>ENA-UOOI01001228-UOOI01001228.1-fermentation-metagenome-genome-assembly--contig:-NODE-1228-length-27837-cov-33.214059_pt1 | contig 27837 bp, 26 predicted proteins | sample MGYA00245779_ERZ724027 | MGnify/ENA primary metagenome ERZ724027 (study PRJEB28704, sample SAMN03018318) | fermentation metagenome | biome: anthropogenic terrestrial biome; feature: soil...
GCCTTAGAACTTAAAAAGTGTGAATAGGCGAACGGGATGCTCAAAAACCAACAGCATTCTTTAATAAAGCCAATTTTAGAGTGAATGCTTAAAAATCAATGCCTTTGTTTAATAGAGCATTATATTTAAGATTGGAGAATTATAAAACAGGGAGGGATACTATTGCTAGAAGTACGAACTGATCTGGCTCTTGAAGCGCATGAAGCATATGCCAAAGAGAACAAGGGTGAGATACCCGGTGTTTCAACTGATGTCGAGGATGGTAAAGAGATAAAAATCACCAGAGTCAGGATACTGGATAAAAGAGGAGAGAAGATAATAGGAAAACCCATTGGGACATATGTGACGATAGAAGCTCAAAATCTGAGGGATTTTGAACAGGATCTCCAAGATGAATTGAGCAAAACCGTTGCAAAGGAACTTGATGATATAATAAAACTCGACGAGGATAAGACCGCACTTGTTGTAGGACTCGGGAACTGGAATGTCACACCGGATGCGCTCGGGCCCAAGGTGGTATCAAGGCTTATGATAACAAGGCATTTAAAACGCCTGATGCCTGACAGCCTGGAGAAGGGAACAAGGCCCGTATGTGCCATTTCTCCTGGCGTATTGGGAATTACGGGAATTGAAACGAGCGAAATAATACAGGGTGTGGTCAAAAAAATAGAGCCTGATATCGCAATCGTAGTGGATGCTTTGGCGTCGAGAAGATTGTCAAGGGTAAGCACTACCATACAGATAAGCGATACAGGCATAAGTCCGGGTTCAGGAGTCGGCAACAGGAGGACCGGACTTAATGAAAGCATACTCAAGATTCCTGTAATCGCGGTTGGAGTGCCTACCGTGGTAGATGCCGCTACTATGGCAAATGATACGATAGACATGGTCATAGACAATTTGATTAAAAATTCCAAAGGCGCTAAGGAATTTTATAATATGCTTAAAGGCATAGATCGCAATGAAAAATTGGAGCTTATAAATGAAGTGCTGTCTCCATATGCTGCAAATTTGATGGTGACTCCCAAAGAAGTGGATTCGATAATCGACAATATATCAAAGATAGTTGCAAATGGTTTAAATATTGCCCTGCAACCCTCGATACATTTAAAGGATATCAACAGATATATAAATTAAAATCGGTATCGCTCTTCAAGTATCATATATATCCCGGTGCTTGAATATATTTTTAAAGAACATAAAAGGACGGGTGCCTGTATGATACATATGAAAGCTTTGAAATTGCCTAATTATTGTAAAATAATATCGGCCATAATAGTACTGGTTATAGGAATAGCTTTTATAAAAAGCCTTCCTCAATCGGGATATGTACAAGCTTTTAGCGGGGATTCAAAACCAGATGAGGCAAAGCCGATTTACAAGGTGATAATGAATAAAACACTTCCAATGCTTGACATATCCATGAATGAGGATTATAGTCTGCCGTCTTCTCAATTCATAGCTTATACCTTACTTAAATATATTACGAAAGTAGACATATCGGATCCTAAAACATATCTATCCTCTCAAATTCCGCTGCTCAATCTTTTTGATGTGTCTGAAGGTTTTAGCGGAAGTGTGGATGCAAAACCGGGTGCACAGCAGGTAGAAAATCAACCGGCCAAAGAGGCTGTAGCGAGCGGAAATTTTGATGCTGCACCGCTGGAAAATGTTAAAATAGATTACAGCAAGCCTGCAGTCGTAATATACCATACCCATACGACCGAATCATATACTTCCTCGGAAAATTATAAGTACACTTTTGTCGGAGGAGAATATAAGACTACTGATAAAAATTTTTCGGTTTGCAAAATAGGTGATGAAATAAAAAATTATATTGAAAAATACTATGGTTTAGCTGTGATAAATGATACTACTATTCATGACTACCCATATTATAATGGAAGTTATAAAAGATCGAGGGTTACAATTGAAGCGCTGATCAAAAAATATCCGGACGCAAAATTTTTTATAGATGTACATAGGGATGCAGCGGTACCAAGGGATAAGATGCTGATCGATTTAAGAGGTGATAAGGCCGCAAAAATGATGTTTGTGATAGGAAAGGGGAATCCTCACTGGCAGGAGAATTATCAGCTTTCCCAAAAGCTGAATCAGAAGATAGAAGAGCTGTATCCGGGGTTATCCAGGGGCATATTGGTCAAACAAGCGCTCTATAACCAGGACATATCGAACAAGGTGATACTGATAGAAATTGGAGGAGATGTAAATACTCTTGAGGAATCGATCGTAACTGCGAAAATGGTTGGCAGGGCATTAGGTCAGATGGTAAGCCCTGAAAATGATAACAAAAAGCAATGATTTGAAAGGTGCTTGACAGTCAAGATTTTAAAGAATACTGCAGGTTGTCATGTATTGACACTGATTACATGGGTTTATTATAATGTAAAGAGCTAGTATGAAATTGATGCATAATATCTTTAAATAAATTGATTGATCTGAGACCTAAAAGAAGAGGAGTCATCCCTTTTATTTACGGCTTTGTTTAACAAAGCCTATTTTATAGATGTTTTTACAACTAAGGAGGATAAATATGGCTAGTGAAAAACAGAAAAGGATAAGGAACTTTTCTATAATAGCTCATATAGATCACGGCAAATCAACATTGGCTGATAGATTGATAGAAAAGACCGGTACCTTGACTAAAAGGGAAATGGAAGAGCAGGTCCTTGATGATATGGACCTTGAAAGGGAAAGGGGAATAACTATAAAATCAAGGGCCGTAAGGCTCATATATAAACACACCGACGGGAAAGAATATATATTGAACCTCATAGATACCCCGGGCCATGTGGATTTCAATTATGAAGTGTCAAGGAGCCTGGCTGCATGTGAAGGCGCAATACTCGTCGTTGATGCAACCCAGGGCGTGCAGGCGCAAACGCTTGCCAACTGTTATCTTGCGCTTGACCATAATCTTGAAATTGTGCCTGTAATAAATAAGATCGATCTTGCAAGCGCTGATCCTGATGAGACGAAGAGGGAGATTGAAGATATAATAGGGCTGGATGCTTCAGATGCACCTTTGATATCCGCTAAAGTCGGAATCGGCATAGATGATGTATTTAAAGCTATAATAGACAAGATACCATATCCGCAGGGAAATAGTGACGAGCCGCTTCAGGCTCTTATTTTTGATAGTTTATACGACAGCTATAAAGGTGTCATTGCCCATATAAGGATTGTACAAGGCACGCTAAAAAACGGAATGAAAATAAAGATGATGTCTACAGGCAAAGAATTTGATGTTACCGAAATAGGCATATTCACTCCCAACATGGTACCCGTAGGCTCACTTGAAGCCGGAGAAGTCGGATACGTAGCTGCCAGCATGAAGGACGTGCGCGACACAAGGGTGGGAGATACCATAACGAATGCCGACAATCCTTCTAAAAGTTCACTTCCAGGATATCGTCCGGCTGTTCCAATGGTTTTTTGCGGAATATATCCTTCCGATGGTGCAAAATATCCTGAGTTGAAAGATGCTTTGGAAAAGCTGCAGCTGAATGATGCAGCTTTGTCATTTGAACCTGAAACATCTGCTGCCCTTGGATTCGGTTTCAGATGCGGTTTTTTGGGGCTGCTTCATATGGAAGTAGTACAAGAGAGGCTTGAGAGGGAATATGATTTGGATCTGGTGACCACGGCTCCAAGCGTAATATACAAGGTCATGAAGACTGACGGTACTCTTTTGGAGCTCACAAATCCCACCAACCTTCCGGATCCGTCCGAAATAAGTTATATGGAAGAGCCTATCGTAAGTACGACAATAATAACCCCTTCAGATTATACAGGCCCGATTATGGAATTGTGTCAGGGGCGCAGGGGCGTTTTTAAAGACATGAAATACCTTGAAGAGAAAAGGGTGATGCTCCATTACGAGATGCCTTTAAACGAGATAATATATGATTTCTTCGATGCATTAAAATCAAGGACCAAAGGATATGCTTCCCTTGATTATGAGCTTTCAGGATATAAGGAGTCGGAACTCGTAAAACTTGACATATTGTTAAACGGTGAGCTGGTTGATGCACTTTCCATGATAGTACCTTCAGAAAGAGCCTATGCCCGCGGCAGGTCGATTGCCGTAAAGCTTAAGGAAGTAATACCAAGGCAGCTTTTCGAAATACCCATACAGGCTGCCATAGGTTCGAAGATAATAGCAAGGGAAACGGTAAAAGCCCTAAGGAAAGATGTGCTCGCCAAATGTTATGGAGGGGATATATCAAGAAAGAAGAAACTCCTCGAGAAGCAAAAAGAGGGGAAAAAGAAGATGAGAAAGATAGGTTCGGTTGAACTTCCTCCAGAGGCATTCATGGAGGTATTGAAGATAGACTAGGGGTGAAACTGTGGAAAAGCTGGGATTGTACATTCACATACCTTTTTGCAAGAGCAAATGCTTTTACTGTGATTTTAATTCTTACAGCGGAAAAGATTATCTGCAGGAAAGGTATGTGGACAGCTTGATTGCCGAGCTCAAGTTTAGAGAACCGATAATTGAAAAGAGCGGGATAAGCACGATATACATAGGTGGGGGAACTCCCACCTATTTGAATAATATTGCTTTTAAAAAATTGTTTTCATATTTAAAAAGGTATTATAGAAGTGGCGTTGAATATTCTTGTGAGGCCAATCCCGGGACTTTAAACAAAGAAAAGCTGTCCATACTCAAGGAAAATGGAGTGAACAGGCTTAGCATAGGCCTTCAATCTTGGAACGATGATATATTAAAGCGATTGGGAAGGATACACAATGTGTACGATTTTATAGAGAATTATGATTCTGCAAGAAAGATAGGCTTTGATAATATAAATGTAGACATTATGTTCTCAATACAGGGACAGACCATGAGCGACTTTGAAAATACTTTAGATAATGTTTGCAATATGAATCCGGAACACATATCATGCTATGGGCTTATAATCGAAGACGGGACTTTGTTTGGAGAGCGTTATAAAAATGGAGAATTAAAGGAAGTCGATGAGGATACCGACCGTGCAATGTATTACACAGCCGTAGAAAAACTGCGGAAGGCGGGATATTTACGGTATGAGATTTCAAACTTTGCAAAATCTAATTATGAGTGCAGGCATAATATAATTTACTGGGATACAAGGCACTACCTTGGAATAGGTGCTGGTGCCCATTCATATATAGGGGATGTCAGATTTTCAAATGTGACTGCTCCTGAAAAATATATAAGACTGATTGAAAATTATAAGCTGCCTGTAGCAGATGAGGAGCATTTGACGACAGACGACATGATGAGTGAATTCATGTTTATGGGGCTTAGGATGACTAAAGGGGTACAGTTTAGCGATTTTAAAAATAGATTTGGACTTGACATGGAGAATGTATATGGCAAACAGATAGAAAAGCTTCAAAAATACGGGCTGGTAAAAGTAAATGGGAACAGCCTGTCATTGACGGACAGGGGAATCGATATATCAAATGCTGTTTTTGTAGAGTTCATAAGGTGATTTTGAAGAATTATCCATGAAATTCGTTGACTTTGTAATTTTTCGATTTACAATTATGTAGTTGACGAATTATAATATTGGCTGAAATACAAAAAGGTATTGACAAAATTATACGGTAGTGATATTTTAAAAACGTGATAATTAGCACTCAATATGGCAGAGTGCTAACAAGCGAGGTGATATGATGGACTTAGATGAAAGGAAGAGGCATATTCTCAAGGCATTGATAAATGATTATATAGTCACTGCGGAACCTGTAGGATCCAGAACAATAGCCAAAAGATACAGGCTTGGTATAAGCTCGGCCACTATAAGAAACGAGATGGCTGATCTTGAGGATATGGGTTACCTGGAACAGCCTCACACCTCTGCAGGAAGGATCCCATCCGATAAAGGCTACAGGGTATACGTAGATTGCCTTATGGGTTCGGAAAAATTATCGAATCAGGAAATAGAGTTGATAAAAAACAGCATATGCAGTGTCATTGAAGGCGAGATAAACAGGATCATCAAGGAAATGACCAAGGTGCTGTCGGCGCTTACGAATTATACTGTAATGGTTATGGCGCCGCAGACAATGAACAGCATGGTAAAGCATATACAGCTTATAGCAATAGATGATTTGCATGTAATGGCTGTGGTCGTGACCAATTTCAGTGTAGTGAACAGCAGCAGCATAACTCTTTCTAGACCTATTGATAGTGACAAGCTGATGACTATAAACAATATATTGAATGATAAGCTGAAAGGCCTTACACTGGAAGAGATCAATCTTAAGATTATTTCCGAAGTACAGAACAGCGTAACCGGGTATAGTGAAATATTTAATGAAATAATACCGATTCTGTATAAGAGCCTGAAAAAAAGAGACAAAGGTGAGATTTACCTTGAGGGCAGTTCAAACATATTTAATTACCCTGAGTATAATGCAATCGACAAAGCAAAACAATTTCTAACTATGCTCGATAAGAAGGATTTACTGCGGAATCTATTATCGTGTGACGGCGACAGCATTAAGATATCCATAGGCCATGAGAATCAGTATGATGAAATAAGCGATTGCAGTATAGTGACCTCGAGCTATAAGATCGGAGACGATGTAGTAGGCTCATTAGGCATAATAGGGCCTACAAGGATGTATTATTCCAAAGTTACAGCTATACTTGAGTATTTTATATCATACTTGAATGATATGCTGACCAGTTACTATTATGATAAGTGACATGGTTGCAATTTCAATAATATGTAAATATTAAGAGGTGATTATATGGCGGAAGAGGAAAAGATAATTAAAGATAAAAAAACAACTGAAAGTGAAGAGTCAGCTAAAAGTAAAAAAACAGCTGAAAGCAAAAGGGCAACTGAAAATAAAAACACAGTTAAAAATGAAAAAACAGTTGAGGATAAAAATACAGCTGAAGATAAAAAAAAGAATGCCAGCAATGATATCGCGGATAATGCTGAACAAAATGCCCAAGAAGAAAATATAATAGATAATGACGAAAATAAAAGCAATGATGAGATTGATAAGCTGAAAAAGCAGCTTGAAGAAAAGGAAAATGAATTAAACGGGTATATAGATATTGCAAAGAGAATAAAAGCTGAATTTGAAAACTATAAAAAAAGGACTCTTAGAGAAAAGGAACAGCTTTATACAGACATAACAGGTGAGATAGTTTCAAAATTCCTTCCTGTTATTGATAACCTTGAAAGAGCAGCAGCTTCCGATTCAGAGGATGTTGAATCTATGTCAAAAGGGCTGAAAATGATCTTAAAACAGTTCAATGATGTGTTATCAAAAGAGGGAGTCGAAGAAATAGAGGCTATGGGTAAGGAATTTGATCCTAATCTGCACAATGCGGTCATGCATACAACAGATGAAAGTGTAGATGAAGGGGTCATTGTAGAGGTATTTCAAAAGGGTTACAAGATAAAAGACAAGGTTATAAGGCACAGTGTGGTCAAGGTCGCAAATTAGGACCACAAGGTGATTTTGATTTTAGAGTTAGCTGATTATAATAGGTACATTCTCTTCAGCTTCAATAATATAAATAAGATCAAAAGCAGGAGATTGTCCTGAAACGTTTAAAGGAGGAATAATTTATGGGAAAAGTAATTGGTATAGACTTGGGAACAACATTCTCATGCGTAGCCGTTATGGAAGGCGGAGAGCCCGTTGTAATAGCTAATGCCGAAGGTGCAAGAACAACACCCTCGGTTGTGGCATTTTCAAAAACGGGAGAAAGAATGGTAGGCCAGGTGGCAAGGCGTCAGGCTATCACAAACCCTGAAAGAACGGTTTATTCAATTAAAAGAAAAATGGGCACTAACTATAGAGTTAATATCGATGGTAAAGAATATTCGCCTCAGGAAATTTCAGCAATGATACTTCAGAAATTGAAAACTGATGCTGAAAGTTATCTAGGGGAGAAAGTGACACAGGCTGTAATAACAGTTCCTGCATATTTCAACGACAGCCAAAGACAGGCTACGAAGGATGCAGGTAAAATTGCCGGACTTGAAGTTTTAAGGATAATAAATGAACCTACGGCAGCTTCACTTGCGTATGGACTGGACAAAATGGAATCCAATCAGAAAATACTTGTATATGATTTAGGCGGAGGCACATTCGATGTGTCCATACTTGAACTTGGCGATGGAGTGTTTGAAGTAAAATCCACCAACGGCAATACTCACCTTGGCGGTGATGATTTCGACCAGAGAGTAATGGATTATATAATAGATACATTCAAGAGGGAGAACGGGATTGATTTAAAAAATGACAAGATGGCTTACCAGAGAATAAAGGAAGCTGCTGAAAAAGCCAAGATTGAATTGTCAAGCGTGATGAGTACCAACATAAATCTGCCCTTTATTACAGCAGATGCATCAGGCCCGAAGCACCTTGATATGACTTTAAGCAGAGCAAAGTTTGAAGAGCTTACGGCCGATTTGGTTGAGTCAACGATTGAGCCTATGAAAAAAGCTTTAAGCGATGCAAACCTTACCATAGATCAAATCGATAAAGTCATACTTGTAGGAGGTTCCACAAGGATTCCTGCAGTTCAGGAAAGAGTAAAGAAGTTTACAGGCAAAGAGCCGAGCAAGGGCGTAAACCCTGATGAATGTGTTGCAGTAGGCGCGGCAATACAGGCCGGTGTTTTGACTGGAGAAGTAAAGGATGTATTGCTCCTTGATGTAACACCGTTGACACTTGGCATTGAAACCATGGGTGGTGTCATGACAAAGCTTATAGACAGGAATACTACGATTCCTACAAAGAAAAGTCAGATATTCTCTACGGCAGCGGATGGACAGAGCACTGTTGAAATACATGTGCTGCAGGGTGAAAGACCAATGGCAAGGGATAATAAGACCCTTGGCAGATTTACTCTAACAGGTATACCGCCCGCGCCGAGAGGAGTTCCTCAAATAGAGGTTACATTTGATATAGATGCCAATGGAATACTGCATGTTTCCGCAAAGGATTTAGGAACTGGAAACGAGCAGAAGATAGTGATAACAGCTTCGACCAACCTGAATGATGCTGAAATCGATAAAGCTGTAAAAGAATCTGAAAAATACGCTGAAGAGGATAAAAAGCATAAAGAAGAGATTGAAGTCAAGAATAATGCTGATTCCATAATCTATCAGACAGAAAAAACTCTGAAAGATTTAGGAAATAAAGTATCGGCAAGCGACAAGAGTAAAATTGAAGAAAAGATTAAGCAGGTCAAGGATGCGCTGTCAGCCAATAATACCGAACAGATAAAATCAGCTACAGATGATCTTACCAAAACATTCTATGATATCTCATCAAGGCTCTATCAGCAAGCAGGAGGCCAACAAGGCCAAGGGTTTAAACAAGGCGGATTTAACCAAGCCGGAAACAATGGGGGCAATCAGGCTGGCAATAATGGCGGCGATGATGTGAAAGCAGATTACAAGGTTGATGACAGCGACAATAATAAGAATAATAAATAACTGATTGATTGATTGGGGGGGACACACATGACCCAAGAGTTAAACCTGAAATGGGAGTGTGTCCTTTTTCATGATATGTTTTGACAGAAAGGTGGTGGAATATTGGCCAAGGATTATTATGCAATACTGGGGGTTAATAAGGGCGCGTCTGACGATGAGATAAAAAAAGCATTCAGGAAGCTTGCTCTCAAATATCACCCCGACAGGAATCCTGGTAATAAGGCAGCGGAAGAGAAGTTCAAAGAAGTCAATGAAGCTTATCAGGTGCTGTCTGACCACGACAAAAGAGCTCAGTATGACCAGTTTGGCACTACCGATTTCAGTGGACAGGGTGACTTTGGAGGATTCGATTTTGGAGGGTTTCATGATTTCGGAGGAGGATTTGGAGATATATTTGACACCATATTTGGAGGAGGCAATTTCGGCGGATTTTCGGATTCTGCGAAAAATGGGCCTAAAAAGGGTGCAGACCTTCAATACACTTTAAATTTGACGTTCGAAGAAGCAGCCTTTGGAGCAACCAAAGAAATCGAGATTACCAGGGGCGAAGAGTGCAGAAAATGCAATGGTACGGGTGCAAGCCCTGGTACCAGACCTGTAACCTGTGATAAATGCGGCGGTACCGGCCAGATTAGGATATCCAGAAAAACAGGTTTGGGAAATTTTGTAACGGTTACTACTTGTGATAAATGCGGCGGTACCGGTACTATAATAAAAACTCCGTGTCCTGATTGTCACGGCACGGGAAGAGTAAGAAGAAGGAGAAAGATAACAATAAAAGTGCCTGCAGGTGTGGACACTGGAAACACAATTCCGCTTAGGAATGAAGGTGAACCCGGAACAAGGGGTGGAGAATTCGGGGACTTATATGTAAATATAAATGTACTTCCGCATAAGATATTCAAGAGAGATGGATTTGATGTAATATGTGAGATGCCTCTATCTTTTCCTCAAGCTGCCTTAGGCGCCGAAATAGATGTGCCGACCATCGATGGTTTAATAAAATATACTGTGCCTGAGGGAACTCAAAACGGTACGATATTCAGATTAAGGGGAAAAGGTATACCCAAGTTAAGAGGATATGGGCGCGGAGACGAAATTTTAAGGATTATTGTTGAAGTTCCAACGCGGCTTGATGAATCCCAAAAAAAGCTTCTGCGCCAATATGCTGAAGCCTGTGGAGAAGATGTAAATGAGCAGAGAAAATCCTTTTTCAATAAAATGAAGGATGCTTTTGGAATATAGGATGAAGGGGTATATTTCCAACTTGATATTTGGTTTAGGTTGGAATCTATGCCCCTTTTATATGAAGGGAGAATGATTGATGCCAGGATGCACATGGGTGGAGATTACGGTCGTAACCAAGAGCGAGGCAGTGGAAGCTGTTTCTGCCATATTCTATGATTTGGGAGCTCATGGACTAGCCATAGAGGATCCAAATGATATAATAGAAAGCAGCATGAGGCCTGGAAGTTGGGATTACATAGACTCTGAGTTTCTCTTAAAGAACAAAGATGAAGTAAGGGTAAAATGTTATTTGGTAAAGGATTCAAAAATCAATGAAAAGATAAAAGCAGCAAGGGAAGCTGTTATGAAGCTTGATGAATACGGAATCGATAAGGGCAAAGGCGAAATCCTGACTAAAGAGGTAAAAGAGGAAGACTGGGCAAATGAATGGAAGCAGTACTATAAGCCTTTTAAAATAGGAAAACATATTGTGATAAAACCTGTGTGGGAGAGCTATACTCCTGAAGACGGCGATATAATAATAGAAATGGATCCGGGAATGGCTTTTGGAACAGGAGGACATGAGACTACCAGGATGTGCATAGAGCTTTTGGAGGAATACATCAAAGGAAATCCCGAAGTTTTTGACATAGGCTGCGGTTCAGGCATACTTTCTATTGTATCTTCCAAATTAGGAGCATCAAAAGTCACCGGAATCGATATAGACAGCGTAGCTGTGGAATCATCGAAGAGGAACATAGAAATAAGCGGTGCTGAAAATATAGAAATACTTCAAGGAAATCTTCTTGACATGGTGCATAAAAAGGCAGATGTTATTGTAGCAAACTTGTTAGCTGATGTTATAATAAAACTGTGCCCTGAGATGCCAGGCTATTTAAATGATAAGGGTGTTTTTATAGCATCTGGTATAATCTCCGAAAGCCTCGACAATGTGCTAAGGGTTTTAAGATGCAATGATTTTAAAATATTAAAAGTTGAAAGGCAAGGGGAATGGGCTGCTATAGCTTCAACAGTAGGGGAATGATTCTATGCGAAGGTTTTTTGTTTCAAAAGACGATATCACTTCAAGCGTTATAATGCTGCATGGTGAAGATGCTGAACATATATATAAGGTGTTGAGGCTTCGCCCTGGAGACGAAATAATAGCATGCGATGGAGACGAGAATGAATATATATGCAGTATAGAGTCTTGTGATAAAAGGTCTGTAGACTGCAGAATAATCAAAAGGGAGGCATCGAATTCCGAACCTCCTGTAAAAGTTCACATTTTCCAGGCTATTCCAAAGTCAACTAAGATGGATATGATAATACAAAAATGCACCGAGCTTGGCATGGAAGGTTTGACTCCTGTAGATACCGAAAGGGTGGTTGCACATATTAAGGTAAATGGCGATAAACGTGACATTTCAAACAAGATTTCAAGGTGGCAGAGGATCGCAAGAGAAGCTTCCAAACAAAGCGGGAGGGGTCGGATACCTGAAATATCAGACATAGTGACATATGATGAGATGCTTGGCATGTTGAAAGGATATGATCTTAATATAATACCTTATGAAAAAGAATCCGATATCGGTTTAAAACAGGTATTAAAAGGTAAAGATACTATTAAAAATATTGCATTGATAATAGGTCCTGAAGGCGGATTTTCCGAGGATGAAATAGAGAGAGCAAAAGAAAACGGTGTTTTTCCTATAACATTGGGACACAGGATATTGAGGACTGAAACTGCGTCTCTTGCCTGCCTTTCGATGATAATGTATGCTTTGGGTGATTTAGGAGGCGGGTCATGGAAAGAGTAGCATTTACGACTTTAGGATGCAAAGTCAATCAATATGAAACCGAGGCCATGAGTGAACTTTTCAAGAAAAAAGGGTATACGATCGTGGACTCTGATGAGACGGCCGATATTTATGTGATAAATACCTGCACCGTCACAAGCTTTGGAGATAAAAAATCGAGGCAGATGATAAGAAAAGCAAAGCATAAAAATAAGGACGCAATAATAGCGGTAGCCGGATGCTATTCCCAAGTATCACCTGATAAGGTCATGTCGATACCGGGAGTAAATGTGGTAATAGGGACCAGTGACAGAGACAGGATTGTAGATTTTATAGAGGAATATAAAAAAAGTAGGACTGCTGTAAGCCATGTTGAAAATGTAATGAATATAAAAAAATTTGAAGAGCTTGAGATAGCTGAATATCGAGGCAGGACAAGAGCTTTTCTAAAAATACAGGATGGGTGCAACCGTTTCTGCTCATATTGCCTGATACCATATGCGAGAGGTCCTATAAGAAGCCGTCAGCCTGAAAAAGTGATGAATCAGGCTAAAAGATTGGCGGATTCGGGTTTCAAGGAAATAATACTTTCAGGAATACATGTGGCATCCTATGGAGTTGACCTTGGAGAAATAAACCTTGTGGATATAATTGAAATGATACAGGAAATAGATGGGATTGAGAGGATAAGGATAGGATCAGTTGAACCGACCTTCTTTACCGATGATGTCATAGAAAGACTCAAAAAATATGATAAGCTGTGCCGCCATTTTCACCTGTCGCTGCAAAGCGGATGTGACGAAACACTAAAAAGGATGAACCGCAGATATACAACATCCCAGTACGAAAGCATAGTTCAAAAATTAAGGGATGCTTTCCCTAAAGTTTCAATAACCACTGATATAATAACAGGTTTTCCAGGGGAAACCGAGGAAGAATTCAATTTGACATATGGCTTCCTTAAAAAGTTAAAACTCTCAAAAACCCATGTGTTTAAATATTCTCCGAGAAAAGGCACTTTGGCTGCAAAATATAAAAATCAGGTACCACCCGAGGTAAAAGAAGAACGCAGCCGAAAGCTTTTAGCTTTAAACTTGATAAATGAAAAAAACTTCATAGAAAAATTTATAGACTCTGATATGAAGGTGCTTTTTGAAGCCGAAGTAAAAGGAATGAAAGGCTTTGTAGAAGGATATACCGATAATTACATAAGTGTAAGAGCAAATGGGAATGACGGCTTAATCGACACCATAACAAATTGCAAACTTACTAAAAATTGCGGGACTTATGCATGTGGTGAAATCGTATAGATTGTAAAATAAATTTGTACTAAAGCAGGATTTTTTTTCCGTTTCGTTGAATTAAATATTATTGATACTTGATAGCATATAATATGCTATGATATATCAGTTAAAAATAATGTGTTTCTTGGCAAGCACTATATAGGAGGTGAAAACTTTGCAGGATTGCGTTTTTTGCCTTATATCTAATAAAAAGATACCAAGCGAGATTGTATATGAGGATGACGAGCTCATAGCTTTCAAAGATAATAATCCGGAAGCTCCGGTTCATATTCTGATAATACCTAAAAAACATATACCTTCTCTGATGGAGCTTAATGACTGCGATATGCACCTGATGCCTAAGATATTTGACACAGCAAGAAAGCTTGCCAGAGAGTTTAAAATAGACAAAAGCGGCTTTAGGCTTGTTTGCAATTGTGGCAAAGATGGCGGACAGAGTGTCGGCCATATGCACTTTCATTTATTAGGCGGAAGGGCATTTAAGTGGCCACCAGGCTAAGGTGGAGTATTGACTTTATTTGGTTGACTAGCGTATAATAAAAAAGTCATCCGTTGAAAATACGAAAGGTAAACAATATATTTGTATCGATATGCTATTTATATCCCACTAGATTGCAGCATAATATAAATTTTATATTAAGCACAATTGCTAGTAGTGGAGGGAGGGAGAAATGGATGTCAGAAATCAGGGTTGGGGAAAATGAATCATTAGAAAGCGCTCTCAGAAGATTTAAAAGAAAATGTGCCAGGGCTGGTGTCCTTGCCGAAGTAAGGAAAAGAGAGCATTATGAAAAGCCTAGCGTAAAACGTAAAAAGAAATCTGAAGCAGCAAGGAAGAGAAAGTATAAATAATCTTTTATGATAAGAGGAGGGTTAAATATGTCCCTCAAAGAAAGGTTGCAAGAAGATTGGAAACTTGCCATGAAAGCTAAGGACAGTTTCAGGGCGACAGTTATTTCTATGGCCAGAGCTGCGGTGTTACAATCTGAAAAAGTAGATGGTAAGGCCCTTGACGATGACCAGGTAATTGCTGTTATATCGAAGGAAATAAAGCAAAGAAAAGAATCATTAGTTGATTTTAAAAGAGGCAACAGACCTGACCTTGTGGATCAGACTAATAAAGAGATAGAGATTTTGCTCAATTACCTTCCTCAGCAGTTAACACAAGATGAAATTCTTGAGATTGTGAAATCAGCAATTATAGAAGTGGGTGCAAATAGCATAAAGGACATGAAAAAAGTGATGACTTATATTCAACCAAAAGTAAAGGGAAGGGCTGATGGCAAAGCTGTCAGCCAAATAGTAAAAGAACAATTAATGTGAGATCAAAATATTTTTTAAATCGCCATGTCGGAATGATTCCGGCATGGCGATTTTGATATAAACAGGCGAACAGTATGCTCAAAAAATCAACAACTTTGTTTTGACTTAAAAATAAAGATAAAACCTCGGAGCTGATGCATTAAAGATTGTCTCAAGCATAAAAATTATTATAGGAATTAGTTAAGAGGATGATATATAGAAAATGGGCGTGGAAAACTTTAAGGAAAGGTTTGCAGAAATAGCCGAGCTTCCCAAAGATATTGTAATGGATAGTCCCAAAGTCACAATTATTGGGAACATACAGCTTAGTATTGAAAATCACAGGGGGCTTATCGAATACGGCAGAGATAAAATCAGGGTAAATACAAGTATTGGAATATACAAGATAACAGGGCAGGATCTTATAATAAAATCTATTTCAATTGAAGAGATAGTTATGACAGGCAGAATTGATAACATAGATATATCATGTTAGGAGTGTTGATATATGGTCATACCCGATATTTTAAGGTATTTTAGAGGCAGCTTGAAAGTAAAGGTTCAAGGGCTTAAAATCGAAAGCTTTTTCAATATGTCGGTCGCCCATGGAATAAGCTTTTGGAATGTAGAACGCATCAGCATGACTGAAGCTCGGTTTAATATAAGCATAAAGGGTTACAAGCTACTGAAGAAGGTGTTGAAGAAAACGGGATGTCAAGTATCGATTATAGATAAATATGGCTTCCCTTTTTTTATGTTAAAGCTGAAGCGAAGAAAAATGTTAGGAATAGGATTTGCAATATTTTTGACCATTGTAATAGGAATGTCGTCTTTTGTTTGGAGCGTAAAGATTATAGGAGCCAGACAAATAAGCATAAGAGAAATTGAAAAAAATCTTTCTGAACTTGGCGTAAAGCCTGGTGCATTCAAACTCAATCTGCCTGTGGCCGACATTGAAAATAATATGCTTATCAAGATGGAAGGCCTCTCATGGATCAAAGTTAAACTGGTAGGCACAAGGGCTGAAGTTGAAGTGAAAGAAAGAGTAGTCATGCCTGAAATTGTGCCTGATGATAAACCATGCGATGTCATAGCCAAAAGGGATGGAATCATAATCAAAATAGTATCCTCGAAAGGCGATCCAGTCGTAAAACAGAGTGATACTGTAAGAAAAGGACAGGTGCTTGTCACAGGGGTCATAAAAAGGCCTGATCTTGAAGACAGATATGTTCATGCAGCAGCAGAATCGCTTGCAAGGACATGGTATGAACAGAGCTGTGCGATACCGTTTCAAAGTGTTGAGAAGATAAGAACCGGCAGGAAACTTTCAAAAATATACATAAAAATAGGATCGAAAAAAATTCAAATAAAAAATTGCAACATTTCATATAAAAGTTATGATAAAATAGAAAAAAGTACAAAATTAATAGATACAGCCAGTTTTCAACTTCCTTTAGATATAATAATCGAAGAATATCATGAAACTGCAAATAAAATCAGGACCATAACCGCAGAGGAAGCCAAAATCGAAGCATCCAATAAGGTTGAAAAGTCGATTATGGAGAATATACCGTCTGATGCCAAGATAATAAACAAGAAAGTAAATGTGAGCATAAAGGAAAACGCAGCTTATGCTGTCGGTTTAATAGAAACAATTGAAGATATAGGGGTACAACAGGAAATAATAATAAACGGGGAGGTTTAAGTTTGGCGGTAAACATTAAGGAAGCAAACATAAGAATTGAAAATTTAAATGATGCAATAATGCTCTTTGGCAATTTTGATAACAATATAAGGCTTATTGAAAAAGAATACGGTGTAAACATATTGAACCGGAGCAATGAAATAAGGATTACCGGAGATAGTGCAAGTGTAAGTATAGCGCAAAATATAATACTCAAGCTTTTGGAAATGATAAGAAAGGGCGAAGAAGTCACTACACAGACGGTATCATATTTCATTGAAAATGCAAAGGAAAATGCTGAAGAAAGCGTAGACGATATAATAGGCGACACGATATGCATGACTGCAAAGGGCAAACCCATAAAAAGCAAAACATCGGGCCAGAAAAAGTATGTGGATTCCATAAGAAAAAATGAGGTCGTATTTGGAATCGGCCCTGCCGGAACAGGCAAAACTTATCTTGCAATAGCAATGGCAGTATCATTTTTAAGAAGCAAGAGGGTGAGCAGGATAGTGCTTACCAGACCTGCAGTGGAAGCAGGCGAAAAACTCGGATATCTTCCTGGAGACCTCCAAGAGAAGATAAACCCATACCTCAGGCCGCTTTATGACGCACTGTATGAAATACTTGGCACTGAGACATTTCAGAAGTATATAGAAAATGGAGTGATTGAAGTAGCGCCGCTTGCATATATGAGGGGGAGGACCCTGGATGATTCCTTTATAATACTTGATGAAGCACAGAACACAACGCCTGAGCAGATGAAGATGTTTTTGACCCGTTTTGGAATCGGTTCTAGGGTCGTTGTAACAGGCGATATAACCCAGATAGATTTAGGGCGGGATAAAGTATCAGGTTTAAAGCAGGTGGTTAAAATATTAAAGGATATTGATGGAATAGATTTTGTATATCTGTCTGATAAAGATGTTGTGAGGCACAGGCTCGTAATGGAAATAATCAGAGCATATGAGAGATATTCAAGCCTTCATAGTGATTGATCCAGTTAGGGGGAAGGTACATGGATCTTCAAAAGAATAACAAATTGGGTCTGCCTGGCGATAATAAAAAGATAAAAATTTTTTTAAAGAGCGAACGATTCCAACAGATTATGATAGCGGTTATCATATTTTTTATCATATACAGCCTGGTGGCATTTAGCATTGTTCCCCAAAAGTATAACTTGTTTGTTAATGATGTAGCGACTGTTGATATACTCTCGCCAAAAGATATTATAGATGAAAAGGCGACAGAGGAGCTTATCAAGCAGTCTGAAAAAAGCGTTCAGGATGTTTATATACCGGACAAGTCGGTACAGCAGCAGGCTATTAATAAAGTCGATGCATTTTTCAATAAGGTACTTGAGATAAAATCGCTTCAAGACGTCGATTTGAAAAACAAGATTGAAAAGCTCAAATTGGATTCTCCAATATTTTTAAACGATGAAGATTTAAGCGCGGCCTTGTCGGCTCAAGATGCTGAACTTGCCGTGCTCAGGGAGAGCGTAAAAGAAAACCTGAACGTCATATTCAGTGACAATATTGCAAATGATGAAAATGATATAAAGGCAAAGAAACAGGATTTTTTAAACTCGATGTCAAAACTGGAGTTGAGCAAAGAACTTAAGGACCTTGGCACAAATATGGGATTCGCCCTCATAAAACCCAATATGATTTATGACAGCAAGACAACCGAGGAGAGAAAAGAGGAGGAGAGGAATAAAGTAAAGCCGGTTGTAATAAGAAAGTACCAGAAGATAGTCGGCAGGGGCGAAGTAGTAAATGAAAGACAAATCGAGTTGCTAAAGAAACTTGGCCTTCTTGAACAGCAGGGTGAAGTAGACATGTCATCGTTTATTGGTGTCGGCATATTGCTGGCCTTGCTTGAAGGCATTGTAATACTTTATATTTACAGGTTTGATAGGGATATACTCAAAAGCCGCAACAAGTTAATATTGATATGTGTATTGATTATTATAGAACTTCTACTTGCAAGATTTGCTTCGATATACAATATATCGGGTTTTGTACTGCCGGTTGCATTTATGTCAATGCTTGTATCGATTCTCATAAGGACCAGACTGGCTGTTGTGTTAAATATAGCTCTGTCATCGGTAGTAGCCCTCATGATGGGGTACAGCATTGATGTATTCATAGTTGCTCTTATTGGCGGAAGTGTTGGAGCGATTGTGGTATCTAAGATGCAGCAGAGAAATGATCTGATAACGGCCGGGGTTGTGGTAGGAATTGTAAGCATGCTTGCCATACTGGGGACCAGCCTTGTAAACAGCACTTTTAATAAAACAATACTCATTCAAAGCCTTATGGGGCTTATAAACGGAGGCTTATCTTCGGTATTTACAATAGGGCTTTTGCCGTTTTGCGAAACCACATTTAAAATTGTGACTCCAATAAAGCTTCTGGAGCTTTCAAATCCGAATCAGCCCCTTTTAAGGAGGTTGCTTTTTGAAGCTCCAGGGACTTATAATCACAGTATAATAGTGGGAAATCTTGCTGAAGCTGCGGCACAAGCAATAGGCGGCAATTCCCTTCTAACGAGGGTTGGGGCATATTATCATGATGTAGGAAAAATAAAGAGGCCTTATTTTTTTAAAGAGAATCAGCTTACAAATGAAAATCTTCATGACAAGATTGCTCCGTCATTGAGTACGCTTATAATCACAAACCATATAAAGGATGGCGTGGAGCTGGCAAAAAAATATAAACTTCCGGATATAATAATAGATATGATAAGGCAGCACCATGGGACGACATTGGTCAAATATTTTTATGCAAAAGCGGTAAATGATTCGGATAACCATAATGAAGTGTCTGAAGATCAATTCAGATATGAAGGACCGAAGCCAACAACCAAAGAATCAGCGATCATAATGCTTGCAGATTCGGTTGAAGCTGCCGTAAGGTCGATTCCATCTCCTACAAAAGCCGGAATTGAGGAAATGGTAAAAAAGATAGTAAAAGATAAATTGGAAGACAACCAGTTTGATGAATGCGATATAACACTAAAGGATTTAAGAAAAATAACCGAAGCTTTTATGAACGCATTGAATGGTATATATCATAACAGGATTGAATATCCTGAAATTGAATCAAATGATAAAGAGGCTGATTGATGATGACGGTATTTTTTGAAAACAAGCAGCGCCGATATGATGTCGATGAAATCCAAAAGTTGATTGAATCAGTGGTGGATACATCTTTAAAAGTCGAGAATATAGATGCCAAATGCCAGGTAAGCATAATGCTTGTGGACGATATTGAAATCAGAGAAATAAACCGCAAGTACAGGGGAATCGATAGGGCTACCGATGTGCTTTCGTTTCCAATGCTTGAGAAAAAGGATTATAAAAATATCGACAATATGGATTTGGATACGGGCGAACTTGTGCTCGGAGACATCGTAATATCCTTAAATAGAGCTGATGAACAATCAAAAGAGTATGGGCATTCGTTTGACAGGGAAGTAGCATATCTTACCTCCCATGGCATGCTGCATCTGCTGGGATATGACCATGAAGATGAAGATGAGCGCAAGGTTATGAGGGATAAGGAAGAAAAAATACTTGGATTTTTGAATTTGAACAGGTAGAGCGATAATGATATGAAAGTCAGAAAATTGATTGAAAGCTTTAATGCGGCAATAGACGGGATTATTTATTCGGTTCGAACTCAAAAGAATATGAGGATTCACTTTTTCATAGCGATTGCTGTGCTATTTTTCAGCCTTTTTTTTGACCTTTCAAAATCAGAGCTCATGATACTATTTTTATCGATCACACTTGTGATCGTGGCTGAAATGATAAATACAGCAATTGAAAATACAATAGATATGTTTGCCAACTACTATCATCCTCTCGCTAAAATAGCAAAAAATGTTGCTGCAGGTGCGGTGCTTGTATCAGCAATCAATGCGGTGCTGGTAGGTTACTTGATCTTTTTCGATAATCTGGTTCCTATGGCAAATATGGTTGTAAACAAGGTAAAGCAATCTCCTCCGCATATAACGTTTATAACTTTTGCATTGGTGATGCTTATAGTGATTGCGATAAAAGCTTATTTTGGTGAAGGCACTCCGCTTAAAGGAGGCATGCCGAGCGGCCACAGTGCAATTGCATTTTCGTTTGCCACAATGATCACAATGCTTACTGCAGATACATTGATTGCCACGATGAGCTATATAATGGCGCTTTTAGTGGCTCAGACAAGGCTGGAGGCGAAAGTCCATTCAGTATATGAAGTCGTGGCTGGCGCTATCTTAGGCGTTTTTATAACGATACTCATATTCCAGCTTTTCCGATAAATAAAACCTATGAAATACTCCGGGTTTTTAATTTAGACTTTGTTAAGAGCTTAAAAAGTGCGGGTAAGGTGCTGATACTTAAAATCAACATCTTTGCTTAACATGGTTGTAATTTAAAACCTGGATAATTATAAAACGAGGTGAATTTTAATGGACTGCGATATGCTGATTAAAATGGCTTCAAAAGCTATGAAAAATGCATATGTGCCGTATTCAAATTTCAAGGTGGGTGCTGCCTTGCTCACAAAGGCCGGCAAAGTTTATACCGGTTGTAATGTGGAAAATGCTTCATACGGTGCTACTATTTGTGCTGAAAGGACTGCGATATTCAAAGCCGTATCAGAGGGAGAGAGGGAATTTGAAGCCATTGCGATAACTGCCGATTCCGATGAATTTGCATATCCGTGCGGTATTTGCAGGCAGGTGATGCTTGAATTCTCAAAGGACCTAAAAATTTATATATCAAATAAAAATGGAGAGTATAAGGAATATACGATATCTGAACTGCTTCCAACAGGATTTACAAAAGATAATATGAGGTGAAAAAATGGAAAATGATTCTGCCGATTTTAAATCGGGATTTGTAACAATAATAGGGAGACCGAACGTCGGAAAGTCCACACTTATGAATAAGCTGATTGGTGAAAAGATTTCAATAATATCGAGCAAGCCCCAGACTACCAGGAACCGCATACAGACAGTACTTACCAAGGAAAAATATCAGATAGTCTTTCTTGATACTCCGGGCATCCACAAACCTAAGCACAAGCTCGGGGAATACATGGTGAAAGTTGCAAAGGATACGATTGATGAAGTGGATGTTGTTCTGATGATGGTGACTCCGGATGTAAAAGTCAATGCTGGCGACAAATACATAATCGATCAGCTAGATGTAAAAACACCGGTTGTATTAGTGATAAACAAGGTGGATGAAGCGGACAAGGAAAAGCTTGTAAAGACGATAGAAAACTATAATAAAGAATTTGATTTTGCTGAAACTGTTCCTGTATCAGCATTGAAAGAGAAGAATATAGATGAACTTTTAAAGGTCTTAGTTGATAAGCTTCCGTTCGGCCCTAAATATTTTCCCGATGATATGCTGACCGATCAGCCGGAAAGGTTTATAATATCTGAGATAATAAGGGAAAAAGCATTAAAGACCTTGGGGCAGGAAGTGCCTCATGGCATAGCTGTTGAAATAATTCAAATGAAAGAGAAAAACAATGGAATCACTTCGATAGATGCTGTTATATATTGTGAAAAGGATTCACACAAGGGAATAATAATAGGCAAAAACGGACAAATGCTAAAGAAGATAGGAACTTTAGCAAGGGTTGACATTGAAAAGTTTTTAGGATGCAGGGTGTATTTGGAACTTTGGGTTAAGCTAAAAAAAGACTGGAGAGATGATCCATATTCTTTAAAAAGCTTTGGATATAAATAAATCTTTTTATGATGCAACAATTACCTTTCCCTATTTTATTTTTTAATGAATAATCCACAATAGCTTGGAAAGCATAAAAATAAAGAATAAAATTCAGGTTGTCTATTTTAGAGATGACCAATAAAGTCAACCTGTGAGATTTACTCGTTGTATTACAAAAATCTTTAATTTTACAATGGACTGATTATATGGATTGTCAACTCTAAAAATAAAAATAGCTAATGTAGACAATCCATGAAATTCGTCCATTTGAGATTACGTAAATCTTTAATTTAGCAGTAGACGAATTATAAGGGGTGGGTAATATGCTTGATAGTATGGTCTGGAAAGTTTTCGAAAAAACGGGTAGTATAGATATGTACCTTTTGTATTCAGATATAAAGTACAGCAATACAAAAGAGGAGAAAAATAATAAGCAGAAGGAAAATGAGATACATCCAAAATAGGTATACTTTTGGGGGTGATATGAATGCCGCTCTTAAAAGCCCAGGGAATAGTTATTAAAATGGTAAATTTGGGTGAGGCGGATAAAATTATCACCCTTTTTACAGATAGCATGGGGAAAATAGAAGCTGTGGCACATGGTGCAAGAAAGCCCAAAAGCAAGCTCTTATCGTCAACACAGATTTTTTGTTATGGAGAGTATGTTTTATATAAGGGGAAAAGTCTTTACACAATCAGCCAGGCTGAAATAATACAATCATTTCAGGAGCTTTTAAACGATCTTTATACCTTAACATATGGTTCGTATGTTGTAGAGCTTATAGGTGTGCTGACTCAAAATAATGAACCTAATATAGAGCTGTTTGCACTGCTTTTAAAATGCATGTACCTGATGACCGACAGAAATATTGACATAGAGCTATTGATAAGAGCATTTGAACTAAAGTCGATGTCCATATCGGGTTATATGCCGAACCTATATGGGTGCTCATGTTGCAAGGATAAAAATGCAAAACCCTATGGATTCAGCAGCCAAAGCGGAGGCCTTGTATGCAAAAAATGCTTTGATTCGGATGGATCAGCCATAAAGTTGGATCCCTCCACGATAGGGCTGATGAGATATATTTTGAAATTGGATATTGAAAAGGTGGGAATGATAAAAGCTTCAAAAAATAATAAATATGAGATGAAAAAAATATCAAAAGATTACATAAAATATTATCTGGATAAGGAGTTTAAAAGCCTGGAATTTCTTGATGATATTAAAAATGTTGATAATCTATAAAGGAGATGAAGTCATGGAAATCGATCTTGAAAAAGTAGATATAGTAAGGGAAAGAACAAAGGTAAGCTATTCTGAGGCAAAGGATGCTCTTGAAAAATCCAATGGGAATGTTCTCGATGCCATTATTTATATCGAGAAAAATCAGAAAACCGTATTTAACAGCATAAGCGGAGCTGGCAATGAATTTGTAGACTATATAAAAGATATAGTTAAAAAGGGAAATGTAACAAGAATAAAGATTAAAAAAGATGGGAAGCTGCTTATTGACATACCTGTTAATGCAGGAGTGGTTGGAGGAGCAATTGGTGTAGTATACCTGCCAGTGCTCATGGCAATCGGGGCAATAGCCGCAGTCGTGTCAAAGGTCGAAATATTTATTGAAAGACCTGACGGCAAGGTGGAAGTGGTAAAGGACATTGATAAGCATCTTTCCAAAAAGGATGATGATTCTAAATCATAAGTGTCATAAGATTAGATTACCTTATATGTTCAATTCGATAAACCTCGATTTTGAGGTTTACTTTTTTGGTATATTTTAATACGGTCTAAACCATGTGGTTTGAGATATTATGTGTAATAAAAAAGTAGTTTACTAAAAATGTCTATATATGTATAATAATAAGTGTCTAAATTCACAGCAGGGCCTTTAATTAATATATTGATTGCTACCTGTTTGAGTTTTACTGCAAAGAAGGTGATAGCTATTAAGCTGACTAAACGACAAGAAGAGATAATTGAGCTCGTTAAGCATAACCAGCCTATAACCAGCGAAAAACTGGCTCACAAGCTTAATGTAACGCGAGCAGCATTGCGTTCTGATCTTGCAATTCTAACGATGACAGGGATACTTGATGCGAGGCCAAAAGTAGGGTATTTGTATTCTAAAAAGCCTGCTGAAAGTATCGTATATGATTACATAAGAAATATAAAAGTTGCAGATATTAAAACCAAACCGGTAATTGTGCCTGAAGACAGTTCGATTTATGATTCTATCGTTACTCTATTTCTAAATGATGTCGGCACAATTTTTGTTGAGTCAAACGGGTACCTGACAGGCGCGATATCGCGCAAAGACTTTCTGAAAGCGGCAATGGGCAATACGGATTTTAATAAAGTTCCGGCAGGCATAATAATGACCAGGATGCCTAACATCATTACTGTTATGGATTCAGATTCAGCATATGATGCTGCAAAAAAAATAATAGAACATGAGGTTGATAGTCTTCCTGTCGTAGAAGGGGTCAAGGATGAATTTGGAAAAGAACGCTGTAAGATAACAGGAAAAGTGTCAAAGACTACTTTGACAAGGCTTTTAGTAAAGCTGGGAGAGAATTTATAGTATTTGTTTGCGTACTGTAACTGTAATTGCAATGGATGAGGCATTTACAGTCCTACATAATAAATCAGGGGGTATTTTTATGGAAAATAAGAAATATGTTTATCTTTTTAGCGAGGGCAACGCTAATATGAGAAACCTTCTTGGAGGAAAGGGAGCCAATCTTGCGGAAATGACCATAATCGGCTTACCTGTACCTCAAGGTTTTACCATAACGGCCGAAGCCTGCACAAGGTACTATGATGATGGCGGGAAGATATCAGATGATATAGTCTCGCAGATAGAAGAACATTTGAAAAAACTTGAAGAGATGACAGGCAAAAAATTTGGGGACACGGCCAATCCTCTGCTGGTTTCAGTACGTTCCGGAGCAAGAATTTCAATGCCTGGAATGATGGATACGATACTTAATCTTGGATTAAACGACCAGACTGTAACCGGACTTGCCAACCTTACTAAGAATGAAAGGTTTGCATATGACAGCTACAGGCGTTTCATACAGATGTTCGGCGATGTTGTAATGGAAATTGGAAAAAATAAATTCGAAGAAATACTTGATGCCGTCAAGAAGGAAAATGGCGCAAAGTATGACACTGATTTGAATGCAGACAATTTCAAGGATGTTGTAAAGAGATATAAGGAATTATATAAGAAAGAAATGGGCAGCGATTTCCCGCAGGATCCTAAAGTTCAACTGATTGAAGCCGTAAAGGCAGTGTTCAGATCATGGAATAATCCAAGAGCAATAGTATATAGAAGGCTTAATGAAATATCAAGCAGCTGGGGCACGGCTGTAAACGTACAACAGATGGTATTCGGGAATATGGGCAATACTTCGGGAACCGGAGTTGCATTTACGAGGAATCCCGCAACAGGCGAAAAGGCTATATTCGGAGAATATCTTGTAAATGCTCAGGGTGAGGATGTTGTTGCAGGTATAAGGACGCCTCAACCTATAGTAAAGATGGGCCAGGACCTTCCTGATGCATACAAGGAGTTTGTAAGGATTGCAAATCTCCTTGAGAACCATTACAGGGATATGCAGGATATGGAATTTACCGTTGAACAGGGTAAACTGTATTTCTTGCAGACAAGGAATGGCAAGAGAACAGCTCAGGCGGCTTTGAAGATTGCCGTAGATATGGTGAGTGAAGGGCTTATAAACAAAGAAGAAGCCATAATGAAGGTTGAGCCTAAACAGCTGGATCAACTTTTACATCCTACATTCGATACAGCCGAACTGAAAGCCGCAAAGCCGATTGCAAAAGGACTTCCGGCATCTCCGGGAGCTGCTAATGGCAGGATATACTTTACAGCCGAAGATGCAAAAGCTCATGGGAAAGCAGGAGAGAAAGTCGTGCTGGTAAGGGCTGAAACATCACCTGAAGATATAGAGGGAATGGCAGCTTCGGAAGGCATACTGACCGTAAGAGGCGGCATGACATCGCATGCTGCGGTTGTAGCAAGAGGCATGGGCAAATGCTGTGTGGCAGGCTGCGGTGAAATAATCGTTGATGAAGAAAATAAAATCATGACTGTAAAAGGCCGGAAATTTAATGAAGGCGATTATATTTCCATCGATGGTTCTACAGGATATGTGTATGATCACGAGCTAAAGACTGTAAAACCTGAGATCACAGGCTATTTTGCAACATTTATGGGATGGGTCGACAGCATTAGAAAGTTAAAGGTAAGAGCTAATGCCGATATCCCAAGGGATGCTAAGGTGGCTGTAGAATTTGGAGCAGAAGGAATAGGACTTTGCAGGACAGAGCACATGTTCTTTGCAGAGGACAGGATTCCGGCAGTAAGGGAAATGATTGTCGCAAAGACTGAAAAGCAGAGAAGAAAAGCCTTGGATAAACTTCTCCCGATGCAGAGAGAAGATTTCATAGGTCTTTATGAGGCAATGGGCGAAAAGGATGTAACGATAAGGTTCCTTGATCCACCACTGCATGAATTTTTACCTCAAAATGATGAAGACATTAACGCTCTTTCAAAGGAAATGGGAATAACTTTTGAAGAGTTAAAGAATACGGTTGCAAGCCTTCATGAATTCAACCCGATGATGGGTCACAGGGGATGCAGGCTTTCAGTAACATATCCTGAAATTGCTGAAATGCAAACCAGAGCTGTTATAGAGGCTGCGCTCTATGTAAAGAAGAATAAAGGTCTTAACGTTACTCCTGAAATAATGATTCCTCTAGTTGGAGAAGTAAAAGAATTGAAGTATGTAAAAGATATCGTAACAAGGACAGCCGATCCCATAATAAAGGAATCAGGAGTCGATATGAAATATCTTGTAGGAACCATGATCGAGATACCAAGGGCTGCGATTACCGCGGACGAAATTGCAAAGGAAGCTCAGTTTTTCTCATTCGGAACAAATGACTTGACTCAGATGACATTTGGATTCTCAAGAGATGATGCAGGCAAATTCTTGAATTCTTATTATGAAAAGAAGATTTTTGAATTTGATCCATTTGCAAGATTGGATCAAGTTGGAGTTGGAAGATTGATGAAGATGGCTGTTGAACTTGGAAAGAAAACAAGGCCTGACATAAAGCTTGGAATATGCGGAGAGCATGGCGGTGATCCATCATCAATTGAATTCTGCCATAATATAGGTTTGGACTATGTATCTTGTTCACCATACAGGGTACCGATTGCAAGGTTGGCGGCTGCCCAGGCTCAAGTAAAAAATCCAAGAA
>ENA-UOOI01001229-UOOI01001229.1-fermentation-metagenome-genome-assembly--contig:-NODE-1229-length-27828-cov-3.640802_pt1 | contig 27828 bp, 21 predicted proteins | sample MGYA00245779_ERZ724027 | MGnify/ENA primary metagenome ERZ724027 (study PRJEB28704, sample SAMN03018318) | fermentation metagenome | biome: anthropogenic terrestrial biome; feature: soil; material...
GCTTACGTGCTGGACAAATACCTCAATTGCTACTGTTCCGGACAATTCGGGATGGGAAGGCGTTCAGACACGGGAGTAAGTCAGAAGACCTGCCAGAATCAAGATATGTTTTATGGCTTTCGGGGAATAAAGCTTGAAGACGGCGCCATTGATCATCATCAGGATTATCTAATTTATTTTTCTACGTCATTTTTCAAAACCGTTATTGTATTCTTCCGAAGCGAATGTGATCCTTCTGTGCAATATCCGGGGAAAGAAACCATACAGCAGAGCATCCCATAAAGATAAGGGATATTGTATGTTTGAAAGATGACAATCTGTTTGTAAGCGAATTATAATAAACTTACTATAATATATTATGTCTAAAAATAAGATGGCTTTTCGTTTTGGTGTCGTTACGATATTGATTTTATTGGCCGCTTTGAGCCGGCTAATCCCCCACCCTGCCAACTTTGCACCCATAGGCGGGATGGCGCTTTTCGGCGCAGCCTACTCCAGTCGCCGCGTGTGGGCGTTTGCTATCCCCGTCGTCTCGATGTGGATCAGCGACCTGATATTGAACAATGTGGTGTACGGCGCATACTTTGACCGCTTTGCCTGGTTCTACGATGGTGCCTGGTTCACCTACAGCGCGTTTATCCTGATCGCACTGATGGGAATATTCACCCTACGGAAAATAAAGGTGCCGAACCTGGTCTTCTCTGCCCTGGGAGCATCCGTCATCTTCTTTCTGGTATCGAACTTTGGCGTCTGGTTCTCTGGCACCATGTATCCGAAGGATTTCAGCGGGTTAATGGCTTGTTACACAGCAGGAATACCGTTTTTCAAGAATACGGTAATGGGCGACCTGTTTTATACGGCTCTCCTTTTCGGTGCATTCGAACTGAGCGCCCTCCGATTTCCGGTACTGAAGTTAAAGCCAGCGGATAATATCGAATGATAACCGTTTTCAGACACCCTAAAGATCCTTTTTGTAAAGGCGCACGAACGGAGGTGAATAAAAACAGAAATAAAAAATGAAAAAAGTATTGCTGCACTGCTGTTGCGCCCCTTGTTCAGCAGCCATTATCAAGTGGCTGCTTATGCATGACATCCGTCCGACGTTGTTTTATTCAATACTGATGTCTTCCTAAAAGAAGACAGTCGCTGTAACCATCGTATCGCCCATGATTCCCGAATGGGACCTGAATGACACAAAGACAATCGCATCGCAAACAGGAGTTGAACATATCCTGCTGGAAGAGGAAACGATTGATGCTGATATAAAAATGAACCCGGTAAACCGGTGCTACTTTTTTAAAAAGGTGGAATTTCGGGGCAATTGTAAATATTGCAAAAGAACGGGGTTTTCATGTCTTAAATATAGACAATGGTTACACGATGCAGCTTGTCAGGCAAGCAAAATTAATAAGATATGATAACCAGCCACCCTAGAGCACCTGCTGTATTTGGCCTGAATACCTGAAAGAAATAATACAAGACTTTCGCAAATCGGAGAAGAAAGAGTAATAAATTCATGGAATAATCAACAAAAACGGACAACTTTTTATCCGCTGACCATGTTCCTTCGTGTGATATCGGCGCAGATGTTGATCCTGCTATTCCTGTAATGTACTCCAAAATAAATATCTGACAATATTGCTGTTTTGTTTTCAATTGGAATTGTGTCCATTGAGAACAAATATTACAAAAGTTTGTTTGAATTATACTGCTTTAGAAAGATTGAAATAGGTTTATAAGGTGAAAATCCGTTTTTTATAATGATGATACAGAAAATTTTAATAGCAAACCGGGGCGAAATTGCCGTACGTGTGATGCGTACATGTAAAGAAATGGGCATCCGCACCGTTGCCGTCTATTCCGAGGCCGATCGTACGTCAAGACACGTCTCTTATGCCGATGAAGCGGTATGTATAGGTTTGGCCTCTTCGCAGGAAAGTTATCTGAATGCAGATAAAATCATCAATGCCGCAAAACAGTTCAAAGCCGACGCCATTCATCCGGGTTACGGATTTCTGAGTGAAAATGCCGATTTTGCACGCCGTTGTAAAGAAGAGGGTATCATTTTTATTGGCCCGTCGGCAGAAAGCATCGAAGCCATGGGCGATAAGATATCGGCCCGGCGCCAGATGATAAAAGCCAAAGTACCGGTTGTTCCCGGCACATCGGAAGATCTGAAATCGAGGGACTTGTTCCGTGTCTGCCGTAAAATAGGACTTCCTGTTATTATTAAAGCATCTGCAGGCGGCGGTGGGAAAGGTATGCGGCTGGTCTATGAGGAAAAACAATTGTACGAAGCCTACGAAGCTGCAAAATCGGAAGCAAGGGCTTCGTTCGGGAACGACTCGGTGTATATTGAAAAATATATCGAATCGCCTCATCATATCGAGATACAGTTTCTGGGTGATACCCATGGGAATGTGATACACCTGTTCGACCGGGAATGCTCGGTGCAGCGCCGTCACCAGAAGATCGTGGAGGAAAGCCCTTCCCCCTTTATCGATGAGAAAACCCGCCAGGCAATGGGCGCTATCGCCATTAAGGCCGCCAAATCCATCCGCTACGTAGGGGCCGGTACAATAGAATTCCTGGTGGACGGCGATATGAATTTCTATTTCCTGGAGATGAACACCCGCCTTCAGGTGGAGCATCCCGTTACCGAAGAGGTACTGGGCGTAGACCTGGTAAAAGAACAGATACATATAGCCAACGGTAAAAGGCTGCGTTTACACCAGAAGCACTTACACCAGCGTGGTCATGCTATTGAATGCCGCATATGCGCCGAAGACCCCGAGAACAACTTCGCACCGTCACCGGGCATCATCCGGCATATCCAAACGCCTGAAGGTATTGGCGTGCGGGTGGACAGCTTTATTTACGACGGATATGAAATACCGGTATACTACGACTCGATGCTCGGCAAACTGATCGTATGGGCGACCAGCCGTATTTATGCTTTGGAACGGATGCGCCGGGTGCTGTACGAATACAAGATCACCGGAGTTAAAACCAATGTCGATTACCTCCGCCGTATTATGGATACCCGCGATTTTGTAAAAGGGAACTATACCACGCACTTTATCGAGGATAACAGCAAGAAGTTGCAGGAAAGCGCTGCAAATGACAATGAGATTGAAGATATGGCTATCATTGCTGCCTATATAGATCATATAGTGAACAGCAACGATGTACCCTCATCATCGCCTGCCGATAACCTTCCAATAAGCCGGTGGCGTGCTTTTGGCAAACAAAAAGGAGTTTTGAGGATATAAAAGGAGATAATCGTAATGAAAGCTAAAATAGACAACAGGACATGTGAAGTGGAGTTGATCTCCAAAGATGGAAACAGGGTTGAAATCTCGGTGAACGGGAAAATGTATGATATCGACGTGGTAATGTCGGAGAGCGGATTTTGTTCCATTCTTCATGAGGGACGTTCCTACAACGCTGAATCGGTACGCCATTCGGAAGGGAAATATACCATCACCACCAATTTCCGTTATTTTGATATCGAACTCTCGAACCCGCAGAAAAAATATCTGAGAGGCCGCCAATCCGCAACGGAAGAAGCGCAGGAAACCATTACTTCCCCTATGCCGGGCAAGATCATAAAAGTAATGGTTACCGAAGGTATGGAAGTAAAGCAGGGTGATCCGCTTATCGTGGTAGAAGCCATGAAGATGCAGAGCACTTATACGGCGGCCCAGAATGCCATTGTGGACAAGATCCACGTAGAAGAAGGTGATTCTGTAACCCGTGACCAGTTACTCATATCCTTTAAAACCAACTAAAAACAGCAACAATGACACTACAGGAAATATATCAGGCCTTTGAAGAAAAAAATAAAGCGGCCGAATCGGCCGGCGGGGAAAAAGCAATCGAAAAGCAAAAACAAGCCGGCAAACAGACAGCCCGCGAGCGGATCGATATGTTACTGGATGACAACACGTTTGTCGAAATTGATAAATTCGTTCTTCACGAATGTAACGATTATGGTATGCAGAACAAACGTATTGCCGGCGATGGTGTTGTGGCCGGTTACGGAAAGATAGATGGACGCCTGGCATATGTGTATGCTTACGACTTCACGGTATACGGTGGTTCACTGAGCCGCACGAATGCCAATAAGATCGTAAAGGTACAAAAACTGGCGTTAAAAAACGGTGCCCCGATCATTGCCCTGAACGATTCGGGCGGTGCGCGCATCCAGGAAGGAGTGATGGCGCTCAGTGGCTATTCCGATATATTTTATCAGAACATCAAAGCTTCGGGCGTTGTACCTCAGATTTCTGCTATCCTCGGCCCTTGCGCCGGCGGGGCCTGCTATTCCCCGGCACTAACCGACTTCATCTTCATGGTGAAAGAGAAAAGCTATATGTTCGTCACGGGACCCGATGTAGTAAAGACGGTCACACACGAAGAGCTATCCAAAGAAGAATTGGGCGGCGCAAATACCCACGCCTCTAAAAGCGGTGTGGCCCATTTTGTAGGCGAAGACGAAGAAGAGACGCTTATGATGATCCGTGAATTGCTGAGTTTCCTTCCTTCCAACAATATGGAAGATCCTCCGGTAGTTCCCACGCATGATAATATCCATCGTGAATCGCCTGAACTGCAGACGCTGATCCCTGATGATCCCAATATTCCCTATGATATGAAGAAGCTCATTGAAGAAGTGGTGGACGAGCATTATTTCTTCGAGATCATGGCGCAGTTCGCGCAAAACATCGTGGTGGGCTTTGCACGGATGGGAGGCCGGTCGGTCGGTATCGTAGCCAATCAACCCGCGTACCTGGCCGGCGTGCTGGATATCGACGCATCGGACAAAGCGGCGCGGTTTATCCGCTTCTGCGACTGTTTCGATATTCCTATCCTTACTTTCGAGGACGTACCGGGTTTCCTTCCCGGACGCGACCAGGAGCACAACGGCATTATCCGTCACGGAGCCAAGATCGTCTTCGCCTATGTGGAAGCGACCGTTCCTAAAATAACACTGATCATCCGCAAAGCGTATGGAGGTGCATACATTGTCATGTCGTCCAAAGAATCGGGAGCTGATGTGAATCTGGCCTATCCGAATGCCGAGATCGCGGTGATGGGAGCAGCCGGTGCGGTAAATGTCCTTTACCGTTCGTCCGATGAAGAGGAACGCCAAAATGCATTGAAAGAATATACCGAATTGTTTTCAAATCCTTACCGCGCCGCGGAAAAAGGATATATCGACGAAATTATCCTGCCGAAAGATACCCGGTACAAGTTAATCCAGGCGCTGGAAATGACGGCCAATAAAACGGAAACCAACCCACCCAAAAAGCACGGGAATATTCCATTGTAAAATATCTGTCATACTCTTCCGGGTCTCGGACTCCCTTCCTGAGCTCGAACTGCGATCCCCGGGATTGAAAAAGGTCAATCCCGGGGATCCCGCCTACCCCAGTATTTCGTACCGACCATAAAAAGCTAAAAACCAATACGAACAAATTATTTAACAATATTCCCGTTCTATTTTTAAAAATTTATTGAATAAATTCCAAAAGAATACCATACCTTTGTAAAAAATTTTGGTGTTCCGATCCGAGGTCTCGCGATCGGAATGAAAAGGGAATCAGGTGCAAATCCTGAACAGACCCGCTGCTGTAAGCTCCGCTTACGTGCTGAACAAAAACCTCAATTGCCACTGTTCCGGGAAATCGGAATGGGAAGGCGTTCAGACACGGGAGTAAGTCAGAAGACCTGCCAGAATGTATATAGTTTTAAGCTTTCGGAGATTGGGGCTTACTACATCAGGAGGAATCATTCCTTATATATCCGTTCTTGTTCATTTTTATATTCCGGAAGGATATTCCCTCTTCATGTGTGCATTTCTCGTGCAAAGCTGTTTATTAGCGAATAATAACCGGCGAAATGAAATTTTTTATCATTGTCAGAACCGGCTTTTTTGCCGTAGTTCTCTTTGTGGTCTGTTCCGTTGCTGCGCAGGATACCGACACTATCATCACCTATTCGCTGGACGAATTCGTGGTGTCGGCGCGAAGAATTCAAATGGATGTGATCCCGGTGCAAACACTGTCGGGCCAACTTCTGGATAACCTGAGCGCCCATTCCGTAGCCGATGCCCTGCGGTATTTCTCCGGTGTACAACTCAAGGACTACGGAGGGATAGGAGGACTCAAGACGGTGAATGTGAGAAGCATGGGGAGCCAACACGTAGGGGTATTTTATGACGGCATTGAGATCGATAACCCGCAGAATGGCGTGGTGGATCTGGGTAGATATTCTCTCGACAATATAGAAGCCGTGTCGCTTTATAACGGCCAGAAAAGCGCCATATTCCAACCGGCCAAAGATTATGCTTCGGCCAGTTCCATCTATATGGATGCGAAAATCCCGGCATTCGGGGACGGAAAAAATCATAATGTCAAATTTACGTTCAAAACAGGATCTTTTGATCTGATCAACCCGTCGGTATATTGGGAACAAAGGCTTTCAGACAAACTGTCTTCTTCCGTTAACCTGGATTATACCAACTCTTCGGGGAAATATAAGTTCCGTTATAAAGTGGATAATAAGCTGGACGACCGGGGCGGATATGATACAACCGCTGTTCGTCAAAACGGGGATATCCGATTGTTCAGGTTGGAACAGGCGTTGTTCGGTAAAATAAAGGACGGGGAATGGAAAACACGCCTCTATTTTTATGCTTCGGAGCGAGGCTATCCCGGCGCTGTCGTCAAAGAAGAACCGGGACGATTCAAACATGAGGACCGCCAGGAAGACCGCAATATCTTCCTGCAAACATCTATAAAAAAACGGTTTACCGACTCCTACTCGACCCAATTATCCGGAAAATACGCCTACGATTATCTCTATTACGAATCCGATACCCTGATACAGAAGCTGCGTAACACATATATGCTGCACGATTTTTATATTTCGTCGGCCAATCTGTTCGAAATCCTCCCCTTCTGGACAGCCAATATTTCTGTAGATTTTCAATGGAATAAAATGAATTCCGATATAAAGGAATTTATCTATCCGCAACGCTGGTCGGGCTGGGCTGCGGCCGCCACGTCGTTTGACCTGCACAGGCTGAAAATACAGGCAAGCCTTTTGACTACCTTAATTCACGAAACGACCCGGGAGGATAAAAAGGATATCCAGCGCGACTGGAGAAAACTCACCCCTACTGTGATGGCTTCCTGGCAACCGCTTCAGGATGAACAGCTTTTTCTGAGGGCTTTTTATAAGGACATATTCCGCATGCCGACATTCGCCGAGATGCATCTGGCGTATATGGGAAGCCTCTCTTCCTACCTGAAGCCGGAATTCACCAAACAGCACAATATAGGTGTCTTATATTCAAAAAATGTCACTCCTTCATTGTATATGCAGGGGCAGGTGGATACCTACTATAATGAAGTGACCGATAAGCTTCTGGCAGTCCCCGGCGGAATCAATTTCCGGTGGACAATGATGAATGTGGGGTTTGTAAAGATAAAAGGGGTAGATATGTCGCTCTCGGCCACACACAAATTTGATAAAGATCTGACCGTCGACGCGCAACTTACCTATACCTGGCAGAGAGCGCAGGATTATACGCCGATAACCGTGGAAAGCGATACCATCACCTATAAGGGACAGATCGCCTATATCCCACGGCATAGCGGATCGGTAATCCTAAGCACTGTTTACCAGTCCTGGAACCTGTCGTATAGTTTTATCTATACCGGCGAGCGGTTTACCGCAAGCGCCAATATCCCGCGGAATCGACTGCAATCCTGGTACACCAGCGATCTGGCATTGGGCAGGTCGTTCCGGTGGGATAAAACAGCAATGAAAGCGACAGTGGAAGTGAACAACCTGTTTAATCAGGCCTACGATGTAGTGCTGAATTATCCGATGCCAGGTACCAATTTTAAATTTATATTCAATATTACAATATGATACAAAAATTATTCAAATTCTTATCGGTGTTCCTGATTATCGGAACAATTGCCTTTGTTTCCTGCCGCGGGGAAGACGAAGAGCTTGCCCCTCCCGTTATAACGCCTCTTGAACCGGTTGTACCGGAGAATGATTCGACGGTTACGGAAGGAGATCCGGCCATAAGCGGGGATGACAGAATCAAAGGGTTCTTTTTGTTGAATGAAGCCAACATGGGTTCCAACAAAGCTTCGATAGATTATTTCGATCAAAAAACCGGCAAATATTGTCAGGACATCTATCCTTATCTTAATCCGAATATTGCCCATGAACTGGGAGACGTCGGAAATGACATTCAAATTTACGGAAGCAAGTTATATGCGGTCATCAATGTTTCCGGATATGTAGAGGTTATGGATGTAAATACAGCGAGACATGTTAATTCATTGACCATCCCGAACTGTCGTTACGTTGTGTTTGACAAAGGGTATGCTTATGTGAGTTCATACAACGGCCCGGTAAAGATCGAACCCGATGCACCGCTGGGTTGTGTTGTGAAAATCGATACCACTGATATGCGGGAGGTCGGAAGAGTGACAGTAGGATATCAACCTGAAGAAATGGTGATTCGCGATAACAAGTTGTATGTGGCCAATTCGGGCGGTTATCGTGTTCCGAATTACGACAATACGGTATCAGTAATTGATTTGAACAGGTTTGAGGAAATAAGGAAGATAACCGTCGGCATCAATCTTCACCGTCTCGAACTGGACAGCGACGGCAATATCTATGCAAGTTCGCGCGGGGATTACAAGTATATTTCTTCCAATACTTATATTATCGGAAGGAACGATATGGTCAGCAAGGTGATGAACCTGCCCTGTTCCGAAATGACGGCAATGGGCGATTCCATTTATATGTACAGTGTGGAATGGAGTCATATTACACAAAAGAATACCATTACTTACGCTATCGTCAATACTAAAACACAAACCGTGGTATCCCGCAACTTTATCACCGACGGGACGGACAAACAGATTGTCATACCTTACGGCATTGCCGTTCATCCGGAAAGCCGGAATATTTACGTAACCGACGCGAGAGATTACATCAGTCCCGGTGTATTATATTGTTTCGACCGGCATGGTAAACGCAAATGGTCTGTAGTGACGGGAGATATTCCCGCGCATATCGTTTTTACCAAAAACAGATTAACAAGCCTGATATTAGACTAACCCAATAAATATTTATAATTCAATGAAAAGTAGATTTTTATTATTTTCATTTTTGCTGTTTTTCAGCTGTTTATCATTTTTCTCCTGTTCAGACGATCCTGCCTCCGAATTAGGAAATCCGGAAATCTCATTCTCTGCCGAAACAGGGGAATATAAGGTTAAAATAGGAAAAGAAATCACTATTGAGCCGACTATTACGAACGCTGTCAATCCTATTTATTCATGGAAACTGGATGGTAAGATTATTTCCACGGAAGAGACCCTTGTATTCAAAGGTCAATATCTGAACGAGTATTTTGTAACTTTCCGGGTTGATTCGGAAAACGGGACGACAGAAAAGCAAGTGAAAATCTCCGTTGTGGACAGGCTTGTGCCTGAAATCGACCTGGCCAATACAGTGCTTTCCTTCATCGGGCAGAGCAAAGAAATTGCACCGGCCGTTTCCAACACGGATGAAACAACCACGTATGAGTGGCGACTCGAAGGAGAACTGGTGAGCCGGGAACCGGCCTATACATTCGAAGAGGAAGCAAAAGGTTCATATTCCGTTTCGCTGAAAGTGACCAATGAAGATGGTTTCACAGTAGCCAATTCCATAATCACAGTAGTGTCCGAACTTTCTCCCTTCCTCTTTTTCGATATAGGACGTTATTATGTGCCTTCCGACAATACCGTAAAAAGAATGAGTGTTCCTTTCGGGAAAAGTATGGCGTTGGCCCCTGTTTTCATGATGTTTACCGATGCCGCCACATTCAGGTGGGAAGTGGACGGCACGGCGCAAAGCGAGACGGGCAGCGTATTCAACTTTTCCCCCGGTGCACAGAAAGAATACCTGATTACCGTAACGGCAACGGAAGGCGGTAAAACGGCATCGACACAAATAAAAGTGAAATGCGTTGCTCCCGAAGGGACCTATTACCGGGAAGCAACAGCCAAAAGCAAAGCGAAATCTTCATACTGCTTCGAATTTATTCCTGCCCCCGGACAATTTGTGAATTATCAGGAAGGATCAACCGCAGAACAGGCAAGGCAAGCCATTCAAAGAAGTTTGGACAATGATTCCTATAATGGATCTTCCTATATGGTATCGCTCGGCGCATTCGGAGGATATTTTATTACCGGATTCGACCATAGCGTGAAGAATGAAGAAGGCCCGGATCTGTATATTGCGGGAAATCCGCTTGGCATATATTGGTGCGAACCCGGAGTTATCTGGGTAATGCAGGATGAGAACGGAAACGGATTGCCTGACGATACCTGGTATGAACTGGCCGGAAGCGAAACGGGAAGCCCGGATACGAAGCAACGCTATGCGCTGATGTATTACAGACCGACAGCGGATAACTCTGACATTCTGTGGATTGATAATAATGGTGGAGCCGGATCTATCGATAACAATGGTTATCATACGCAGAGATCTTATTTTCCCATGTTTATTAAAGATGAATATTACATCCTTTCCGGTACGCGGTTGAAGACAACTTTCAGGACAGAGGGTATTGAAACCAACTGGGGATTTGATTGGGGATATGTCGATAACGTAAATTTACGTGACGGATTCGATATATCGGATGCCATTGGGCAGGACGGGAAGCCGGTAAATCTGCAATACATCGACTTTGTTAAAGTGCATACGGCCCAATTAGGAAAAGGGGCCGCAGTGGGTGAAGTCTCGACAGAAGCAGGAGCGCCGCTCGATTATCGCATGTATAAATCAAATTAAGTATTTTAAACGACAAATAAAATGAAAGTCTATCAACCATTTTCACATAAAAATACAGGTACGCTCCTTTCTATACTGTCCGCCTTACTTTTGTTGTCTTGCAGCGAAGAGTTGCCTTTCAACGGGACAGACAATTCGATCATTTCCTTTTCCGTATCGAAAAACAATGTTACGTTTCAATCGGCTATTATTGGCGACAGTATTGTCATTACTGCTCCTGCAAACCTGGATCTGAACGAAGCCGCCGCAGAAGTGGCTTTGAGTGAGAACGCAAGAATATTTCCCGACCCCGGCTCTATCACCAACTGGAACGAGGATATGCTCTTTTCCGTCACGTCATATGACGGAAAACAAAAGAGATCCTACAAATATATGGTAAAACGGGAAGGAAAGGCTTACAACGGGATTGTGGCATTAAAAACACAAGCCGATGTGGACGCTTTCGCAGAAAAAGGCATTACGCTGATCGACGGAAGCCTGATTATCGGCGAAACATCCGGTAAAGACTCTATCCGGTCGCTTTTACCGCTGGCGTCGTTGGAAAAGATCTCATACAACCTCACAGTGAACAGCACCTATGCCGGAACAACTATTTTTGGACTTGAAAACCTGAAAAGCGTCGGAGGATCCATCTGTTTTGTGTCGCCTAACACCGGTTTTAAAACGGATGAGGTCTCATTTCCAAATCTGGAATCTCTCGGTAAGAATTTCACATTAAATACCTCTTCATTGGGGTTATACGATATTTCATGCCCGAAGCTTAAAACAGTAGGGGGCGATATGGATCTGAACGCTCCTATGTCAAGAGTCGATTTTTCAGCCTTACAGTCGGTAGGAGGAAAACTCTGGTTATGCCCCTCAGGGCGATTGCAGGCAGCGACCGGTGTTTTTCAACAACTCAAAACCATCGGAGGCGAACTTAGAATTTACAATGCCCACATATTGACCCGGCTCGAACTTCCCGAACTGGTCGCTTGCGGATCTATATATCTTCAATCGGTAAGGAACCTCAGTGTACTCTATCTGCCGAAACTGGAAAAAACTACGGGAAGTATATATATCAATTTGAATAACAGCCCGATCACGGATATTTCCCTTCCGAAATTGAAGGAAGCGAAAAGCATTGATCTCAGAAGCATTGTAGCAAACGAGTTCGATCTCTCTTCGCTGGAGGCGGTGGAAGAAGCTTTGATGTTGTCGTTCCCCAAAGCAGCGGATATGAACAAGTTGAAATCCCTGTCGAAAGTAGGGACCTTAACAATAAGCGGGGAAAGCGAAAATCTCACATTGCCGCCACTGTTAAAAACCGTCGACAGACTGGCTCTGACCGGAAATATAAAGGAAATAAACCTGAAAGGTCTGACGATCGGGGAACTGGAGATTTCGGGCAACATGTTTTCCGGCACGAAGATCATCGCCGACGATCTGTTCAGCGGTGGATTGTATGTGACGGGTGGCCCCAACGGAAGTCAATATTCATTTCCCGCACTGGAAGGGTTCAAAGAAATCGAATATTTAAAATGCGGCTGGATACAGGGAATGAATATCGTCATGGATGGTATTGTAAAAATAAAAGGCGATGTAACCATACCGAACAACAGTATGACATCATTGGCATTTCCTGCGTTGGAAGAAGTCGGAGGTTCATTTTCACTGGCAGTCCTGAATAGCACTACGCAGGAAACCTTCAGTTTCCCTAAACTGAAAAGGGTTGCAAAGGATATGACCATCGGGATTCAATCTTTGGCAACCCGGACACTTGTATTTTCTGCATTGGAAAATATAGGTGGAAATTTCAAACTGGGAACAGGATATTCGGCCTATGGTCAAAACCGTTCCATTAAAGATGTGTCGGCTCCGTCATTGGAAACAATAGGCGGAGAACTGATAATATCGCCGCTTTGGGATAATCCTGCCTATTCGGGATATAAGAATGGGGAGTTGACTGATATGAATGGTTTCTCCTCCTTGAAATCGGTAGCCGGCGGAATCAAAATATATCATCAGGAGGCTTTGACCTCTTATGCAGGATTACAAAAGTGTATCTCCTCTTTCACTGCTGATAAATGGATTGTATCAGGAAATGCATATAATCCGGGCTATGCTGATTTAGCGAATGGTAAATGGGAACAATAATTAAAAAATAGAAATAGAATGAAACCAATATATTCTTTTGTAAAAACAGTGTTCTTTTTCATATTGTTTATTTTTGCCGCATCCGGGTGTAATGATGAAAACAATTTCGGGGGTACGGACAATTACATTACTTCTTTTGCGCTGGAGAAAGATGGAACGCAATATGTTGCCGCAATAAAAGGCGACAGCATTATCATGACAAAACCGGCCAATATTTCCCTGGAAAAAGCGGTTCCAAAAATAACATTGAGTGAAAACGCCCTGATTTCCCCACAACCGGAAAGTATATCCAACTGGGATGAGAAGCGGTCTTTTACCGTACGTTCCTACAGCAAAACGGAAAGAACATATATCTATGCAGTAAAGGAACAAGGAATCATTAGCGAAGGAGATATCGTCCTGCTTTCTAAGGAGGAACTGGATGCTTTCGCTGATACGGGAATTACGGAAATAGCCGGAAATCTCATTATTGGAAAGGAAACGGGGGAAACGGCCGAAGATTCCATTCTCTCGTTGGTCCCGCTGGCCGGTATAAATGCTGTCGCAGGAGATATCACTATTCATCCGACCTATGCGGGTGTGGATATTGAAGGATTGGGCAATATTACAAGAGCCAATTCCCTGAATATATTAAAATCAAAAACGATCGAAAAGATCGTTTTCCCGAATCTGTCGGTATTGGGTGAAAATATGAACATTACCTGTGAAAAAGTGGAAGAGGTATCCTTTCCCCAACTGGCAGGTCTCGGCGGATCCGTTACCATATCATCGTCCCAGGTTGCAAATTCCGTCAGAATGCCCCTGCTGGAGACTGTGGGTGCAAACGTGACATTTTCGGGTATGATCCGAACATTGGAATTACCTGAATTATCGGTTGTGACACAGGTTCTTTCCTTCAACAGCCTACCGGCGCTGGAAGAACTTTATCTACCCGCTTTATCCCGTGCACAAACAATAAATATAAACAGTTTGCCTACTATGAGGGAAATATCGATAGATAAGCTGGAATCCTGTTCAGGTAACTTTACCATAAACAATATGGGAAGTCTGGAAACGATTAGTATTCCGTCTCTCTCAGATGTCGAAGGGACATTCAGTCTTCAGGGTTTAGCCAAATTGACACAGATAAACGCCGGGAAATTAAAGATCGTAAACGTCGATTTCAACCTCTCCGCCTTGCCGTCATTGACTGATCTGACAGCATTCTCATCGGTAACCACCATTGGAAGGAATGCCACTTTGTCTAATCTGGGCGTTACGGATTTCAAAGGTTTGGAGGCGCTGGAAACAATTGAAAACGGTTCTTTGCAGATAACCTATAATCTTTCCCTGACAAGTCTAGCCGGATTCAATGCTCTAAGGAGTATTGGACAGGATTTACAAATATACGGTTCTTCTTCCCTTACTGTTCTTGATGGCTTCCCCGTACTTCAATCCGTAAATAATGTAAATATAGGGCAATTGACTGCTTTGACCGATATAAGCAAAATTTTCGCGTCATTAACAGCGGTGAATACCATCAGTATAAATTATTGCGATGTGCTGAGCAATCTCCAATTTCATGAACAACTTAAAAAGACAACAATTCCCCAGCTCGCTTTAAGTTACCTGGATGCAATTACATTAGATCTGGAAGGAATGAAGATCGATGCCGTTCAACTTCAATTCATCGATGCAAAAGTAACCCTGAAGGGAAGCGACTATTTCGACGGGAATATCAGTTTAATAATGGTAAATGAATTGGATATCGACGGAATAAAAGAAGTGAAGAATTTTACGATAGGAGTTTACGGTACTTCTTCTTTGGTATTGAATATCCCTTCGATACGAAAAGTCAGGGAAAACTTTCAGTATGAAATGGGCTATGGCTCCTCTGTTCCGGTGAGTTTCCCAGATATGGAAGAAATCGGGGGAATATTTACACTTAACGGATATGCTTCACCACAGGCGATACATCCGCAATTTCCTAAACTGAAAAAAACAGGGACTTTCAATTATGGCGGAGGTCCTCTTAAAAAACTGGAATTTCCAATACTTGAAACGGTAGAAAAAGATATGGTAATTTCCACATTCTGGCAGTCGGACTGCCAGATTGAAGAGATCGATATGCCTTCTCTCAAAAAAATCGGAGGTATGCTCTCTATCCTTTCAACTTCTACCTCGCCGAATCAGTTCAATGACCAATTAACCGACCTGGATGGACTCGGTTCTTTGACGCAGGTAGGAGGTGTAAACATTATACGCCAGAAATCCCTTACGTCATTCAAAGGACTGGAAAATAGCATAGCTTCCTTGCCGGCAGACAGGTGGACTGTTTCCGATAATGCCTATAATCCTACTTATCAGGATATGCTCGACGGGAAATATGTACAGCCATAATGATTAATTACGACAAAACGATAACCTCTTTTATAAGGAATAAAAGCCGTTCAACGTGCTTTTACATTCACTCTGCTTTATTTATTATTTTGACAAAATAAAATCGTATGGGAAACCCCACAATCCAGATCCTGAAACGGGACGGTAAACGTGTCCCCTTCTCCATTAAAAAAATAGAAAATGCCGTTGCGAAAGCATTTCTCTCGGTAGGTGCATTCGCCACTGAAGATGATTTCATCGCTATCCTCTCGCGTCTTCACATCTCCGACGGGATGACCGTGGAAGAGATCCAGAACCAGGTGGAAACAGCGCTGATGGCAGAAAAATATTTTGCCGTCGCGAAATCCTATATGCTGTACCGCCAAAAGCATACCGAAACTCGTGAGATCCGCGACAACCTGAACTTCCTGATGAACTATTGCGATGCGCAAAATGCTGCTACGGGAAGCAAATTCGACTCCAATGCGAATGTGGAGAAGAAAAATATCGCTACACTCATCGGAGAGCTGCCAAAGAAAAGTTTTATCGACCTGAACCGGAAGATGATCACCGACCGACTGAAAGAGATGTACGGGAAGGAGTTGGCGGACAAATACATTGGCATGCTGAACGAGCATTTCATCTACAAAAACGATGAAACCAGTCTGGCCAACTATTGCGCCAGCATCACCATGTATCCCTGGCTGTTGAATGGTACCCTTGCCATTGGCGGCAACTCTGCACCTCCTACCAACCTGAAATCGTTTTGCGGAGGATTCATCAATATGGTATTCATGGTATCGAGCATGTTGAGCGGTGCCTGTGCCACACCTGAGTTCCTGATGTACCTGGATTATTTCATCCGCAAAGAGTATGGCGACGACTATTTTACACGCAACGAAGATGTCGTGGACCTGTCTAAGCGCCGGCGTACCCTCGACAAGGTGATCACCGACTGTTTTGAGCAGATTGTCTACTCTATCAACCAGCCTACCGGGGCGCGTAATTTCCAGGCTGTCTTCTGGAATATTTCCTACTACGACAAATACTACTTCGAAAACCTGTTCGGCGAATTTCAGTTTCCCGACGGCTCCCGTCCGGTATGGGATTCACTCAGCTGGCTGCAGAAACGTTTTATGCAGTGGTTCAACAAAGAACGCACCAAAACCGTGCTCACCTTCCCGGTGGAAACCATGGCATTGCTCTCGAAAGAGGATGATGTGATGGATACCGAATATGCCGATTTCACAGCGGAGATGTATGCCGAAGGACACTCGTTCTTCACCTATATGAGCGACAATGCCGATTCGCTGTCGAGTTGCTGCCGTCTGCGCAACGAAATTCAGGACAACGGCTTCAGTTACACATTAGGTGCCGGAGGAGTCTCCACCGGCTCAAAAAGCGTGCTTACCATCAACCTGAACCGCTGCATCCAGTTCGCGAAACGTACGGGACAATCCTACACGGCATTTCTGGAAGAGGTGGTCGATTTAACACACAAAGTACAGGTCGCCTATAACGAAAACCTGAAAATGTTCCACCGGAAAGGAATGTTGCCCCTGTTCGATGCAGGATTTATCAATATCAGCCGCCAATACCTCACCATCGGTGTAAACGGGTTGGTGGAAGCTGCCGAATCGCTCGGGATAGAGATCAATCACAATCCCCGGTATATGGCTTTTGTACAGGAAATATTGGGGATCATCGAAAGATACAACAAAAAATACCGGTCGAAAGAGCTGACGTTCAACTGCGAAATGATCCCTGCCGAAAATGTGGGTGTAAAACACGCCAAATGGGACAGGGAAGACGGCTACTCAGTGCCGCGTGATTGCTATAACAGCTATTTTTACCGGGTGGAAGACCCATCACTCAATGTGATCGATAAGTTCCGCCTGCACGGACGCAATTACATCAAGCACCTGACAGGCGGATCAGCGCTCCATCTGAATCTGGAAGAACATCTCTCGAAAGCGCAATACCGCCGGTTACTGCGTGTAGCAGCCGGCGAAGGATGCAACTATTTTACTTTCAATATTCCGAATACGGTATGCAACGATTGTGGCAAGATCGATAAACGCTATCTGAAACAGTGCCCTGTCTGTGCTTCCAAAAATTTGGATTATCTCACACGCATTATCGGCTATATGAAACGGGTAAGCAATTTCTCAGCCTCACGTCAGGTGGAAGCATCCAAACGATTTTACGGAAAGTTGGAATCTGAAAAAGAAACGGTGCCATCATTGAAGTAAACATAAACGGAGCAGGATAAAGTTAGCTTAAATAGTGAATCAAGTTGGATTGAGCGAATCCGGATAAATTCGCTGTAAATAGTTGTTCGTATGTTGAAATATGTCGATTATGATATTGTTTTTCAGGAAATCCCCGATGAAGTAACGTTGGCGGTCAACCTGTCGAATTGTCCGTACCGTTGTAAGGGATGCCACAGTCCGTACCTGCAAAAAGATATAGGGAGAGAGTTGAATGAATCTGCGCTTGCCGGACTGCTGCAATCATATGAAAGGGCGATTACCTGTATATGCTTTATGGGAGGGGATGCCGATACCGGTGGATTATACCGGTTGGCGGATTTCGTCCGGAAAAGCCAGGGAGGAAGGATCAAAACGGCGTGGTATTCGGGAAACAACAGGCTGCCGGCGAATTCGAAGGATCATTTTGATTTCGTAAAGACCGGCCCTTATATCGAAATACTCGGGGGATTGAACAAGAATACCACCAACCAGCGGCTGTACCGGATCGAGGATGACAATATGATAGATATTACTCACCGGATGTACGCTGTTGCCCAGAATAACCAACTTATATAGAGTAGAAATACTGGTATTCTTCTCTCCATTATTTGTTATTTTGACAGGAAAGGCATTCCAGGTGATTGGCGTACCTTTCTTCTTTTGTTGTGGTAAGACTTACCGCTTTCGTTTTTACTTACCGGTTACGTGCAGGAACGTTATTCGACCGATGAAGTCCCCTTTCCTACACTTGCAGATGCCCGGGAACCTTCTTTTCGCTTCAGGTAAAAGATCTCCGTCTCGTCTTTTGAGTCGCGCACGACCTCTATCAACTCAAAACCCTCTTTACTGAACATGTTCAATACCGCAATCATCCCGTTAAATGAAACAACCCTGCGGCGGTTATCGGTAATCTGGGGAATGCGTCCGCCCTGTCCGTAGTCTACCCTTACCGTGATTTTCGAACTTAATAACGGTCCTGAATCTGACCATATCCTGAGATAGTCGGCGTCTAATTCGCCGATGGGGGCTTCATTCACGTATTGCGCATTGGCTAGAGATATGCTCCCCACCAGGAACAGTACCGGCAATAAAAATTTCATTTTCATCATCATTATAAATTTAGATAGAAGAATCAAGATTTGGTGTCCGGGATGTTTAGAGTGATCAATTTCCAATTCTTTCATTCAAATTTCTCACGTCAATCCTTAAATCATCAAATCCTTAAATTAATTCATTGCCACATTAACCCATTAGGCACATTGACTCATCAGCACATTAAGTTAATCCAGTTTCAGCACGGCCAGGAAGGCTTTTTGAGGAACCTCCACATTGCCGACCTGTTTCATTCGTTTTTTTCCTTCTTTCTGCTTTTCGAGCAGCTTGCGTTTACGCGAGATATCCCCCCCGTAACATTTTGCCGTTACATCTTTCCGGACGGCTTTCACCGTTTCGCGGGCAACGATCTTCGCGCCGATGGCCGCCTGAATAGCGATATCGAACTGCTGGCGCGGGATCAGCTCTTTCAGTTTCTCACACATGCGCCTGCCGAAGCTCTGCGCATTATCGAAATGGGTAAGCGTGGAGAGCGCATCCACCTGTTCACCGTTCAGCAGAATATCCAGTTTTACCAGCTTCGAAGGCCGGTAATCATGGATATGGTAGTCGAACGAGGCATATCCCTTCGATATACTTTTCAGCTTATCATAAAAATCGATCACAATTTCACCTAACGGCAAATCGTAAATGATCTCTACCCGGTCACCCGAAACATACTCCTGTTTGATCAACACGCCCCGCTTACCGAGGCAAAGGGTCATAATGGGACCGATATAGGCGGTATTGGTGATGACCGAAGCGCGGATAAAAGGTTCCTCGATGCGTTCGATAAGCGTGATATCGGGCAGGCCTCCCGGGTTGTGCACCTCCTTCATATTTCCTTTCTTGTCGTACACTTTGTACGAAACATTGGGTACCGTAGTGATCACATCCATATCGAATTCCCGTTCTAACCGTTCCTGGACGATCTCCATGTGAAGCAAACCCAGGAAACCGCACCGGAAGCCGAAGCCCAGCGCTACGGACGATTCGGGCTGGAAAGTGAGCGACGCATCGTTGAGTTGTAGTTTTTCGAGTGACGAACGCAGGTTCTCAAAATCCTCGCTCTCGATAGGATAAACGCCGGCGAAGACCATCGGCTTCACTTCTTCGAATCCTGCAATCGCCTTGGTTGCAGGCCGTTTCACATGGGTGATGGTATCCCCTACTTTCACCTCTTTCGACGTTTTGATGCCGGAGATGATATAACCCACATCGCCGCAACCTACCTCCTCTTTCGGCACCATATTAAGGCGCAGGATACCCACCTCGTCGGCATCATACTCTTTGCCGGTATTGATGAATTTCACCAGATCTCCTTTTCGTAGGGTGCCGTTCATAATCTTATAGTAAGCAATGATACCCCGGAACGGATTGAACACCGAATCAAAGATCAGTGCCTGTAACGGAGCATCCGGATCCCCCTGCGGAGCGGGCACCCGTTCAATGATGGCGTGGAGGATCTCTTCGATGCCGATGCCGGTCTTTCCGCTGGCACGGATGATTTCTCCACGGGGGACGCCGAGCAACTGTACGATCTGATCTTCCACTTCGTCGGGCATGGCGCTCTCCAGATCGATTTTATTGAGAATAGGAATGATCTCCAGGTCATGCTCGATAGCCATATAGACGTTCGATATGGTCTGCGCCTGAATACCCTGTGCGGCATCGACTACCAGCAGGGCGCCTTCGCAGGCGGCTATGGAGCGTGACACTTCATACGAGAAGTCCACATGTCCCGGCGTATCGATCAGGTTGAATGTATATTTTTCGCCTTCATATTCATAATCCATCTGTATCGCATGGCTTTTGATCGTGATGCCTCGTTCCCTCTCCAGATCCATGTTGTCGAGTACCTGCGCCTGCAGGTCCTTTCCTTCGACGGTCTTGGTGAACTCCAGCAGACGGTCGGCCAACGTACTTTTGCCGTGGTCAATGTGTGCAATGATACAAAAATTGCGTATATTCTTCATTTAGCTTTTCTTCATCTAAATTTTTTGGGGACTTTTCCCTTCTTTTCCCCCTTTGCACCTTCCCACCTTCTAAAACTCCGCGTTATTGGGTGTTCTCGGGAAGGGGATCACGTCGCGGATATTGGCCATTCCGGTAATAAACAGTATCAACCGCTCAAAACCGAGGCCGAAACCTGAGTGGGGTGCGGTGCCGAACTTACGGGTTTCGAGATACCACCAGATCGGGCCGGTATGCATCCCCGTTTCCTCTACCCTCTTCATCAGCTTGTCGTAATCCGCTTCACGCTCCGAGCCGCCGATAATCTCTCCGATCTTCGGAAAGAGCACGTCCATGGCGCGGACGGTCTTATCATCTTCGTTCTGTTTCATGTAGAACGATTTGATCTCCCTCGGATAGTCGGTCAGGATAACCGGGCGTTTAAAATGTTTCTCCACTAAGTAACGTTCGTGCTCCGACTGCAGATCGGTACCCCAATATACGGGAAATTCGAACTTTTGCCCCGACTCTTCCAGTATCTTCACTCCTTCGGTATAGGTGAGGCGGACAAAATCGTTTTCCACCACGAAATTCAGGCGATTTGTCAGTTCTTCGTCATACATCTTGGCCAGGAATTCGATATCCTCCCTGCAATGTTCCAAAGCGTAGCGGATAAGATACTTCAGGAAATCTTCCGCCAGATCCATATTATCGTTGATATCATAAAAAGCCATTTCCGGTTCGATCATCCAGAACTCCGCCAGGTGACGGGGGGTATTGGAGTTTTCGGCGCGGAAGGTGGGGCCGAAAGTATAAATGGCACCTAACGCCATAGCACCCAACTCCCCTTCGAGTTGTCCGGAGACGGTCAGGTTTGTCTGGCGACCAAAAAAATCCTGTGAGAAATCCACCTTACCCTCTTTATCGCGTGGCGGATTATCCATATCGAGGGTTGATACCTCGAACATGGAACCGGCTCCTTCCGCATCGGACGCAGTGATAATAGGCGTATGAAAATAGTAAAACCCTTTGTCGTTAAAATATTTGTGGATGGCATACGACATATGGTGCCGCATTCTGAAGATGGCTCCGAAAGTATTGGTACGCGGCCGCAGATGGGCTATTTCACGCAGGAATTCCAATGAGTGCCCTTTCTTCTGCAATGGATAAGTAGTAGGATCGGCAGATCCGTAGACCTCGATCTCCGTCGCCCGTATCTCAACCGACTGGCCCTGTCCCTGCGACTCCACCAATTCGCCGTTCACATTGATGCAGGCTCCGGTGGTGATGGGTCGAAGTAATTCTTCATCAAAATTAGCTATATCAATAACAATCTGTATATTATTGATGGTCGATCCGTCGTTAAGGGCGACAAAACCGACGTTCTTGTTTCCTCTGCGGGTACGCACCCATCCTTTTACATTGACTTCCTCTCCGAAATTTGTAAGCCGTAATGCTTCTGAAATTCTTGTTCGTTTTAGTTGCTTCATACGATTAGTTCACTTTTCTCATTAAAGTATGGGACATCTGCGTTAAGCCGAATGGGCAGAGGACAAGCCCGCTTGCCTGAATGTTTTCAATAATTGAGTAATGCGCAAAAGGCAGATCTACCCTATAAATATCCGGTCTGTTCCTGCACGGTTTCGCACAGGAACAGGGATTATTATTGTTATTATCTGTAATGGACGATAAAACTCCCCTGGGGAGAGCCGTTCCTTAATCGAACGCCCCCATCCGGAGCATATTTACTTCTTGTTCTGTGAGGTAACGCCATTTTCCGCGTGAAAGTTTTTTCTTTGTTAATCCCGCGAAATAAACCCTGTCGAGTTTAAGCACCCTATAGCCCAGTTTCTCGAAAATACGACGGATGATACGGTTCCTGCCGGAGTGGATCTCGATACCCACCTGGGTAAGGTCTTCTTCCGTCACATAACTGATTGCATCGGCATGGATTTCCCCGTCTTCCAGTTCAATACCGTCGGCGATCATCTGCATATGCTCCATTTCCACCGGCTTATCAAGCCATACCTGATAGATTTTCCGCTTTTCGTACTTCGGATGTGTTAATTTCGATGCCAGGTCGCCATCGTTGGTCAGCAATAATACCCCCGTGGTAGCCCTGTCTAGTCGTCCTACCGGATAAATCCTTTCCGAAGCGGCGCTTTTTACCAGTTCCATCACCGTCTTGCGGTTTTCGGGATCATCGGTGGTCGTCACAAAACCTTTCGGCTTATTCAGCAGTACATACACCTTGCTTTCGAGTTGTACCGGCTGGTTGTGGAACATCACCGCATCGGCGCGGGTGATCTTGGTGCCCAGTTCCGTTACGACCTGTCCGTTTACTTTCACCACACCGGCCTGGATAAATTCATCGGCTTCGCGGCGGGAACATACTCCGGCGTTGGCCAGGTATTTGTTCAGACGGATGGGTGCATTGGGATCGGCATTCTCTTTGTACTTGACCTGCTTGAACGGCTTTTTCTTTTTCAGCTTTTTTACCGGCTTCGCAGGCTTATTAGGTCTGCCCGGCCCCCCGGGTGAAGGTTGGTTCCCCCAGCTCCGGTTGTTATAATTGCCACCGGTAACCCGCTGTGGCGACTGCGGACGCTCACCTACGCGGGGACGCCGTTTTCTTATGCCCCCTTCGCTGTTCCCACTGTAGTTCTCCTGGCGGGAATCCCTGTAATTCGGGTTGTAGGATGATCTCTCCGGGTTGTAAGACCTTTCCTGGTTATAGGATGATCTCTCCGAATAATAACCATCTTGCTGTGTTCTCCGCTCATTGCCGTAATTTCTGTTCGAGGAAGCGTGTCTCTCATTGTTCGCGCTGTGATAACTTCGCCTTGGGCGCGACTCGTCATTGTTTGTTGTCATTGTTGCATTTACTTTTTGATTACATAATGAAACCTCACGGTTTTTTCTTTTTTAAAATCGCATTTTTTCGAATTACTACCGCCCGGCTAACATGACCGGACCGGATTTCTTTCAATTATTATTTACTGTGCACTTAAATTCCTGTATAATTTTGAGGTGTGATCTCTTTCAATTCCTTTTTTATCTGTTCATTCACATCCAGATTGTCAATAAATTCCGAAATACTCTCCCGGGTGATACGCGTATTGGTTCGTGTTAAAGCTTTCAATGCTTCATAAGGTTTCGGGTATCCTTCGCGCCTCAGGATCGTCTGGATTCCTTCGGCAACCACTGCCCAATTATTTTCCAGATCCCTGTCTATTGCCTCTCTGTGTAATAACAATTTATGGAGCCCTTTTGTTGTACTTTTTAGAGCAATTAATCCGTGTGCCATGGGTACACCGATGTTCCTGATCACCGTGGAATCGGTAAGGTCGCGCTGTAACCGTGAAACGGGCAGTTTCGCCGCCAGATGTTCCAACAATGCGTTGGCAATACCCAGGTTCCCTTCGGCATTCTCAAAATCGATCGGGTTCACCTTGTGAGGCATGGCTGATGAGCCGACCTCCCCTTCCCTGATTTTCTGCTTGAAATACTCCATCGATATATATTGCCATATATCCCTTGTGAAGTCTATAAGGATGGTGTGGACGCGCTTCATGGCGTCGAATGAGGCCGCGAAAGCGTCGTAATTGGATATCTGCGTGGTGTACTCTTCCCGGAGCAGGTTCAGTTTCTCTTGCAGAAAACGGTTCCCGAACAGCTTCCAGTCGATCTGGGGATAAGCCACACGGTGTGCGTTGAAGTTACCGGTTGCCCCGCCAAATTTTGCTTTTGCCGGGATCCTTTTCAGTACATCGATCTGTCCGGTCAACCGGTATGTAAAGACCTTCATCTCTTTCCCCAGACGCGTGGGTGACGCCGGCTGTCCGTGTGTACGCGCCAGCATAGGAATATCTTTCCACTCATCGGCCAATGCATCGATTTGGGAAACCAGCTTTTCCAGTTCGGGGATATAGACTTTGTGCAGTGCATCCCGCCACATCATCGGCGTAGCCGTATTATTGATATCCTGCGAGGTCAATCCGAAGTGAATAAATTCCTTATGATCCGACAACTGAAGCGCATCGAATTTCTCTTTCAGAAAATATTCCACAGCCTTCACGTCATGGTTGGTGGTTTTTTCGATCTCTTTGATCTGCCGGGCGTCTTCTTCACTGAAATTGCGGTATAAAGCCCTTAATTGTTCGAAGATGCCCTCATCCTTCAATGGAAGGATCCCCTCTTCACAAAGGGAGACAAAGTAATCGACCTCCACCTGCACGCGATACCGGATGAGTGCGTACTCGGAAAAGAACGCATCCAGATCTGCGGTCTTATCCCTATATCGTCCGTCGACGGGTGAAATGGCTGTAAGTTGGTCTAAGTTCATTATAATTTGTATTCGTATTCCTTAACGAAAACGTTTATTGCGGATTAATATAATCGCTACCCCTGTTTTGATGGTACAAAAATAGCGATAATAATAGACCCATGAAAATTTTCATGAAAAATATTTATAAAAATTTTGCAGGAAAATAAAAACGACGTATCTTTGCATCGCTTTTCAGGAAAGCAACTATCGAAGATCTTTCAAAATATTCAAAAAAAAAATCGGGCGTTTAGCTCAGCTGGTTCAGAGCATCTGCCTTACAAGCAGAGGGTCGGCGGTTCGAATCCGTCAACGCCCACCGAGTTAAGAAGCTGTTTAACAGCAAAATAAAAGTATAAAGTGAGTTGGTACAATTCTGTATTGCTCGCTTTTTTCGTTAAAATCACCCTTATTTTTCGCTATTAAGGTGAAATAAAGTCAATATTTCTTTGAACTATCTTTGAAGTGATTTTGCGGCTTGTGCGTGTTGTGCGGAATTGGTTTTGAATAATTCAACAACTATTTAAAACTAACCAACGATGGCAACTTTCAAACCGGTTGTTTTTACAACTAAGAACCATATTAAATCAGACGGCACGACAAATATCAAAATTCGTGTTTATCATAATAAACAATCGTAGTACACCCCTACCCCAATTATATAGAGCCCGTTTTCTGTATTAAGGGTAATTTTGTAAAATCAGGTTTATTAACCTTGATTTCTTCGTTTTTTTTATCCATCTTTGTAATGTTTTAAATAGTTACGACTGATTGTAATTAGTTGTTTCTGTTTTAAATAGTCATTGAAAATAGAGAGTGGCTATCTAAATGAGAAAAGGAATACAGCTACCTAAAATTTAGGATATCTCTCCGGAATAGTGATTTTACGAAACGAAAAGATAAAAGAGATGCAAATAGAACAGTATTATAAAATATTCTGAATGTTAAATAAAATGATTATGAAAAAGGCTTTATTTCTTCTGTTTTTAGTATTTTCTATGAGTTGTTTTTCACAAGGGGATAAATATGTATATGCGAGTGCAAAATGGGGCAATAAACTTACATGCCTATTCTATCTTAATGACCAAAATCCGGAAGCAAAGTATGCTAATGATAAAGATTATGAATTGAAGAATAATAAAGGCGAGGTAATGTATTTTAAGCATGAAATGCAATTTGTAAATTACTTAGCAAATCAAGGTTGGGAGTTTATTCATATAGTTAACAAACGCGCTATTCAGTCTGGTAGCGAAACTGTTTTCTATTTTAGAAAACCACAATCGGAATTTACTCAGGAAGAGTTGAATAAGATTATTAAAAAAGAATAGTACACCTAATCCAATCCAAACCACAGAGGATTTACCAGTCGGGCAAATGACGGGATTATAATGTGAATATTTACAGATTTTGTTCCATCCATTCCATAAAATCCAACTTTATCAACTCCCTTCCGCCTCAATATAGCCTCAATCCGCAACAAATAATACGACTATTTTGTTAAGTAGTGCGAAAAGGGAATAAGGAAACAGGTCTGATTGGCATGTTTCTGACAAGTGAACCCACAAAATGCGTATTATTTAGAATTCATTGATATGTCTGATCAGGAAAAGTATGATCAAATATTCGAAGCCAACCGTAAATGGATTGAAAAGACTAAAATAGATAATCCCGAATTATTCGAACTATTGGCATCAGAACAACACCCTGATTTTCTGTATATCGGTTGTTCAGACAGCAGGGTGCATCCGAATCAGGTGATGGGGTTAAAGCCGGGTGAGGTTTTTATCCACCGTAATATCGCGAATATGGTGAACTCCATTGATCTGAGCGCTCTTTCAGTGATTAACTATGGGGTTGAATATCTTAAAGTGAGATACATCATCATTTGCGGTCACTATGGATGCGGAGGGATTCAGGCGGCTATGCAGAATCTGGACTATGGCATCCTTAATCCCTGGTTGCGCAGCATACGGGATGTCTATCGTCTTCATCAGACAGAACTCAATGCCATTGAAGATATGGAAGCCAGATATCGGCGTTTTGTGGAGATTAACACTTACGAACAATGCCGTAACGTATTAAAAATGGCCGAAGTGCAAAAGTCTTACTACAAAAACGGTTATCCCAAAGTGGCCGGATGGGTGTTCGATATCGAAGATGCCCGGCTTCATGACCTGCATTTTGATTTTGAAGGAGAACTTGCGAAAATCAAAGAGATATATGATATTACGGGCAAAGTGTAATGATTACTTTCATTTTAACTATCCGCAAAATCCGGATGGTTCAGCAGGAATGTTCCAGGGAAGTTTCCCGTAACTATCCTAAACCCATCGAATTCGAGAGGTTTAAAAACAGACAAACCTTAAAAACACAATAAATAACGGCTAAGAATAAAAAATTATCTTTGTGCGATGAAAGCAGAAGATCAAGACAAAAACATATTATCCAATCTGGGGATCGAGAGCCTGAATGAGATGCAGGTGGCAGCCCGGCATGCGATAATCAAAGAACGGAATGTACTGTTATTGTCCCCTACCGGTTCAGGAAAAACCCTTGCTTTTCTCCTGCCCGTTCTTCAGTTATTGGATGAGGACATAACAAAAGTACAATGCCTGATCGTCGTACCCTCAAGGGAATTGGCGCTTCAGACAGAGCAGGTATGGAAAAAGATGGGAACAAAATTCAAGGTAAATGTTTGCTATGGCGGACATTCTATGGAAACCGAACTGAAGAACCTGAGCAGTCCCCCGGCTTTGCTTATCGGGACACCCGGACGATTGACCGACCACCTGGAAAGGAAATCGTTCGACACCGGCTCTATCAAAACCCTGG
>ENA-UOOI01001231-UOOI01001231.1-fermentation-metagenome-genome-assembly--contig:-NODE-1231-length-27822-cov-4.080239_pt1 | contig 27822 bp, 28 predicted proteins | sample MGYA00245779_ERZ724027 | MGnify/ENA primary metagenome ERZ724027 (study PRJEB28704, sample SAMN03018318) | fermentation metagenome | biome: anthropogenic terrestrial biome; feature: soil; material...
CAGGCGACAAAAGATGCCGGAAAGATTGCAGGACTTGATGTAAAGCGTATTATCAATGAGCCTACAGCAGCAGCTCTTGCATACGGACTGGATAATGAAAATGAACAGAAAATCATGGTTTATGATTTAGGTGGTGGTACATTTGATGTCTCCATCATTGAAATCGGCGATGGCGTGATCGAAGTATTATCTACAGCAGGTAACAATAAACTTGGCGGTGATGATTTTGATCAGAAGGTCGCAGATTATATGATCGCTGAATTCAAGAAAAATGAAGGCGTTGATCTTTCCGGTGATAAGATGGCTATGCAGCGTATCAGAGAAGCTGCGGAAAAAGCTAAAAAAGAACTTTCCAGTGCTACAACGACAAACATTAACCTGCCGTTTATTACTGCAACTGCAGACGGACCAAAACATTTTGATATGAATCTGACAAAAGCTAAGTTCGATGAACTCACAAATGATCTGGTTGAGAAGACAGCGGAACCTGTTAAAAGAGCTCTTTCCGATGCCGGAATCACAGCATCTGAACTTGGAAAGGTATTGCTGGTCGGCGGTTCAACACGTGTCCCCGCAGTACAGGATAAAGTAAAACAGCTGACAAGTAAGGAGCCGAGCAAGAGCCTGAACCCGGATGAATGTGTTGCTCTTGGCGCTTCCGTACAGGGTGGAAAACTTGCCGGAGATGAAGGAGCAGGTGATGTTCTTCTGCTCGATGTAACTCCTCTGTCATTGTCCATTGAGACTATGGGCGGAGTTGCCACTCGACTGATTGAGCGTAATACAACAATCCCTACAAAGAAGAGTCAGGTCTTCTCAACCGCTGCGGATAATCAGACAGCAGTTGATATCAATGTAGTGCAGGGCGAGCGTCAGTTCGCCAAAGATAATAAATCTCTCGGCCAGTTTCGTCTGGATGGTATTCCGCCGGCAAGACGTGGAATGCCGCAGATTGAGGTTACCTTTGATATTGATGCCAATGGCATTGTAAATGTATCTGCGAAAGATATGGGAACAGGCAAAGAGCAGCATATCACGATCACAGCAGGATCGAATATGTCTGACAATGATATTGATAAGGCTGTCAAGGAAGCTGCAGAATTCGAGGCACAGGATAAGGCAAGAAAAGAGGCAATTGACACCAGAAATGAAGCGGATTCAACAGTATTCCAGATTGAGAAGGCGCTCGAGGAAGTTGGAGATAAGGTCTCTGACAGTGACAAGGCTACCGTACAGACTGATCTGGATGCACTGAAAAAGCTTCTTGCTGATACTCCGGCAGAAGAGACAAGTGAATCTCAGATAGCGGATATCAAAGCGGCTCAGGAAAAACTGACACAGAGTGCACAGCCTATTTTCACAAAGATGTATGAGAATATGCAGCAGAATCAGGGCGATGCGGCTTCCGGCCAGACCGGACCAGATCAGGGTTCATCAAATGAATCCGAAAATAATGGAAATAACGGCGATGACGATGTTGTCGATGCTGATTACAAAGAAGTTTAAGAAGATATATATGATTTATAAACGGCAGAGGGCGCAGATTATATCTGCGCTGTACTGCTGTTAGAAGGTGATAGATAAATGGCAGAAAAAAGAGATTATTATGAGGTCCTCGGAGTAGATAAAGGGGCAGATGATGCGACCTTAAAAAGTGCATATCGTAAGCTTGCAAAAAAATATCATCCGGATATGAACCCGGGCGATAAAGAAGCCGAGGCCAAATTTAAAGAGGCAACAGAGGCTTACAGTGTCCTTGGCGATCCGGAAAAACGGCGTCAGTACGATCAGTTTGGTCATGCTGCTTTTGAGAACGGAGGCGGCGGTGCCGGTGGTTTTGGCGGTTTTGACTTCGACGGTGATATGGGAGATATCTTTGGAGATATCTTTGGCGATCTGTTCGGAGGCGGAGGCCGTTCAAGGAGAGCCGATAATGGACCGATGAAAGGCGCGAACCTGCGTGCTGCTGTCCATATCACGTTTGAAGAGGCTGTCTTTGGTTGCGAAAAAGAAATAGAACTCACACTCAAAGACACCTGTAAGACCTGTCACGGAAGCGGTGCAAAGCCGGGAACATCTCCGGAGACGTGTCATAAATGTAACGGAACCGGCCAGGTGACATATACCCAGCAGTCAATGTTTGGCACGATTCGAAATGTCCAGACCTGCCCGGAATGCGGAGGTACCGGTAAAGTAATCAAGAATAAATGTTCCGAGTGCCATGGTACCGGGTATACCGCAAACCGCAAAAAGATCCAGGTTTCTGTTCCGGCCGGAATTGACAACGGACAGAGCATTCGTATCCGTGAAAAAGGTGAACCGGGAAGAAACGGCGGCCCGAGAGGAGATCTCCTTGTAGAGGTTATGGTCGCGCACCATCCGATATTTACAAGAGAAGATATGAACATCTTTTCCTCCGCTCCGATATCATTTGCACAGGCAGCGCTTGGCGGCGATGTAAAAATCAGTACTGTGGACGGGGATGTCATATATACAGTTAAACCCGGAACACAGACAGATACCAGAATCCGTCTGAAAGGAAAAGGGGTACCATCACTGCGCAACAGAAATGTGCGCGGAGATCAGTATGTGACATTGGTGGTTCAGACTCCAAGCAGGCTGAATGAGGATGCGAAGGAAGCTCTCCGCAGGTTTGATGAGGCAAGTTCGAACAGCTTGAGCGGAAACGAAAAGAAAAAAAGAGGGTTTATGAATAAAGTAAAAGAGGCCTTTGAAGATTAATCAAAAGGGGGACTGGCGTATCATTATCTTTGGCCAGTCCCCTTTTTGTGTATCTGACGGTGATTTTACACTGAAACTGTGATGGGTTAGCTCTTGAAATTTCACAGGAAATCGTGTATTATTGTCTATACTTGATTATGGAGGATTAGGAGCCAAAAGCCATGAAGTGGAATAAGTACACATTAAAAACCAGAAGCGCGGCAGAGGATATCGTGACAGCCACCCTGGCAGATATAGGAATACAAGGTGTCGAAATCGAGGACAAACGGCCTCTGACAGAACAGGATAAACGGCAGATGTTTGTCGATATTCTACCGGACACGCCCGAAGATGACGGAACAGCATATCTTGATTTCTATCTGGATCCCGGAGAAGACAACAAGACGATACTTGAAAAAGTAAGACATGAGCTGGATGAACTTAGGGCATTTACAGATATAGGTGAGGGAACGATTACATGTTCCGAGACTGAGGATAAAGACTGGATCAATAACTGGAAAAAGTATTTTCACCAGTTTCATGTGGATGATATTCTGATCATCCCCTCCTGGGAAGAGGTACAGGCGGAGGATGAGGGAAAGACAGTACTCCATATCGATCCCGGTACAGCTTTTGGAACGGGAATGCATGAGACAACACAGTTATGTATACGGCAGCTGGAAAAATACGTCTCGAAAGATACAAATCTACTGGACGTAGGGACCGGAAGCGGCATTTTGTCAATTATAGCGCTGAAACTGGGCGCAAAGCACGTTGTGGGTACAGATCTCGACCCCTGTGCCATAAACGCGGTGAAAGAGAATAAAGAAGCAAACCAGATACCAGAGGAGTCGTTTCAGCTGATGATCGGTAATATCATTGACAACGAGAAAATTCAGGCGGAAGTGGGCTGTGAGAAGTATGACATTGTGACAGCTAATATTCTGGCAGGTGTGCTGATCCCACTGACTCCGGTCGTCGTACATCTGCTGAAAAAGGGCGGTATTTACATTATGTCCGGTATTCTGGATGTCAAAGAGCAGGAAGTGAAAATCGCGGTCAGAGAAGCAGGACTTTTTGTAGTTGAAACTACCCGTCAGGGTGAGTGGGTGTCGATCACGGCACAGAAGAGGTGAAGCATGCATCGCTTTTTTGTAAATCCCGATCAGATTGAGGACAGGTGGATTCATATCCGCGGCAGGGATGTGAATCATATCAAAAATGTCCTAAGAGGAAGATCGGGCGATGAGATCCTGGTGAGTGCCCAGGATCATCTGGAGTACACCTGCTATATTGATCAGATAAATGAAGACGAAATATTGGCGAAGATCATGTATGTTCAGGAAAACGGACTGGAACTCTCCTCGAGAATATATCTGTTCCAGGGACTCCCGAAAGGGGATAAGATGGAATGGATTATTCAAAAAGCCGTTGAACTCGGAGTCTATGAAGTGATTCCTGTGGACACAAAAAGAAGCGTTGTAAAACTTGATCAGAGAAAACAAGAGAAGAAAAACAAAAGATGGCAGGCGATTTCCGAGAGCGCGGCGAAGCAGTCAAAACGTATGCTGATTCCAGAGATCAGTCCGGTTATGACATTTGAGAAATCGGTAGAAATGGCTGATTCTCTGGATGTACGCCTGATTCCCTATGAGCTTGCAAGAGGAATAGAGGAGACGAGAGGCATTCTGGATGAAATCAGTCCGGGTCAGTCTGTCGGGATTTGATGAAGAAGAAGTAGGACTGGCTGTGAAACATAAGATTCTGCCGATTACACTGGGCAGAAGAATTCTGCGCACAGAGACCGCGGGAATGACGGTTCTGTCAATCTTAATGTATCTGTTGGAAGGAAAGTAATATGGAAGCGTATTTTGATAACTCAGCGACAACACAGTGCTACGATGAGGTCCGTAAAATCGTGGACCAGACGATGACGGTGGACTACGGGAATCCCTCGGCTATGCATCAAAAAGGCGTTCAGGCTGAGAAATATATAAGAGAATCAAGGACAGTACTGTCCAGATTGATGAAAGTTCAGGAAAAGGAAATCTACTTTACATCCGGTGGCACAGAGTCCAATAACTGGGCTCTTCTGGGGGCGGCTTTTGGAAACCGCAGACAGGGCTGTCATATCATCACAACAGCCATTGAACATTCGGCTGTTTCGGCTCCACTGGCATTTTTAGAGGAGCAGGGTTTTGAGATTACAAAATTAGGAGTGGACACCTCAGGCAGGATAAGCCTTAAGGAATTGGAAGATGCCATGACGAATCAGACAATACTTGTCTCAGTCATGTTTGTGAATAATGAAATCGGCAGCGTACAGGATATAAAAGCAATCGGAGAATTGATTAAGAGGAAAAATCCAAATACCTGCTTTCATGTAGATGCTACTCAGGCATTTGGAAAATACCGGATATATCCGAAGAGGCTGAAAGTAGATATGCTCTCTGCCAGTGCTCATAAATTTCACGGACCAAAAGGCGCCGGATTTTTGTATATTGGAGACAATGTCAGGATTCACCCGCTGATTATGGGTGGCGGGCAGCAAAGCGGTATGCGTTCCGGTACCGAGAATGTTCCCGGTGTGGCGGGAATGGGGAAAGCCGCTGATTTGATCTACCGGAATTTGGAAGAGAATCGTGATCATCTGTATGAGCTGAAAAACCATCTGACTGCGGGGCTTAAGCGACTGCCGGATGTTGTGATACACGGTATGAATGCCGAAGACGGAGCGCCTCATATCGTAAATGCATCCTTTGTCGGAGTGCCAAGTGAGGTATTGCTTCATGCTCTGGAGGAACATCAGGTTTATGTATCCGCCGGTAGCGCCTGCTCGAGTCACAGAAAATCAGGAAGTGCCACACTTCTTGCTATTGGATGTTCCGACGTGGAGAGAGAGTCAGCCATAAGATTCAGCTTCAGTGAATTCAACACGATCGAAGAAGTGGATTATGCCCTCCGGACTCTGGCTGAATTACTTCCCGTTCTGAGAAGATATACCAGGCATTGAAAGGAGAGAATATGTATAAGGCATTTTTAATAAAATACGCTGAGATAGGAATTAAAGGAAAGAACAGACACCTCTTTGAGGAGGCACTTGTAAGACAGATTCAGCATGCTTTAAAAGACGCAGACGGCACCTTCCGGGTTGTCAGGGAGCAGGGAAGGATCTTTGTCTTTGCAGAGACTGAATTCGACTACGAGGAGACAATCGAGGCTTTGAAACGTGTGTTTGGTATAGCGGGGATATCCCCGGTTATCGTACTGGAAGATCTTGGATTTGATGATCTGGCTGTACATATAACCGATTATGTAAAGAAATTATATCCCGAGCAGAAGAAGACCTTTAAAGTCAATGCCAGGAGAGCGAATAAGGATTATCCCATGAATTCTATGGAACTTAACTGTGAACTCGGAGATAGAATCCTGGATGCCTGTCCGAACCTGAACGTGGATGTACACCATCCTGATGTCAATCTGACAGTAGAAGTGAGACAAAAAATTTATGTGTACTGCGAGACACTTCCGGGACCCGGCGGTATGCCGGTGGGAACGAATGGATCCGCCATGCTGCTACTGTCAGGAGGAATTGACTCTCCTGTGGCCGGATATATGATTGCGAAGCGCGGAGTGACGCTGGACGCCGTATATTTTCACGCGCCGCCGTATACAAGCGAGCGTGCGAAACAAAAGGTTATAGACCTGGCGAAGATTGTATCACGCTACAGTGGACCGATCAGGCTGCATATCGTGAATTTCACGGATATTCAGCTGTATATCTATGATAAATGCCCGCATGACGAACTGACAATCATTATGAGACGTTATATGATGAAAATTGCAGAACACTTTGCTAAGAACGATGGGGCACTCGGCCTGATCACAGGTGAGAGCATCGGCCAGGTCGCAAGTCAGACGATGCAAAGTCTGGTTTGCACCGATGAAGTATGTACGATGCCTGTTTTTCGTCCGCTGATTGGATTTGACAAACAGGAGATTGTGGATGTCTCTTCAAAAATCAAAACCTATGAGACTTCGGTACTGCCTTATGAGGACTGCTGCACGATCTTTGTGGCGAAACACCCCGTGACAAAACCAAACATCACCATAATCAAGCGCTCAGAGCAAAAGCTGCAGGAAAAAATTGATGAGATGGTTCATACTGCTGTTGACACGGCAGAGACGGTTGTGGTGGAATAACGGTAAGAAAAAAGCAGCTGCAGTCAGCAGCTGCTTTGATCTGTCTGATAAAATGTCTGACCGGATACCCGTACCACCGTCAATTAAACAAGGTATGGACTCAATACAGCCAGAACCGCTTCCAGGTTTTCACCTTCTGAATGAATGTTCAGGTCGATAGGTTTTGATAAATCCAGGCTGAATATTCCCATGATGGACTTTGCGTCTATCACGTACCTTCCGGATACTAAATCGAAATCAAAATCAAATTTGGAAATATCATTGACAAATGATTTTACTTTGTCAATTGAATTGAGTGAAATCTGTACTGTTTTCATTGAAAAATCCTCCCTGAAATTAGTTGAGTTAATGAGACTTTTTTTTAGACAACTATTAACTATCAACGGGGAAATAAAGTTTTGATAGAATAGTATCATTGTCATAGTAATCTTACATTTTATGGAAGTAAAAGTCAAGGCGAAAACGCACAAATAAACATATAAATATTTGGTCATGTTGATGACATCAGGGTCGAAAGGAGAAAAAATGAGCAGGAGAGTAGCTTTGCATAATCTGGGCTGTAAAGTCAACGCATATGAGATGGAGGCCATGCAGCAAGAGCTTGAGGACAGCGGATATGAGATTGTTCCCTTTGCCCCCGGAGCTGATATCTATATTATCAATACCTGTACGGTAACGAACATCGCAGACAGAAAGTCCAGACAGATGCTGCATAAGGCCAAGAAGATGAATCCGCATGCGATTGTGATCGCGGCAGGGTGCTATGTACAGATTCAGGGTGAAAAAATCGCGAAAGATCCATCCATTGATATTGTACTCGGTAACAATGAGAAGAATCGGCTGATAGACGTTCTAAATGAATATGAAGATGCCTGCTTTCTAAAAGACAGGGAAAATACAGATGCGGATATGCATATGATTGATATTAACCACACCAGCGAATACGAGCCTTTGTCTATCGCTGGGACGGGGGAATATACCAGGGCATATATTAAGGTTCAGGACGGGTGTAACCAGTTTTGCTCCTATTGTGTTATACCATTTGCCAGGGGACGTGTGAGAAGCCGCCAGAGAGAAGATATTGTAGAGGAATGTAAAAGACTGGCACAGAGCGGCCATCAGGAAATGGTGCTCACAGGGATCCATCTGAGTTCGTATGGGGCTGATTTTGATGAAAAAGATTCTCTGCTCGGTCTGATCCGTGTGATTCATGAGATTAAAGGTGTGAAGAGAATACGACTTGGTTCGCTTGAACCAAGAATCGTCACAGAAGAGTTTGCAAAAGAAATCTCTTTTTTAAAAAAAGTCTGCCCGCATTTTCATCTTTCACTTCAAAGCGGCTGTGATTCGACACTAAATCGGATGAACCGGAAATATACATCGAAAGAATATAGGGAAAGCTGCAGGATGCTTCGAAAATACTATGACAATCCGGCGATTACTACAGATGTTATCGTGGGATTTCCGGGAGAAACACCTGAAGAATTTGAAGAATCAAGAGCATTTGTGGAATCGGTGCATTTTTTTGAAACTCATATATTCAAGTATTCAAGCAGAGAGGGGACTAGAGCAGCGGTGATGCCAGGCCGGATTTCTGAGAATATAAAACACGGGCGCAGTCAGACTCTGCTTGCTCTTGATGAAAAGAGGCGTACCGAATATATGGAACAATTTATAGGACACCGTGTGGAAGTCCTGTTTGAGGAACCCGTTGAGATTGATGGGGAACAGTATTATGCAGGATATACCCGCGAATATATCAGAACCGCCGTGAAGTCAGAAACCCCGTTATCAGGGGCTTTGACACCGGTTATGATACATTCCAGGAAAGATAATTTGCTTCTGGGGGAAACTTTCCATTGAATTTTTTCGTAAAGTATATTAAAATGAAATAGATATCAATGAACGAGGACGTGAAAAAATGACGGATTTGGGTAATACACAATACTTTAAAGTCAAAGGTGAGCCGGAGATTCAGGTTAAGGAAGTTTTAGATGTAGTGTATAATGCGATGTCTGAGAAAGGATATAACCCTGTAAATCAGATTGTGGGGTATATTATGTCCGGAGATCCGACTTATATTACAAGCTATAAGGGCGCCCGCAGTATGATTATGAAAGTGGAGCGGGACGAGCTCGTCGAAGAGCTCTTAAAAGAGTATATTAAGAATGAATCCTGGAAGAGAAACTAACCGGATGATACGTATAATAGGGTTAGACTACGGCTCAAAGACGGTAGGTGTAGCGGTGAGTGACCCCCTCGGGATCACAGCCCAGGGGGTAGAGATTGTAAGAAGAAAGTCTGAGAATAAACTGCGCCGGACACTTGCCCGTATTGACGAATTGATTGAACAGTACCAGGTAGACAGGATTGTGCTTGGATTTCCAAAACATTTGAATAATGATATAGGTGACAGGGCTGTTAAATCTCTGGAATTTAAAGAGATGCTTGAGAAAAGGACAGGCCTGGATGTTGTCATGTGGGATGAGAGACTTACAACTGTCGAAGCGAACAGAACATTGATAGAAGCACAGGTGCGCAGAGACAATAGGAAATTATATGTCGATAAAATAGCAGCTGTGTTTATCCTGCAGGGCTATTTGGATTATTTGTCCATTCATAAGCCGGAATGAAATACCTGTCCTTCGGAAATAATGATACTGGAATCAAGAGCGCGTGGGTAATATCATACACTGACTTATCAGTGTATAACTGCGGCCTTTTGAATGGGTAAAAGGGACGAAAGCTATGGAAAAGATAAAATTTATATCGGAAGATGAAAAGGAAGTAGAGTTTTTCGTGGAAGAACAGACCAGGGTGAATGGTACCAGCTACCTACTGGTTTCGGATTCTGACGAAGATGAGGCAAATGCTTATATTATGAAGGATGTTTCCCCGGAATCCGAAGCTGAGGCAGAGTATGTTATGGTGGATGATGAGATCGAATTAGACGCTATAGCAGGTGTATTTGCACAGATGATGGATGACGTGGACCTCCGTTAAAACTTAAGCGTTGTGTAGAAGCAGGAAGATGAAAGAAGAAGATCTTCCTGCTATGTTTCTCAGGTTGTGTTCGGAAAAAAAGATATGGAGGTATACGCTATTTGAAGAAAAAAAACGGAAGCAAATTGAAGATTATTCCTATTGGCGGTTTAGAGCAGATAGGAATGAATATCACTGCCTTCGAGTATGAAGACAGTATTATTGTGGTGGACTGCGGTCTGGCATTTCCCGAGGATGATATGTTAGGTATCGATCTCGTGATCCCGGACGTGACCTACTTAAAGGACAATATAGATAAAGTAAAAGGGTTTGTTATAACCCATGGACATGAAGACCATATCGGCGCTCTGCCATATGTATTAAAAGAAGTCAATGTCCCGGTTTATGCTACAAGGCTTACAATAGCCTTAATTGAAAACAAGTTAAAAGAACACAATCTTCTTCGGTCAACAAAAAGAAAAGCAATAAAATACGGACAGTCTATTAATTTAGGCGCATTTCGAATAGAATTTATTAAAACAAACCATAGTATACAGGATGCAGCAGCTCTGGCTATCTACTCACCGGCCGGAACTATCGTTCATACAGGCGACTTTAAAGTTGATTATACACCGGTATTTGGTGATGCTATAGATCTGCAGCGTTTTGCGGAGATTGGCAAAAAGGGTGTGCTCGCACTGATGTGTGACAGCACCAATGCGGAACGAAAAGGATATACAATGTCGGAACGTACGGTAGGTAAGACGTTTGACAACATTTTCTCAGAGCATAAGAATACTCGTATCATCATTGCTACCTTCGCGTCCAACGTCGACCGTGTGCAGCAGATTATCAATTCCGCCTACAAGTATAAGAGAAAAGTAGTGGTGGAAGGACGCAGTATGGTAAATGTTATAGGGACGGCATCTGAACTGGGGTATATTAAGATTCCTGAAAATACCCTGATTGATATCAGTCAGATGAAAAACTATCCCGATAACCAGATGGTTATGGTTACAACCGGAAGTCAGGGAGAATCTATGGCAGCCCTTTCACGTATGGCGGCTGATTTACACAGAAAAGTTACGATAAAGCCGGGGGATACGATTATCTTCAGTTCCAATCCTATTCCCGGAAATGAAAAGGCTGTATCCAAGGTGATCAATGAGTTGATTGCGAAGGGCGCAGATGTAATATTCCAGGACGTACATGTCTCCGGACATCCCTGCCAGGAGGAGATAAAACTTATCTATTCTCTGGTGAAACCGAAGTATGCCATCCCTGTTCACGGGGAACTCCGTCACCTGACGGCGCAGGCCAAAGTTGCGGAAACACTGGGAATACCGAAAGATCGTATCTTTATTCTAAGGTCTGGTGATGTACTGGAACTGAATGACAAGGGTGCCGCTGTAACCGGAAAGGTACACACGGGTGCTATCATGGTAGACGGCCTTGGAGTTGGCGACGTGGGAAACATTGTTTTGCGTGATCGCCAGCATCTGTCTGAGGACGGAATTATGATTGTTGTTCTGACACTTGAAAAACACAGTAACCAGCTTCTGTCGGGACCGGATATCGTTTCACGCGGATTTGTCTATGTCCGGGAGTCCGGAGACCTGATGGGCGAGGCGAGATCTGTCGTCGAGGAAGCTTATGACAATTGTCTCAGACATAAAACCAGTGACTGGGGAAAGATTAAGACAGAGATCAGGGAATCTTTGGGTGCTTTTATCTGGAAAAAGACAAAGAGGAGGCCGATGATTCTCCCGATCATTATGGAGGCTTAAGTCATGTCAGATGATGTGATTTTTCACACCAGGGAGCTGGCCAGTGCTATTTTAGACAGCGAGGAATACCAGACATTACTAAAATATGAAGAACAGTTGAAAGAGAGACCGGATCTTCGTGAGAAGATTGATCATTTCAGAGATAAATCCTATCGTCTGCAGCTACAGGAGGGAATTGATGCCTTTGAAGAAGTGGACAAACTGGATCAGGAGTCTTTACAGCTTCGGGGAGATACACTTGCAAATGCATATCTTGAATCTGAACTTACTTTCTGCAGGATGATGCAGAGCATTCAGGTGGATCTTGTGAAAAATCTGGATATCTCCATTCCGGATGAGATTTAGTAAAGGAGAGGTATATGGCAAACAAAAAGAAGGATACCGGTTATAAAGTGGCACTTTCAGGTGCCAGAGGAATCTTAAAGACACTGATTTATATCTGTGGGCTTGTGATTATTTTATTTCTGGGAAAGACTGCCTATACATTTGGTTATGATGTATTCAGCCAAAGGCCTGTTGCCGAATCCGAAACTAAGGGTGGAGATGTCACCGTAGTCGTAAAAGACGGAACATCAACTTATGGGGTCGGAAAATTACTTCAGGAAAAGGGCCTTATAACCACCGGACCGAGAGTTTTCTGGGTTCAGGCCAGAACATCAGATTATTATGGTAAACTTGAAGAAGGAACCTATATTTTGAATACCCATCAGACGGTGGACGAGATGCTGAAGATATTATCAAAAGAGGACACAGACGGGCAGCCATCCGAGAAAGACGAGAAGAAAGATAAAGACGGCAGAGAAGATGCCGGCTCTACGCCGGAAACTGAGGTGGAAGGAGCCCGGGAAGGCGGAGAATAAGTTGATTGCTGATGAAAGAATGGCTACGTTCATCAATTCAATGGATACACAAAATACGCCATACCTGGAAATGCTGGAGCAGGAGGCAAAAAAGTCTCATGTTCCAATTATTCGAAGAGAAATGCAGAGCTTTTTAAAGGTATTATTGAGAATAAAGGAGCCGGAGAGAATCCTGGAGGTGGGAACCGCCATAGGGTTCTCTGCTCTTTTTATGGCGGAATATGGTCCGAAAAATTGTGAGATAACTACGATAGAAAATTACGAAAAGAGAATTCCAATTGCCAGAGCTAATTTTGAGGAAGCGGGAAAATCAGATCAGATTACTCTACTTACGGGTGACGCGAAAGATGTGCTGAAAACCCTGTATGACCCCTTTGATCTGATTTTTATGGATGCCGCCAAGGGACAGTATATTAATTTTCTGCCTGATGTTTTAAGACTTATGCAAAAGGGAAGTATTCTTGTCTCAGACAATGTCCTCCAGGAGGGGGACATCATAGAATCTCATTATATTGTAGGGCGCAGAAACCGTACCATTTACAAACGTATGAGGAAATATCTTTATATACTGAAACATCATGAAGAACTTGTGACAGCGATCGTTCCGCTCGGTGACGGAATTACCCTGAGTGTGAAGAAGTAACGACTGTGGCAGACGCCTGAATAAACGGAGGAAAATATGAAGAAACCGGAGTTACTGGTTCCGGCCAGTAATCTTGAAGTGTTAAAAATAGCTGTGATATATGGTGCAGATGCAGTATATATCGGCGGGGAGGCTTTCGGCCTGCGGGCAAATGCAAAGAACTTTTCTATAGAAGATATGAGAGAGGGGATCCGATTTGCCCATGAACGCCGGGTCAGAGTCTATGTGACCGCCAATATCCTTGCCCACAACGCTGATCTGGGTGGAGTAAGAGCGTATTTTGAGGAATTAAAAGATCTGAAGCCGGATGCTCTGATTATCTCGGATCCGGGGGTGTTTCAGACAGCGAAAGAAGTCTGTCCGGAAATTGAGATACATGTGAGTACGCAGGCAAACAATACCAATTATGGAACCTATAATTTCTGGTATCGGCAGGGCGCAAAGAGAGTGGTCGCTGCCCGTGAACTCTCTCTTGAAGAAATAAAGGAAATCAGACGACGGATTCCTGAAAATCTTGAGATTGAGGCATTTGTGCATGGGGCGATGTGTATGTCTTATTCGGGAAGATGCCTTCTCAGCAACTATCTGACCGGAAGAGATGCAAATCAGGGTGCCTGTACGCACCCCTGCAGATGGAAATATTCTGTCGTCGAAGAGACAAGACCCGGAGAATATATGCCGGTCTACGAGAATGAACGTGGCACTTATATCTTTAATTCGAAAGATCTGTGCATGATTGAGCACATACCGGATCTGTTAGATGCCGGGATCGACAGCCTCAAGATTGAAGGGCGTATGAAAAATGCACTGTATGTCGCTACGGTTGCACGCACTTACAGAAAGGCTATTGATGATTATCTGAAAGATCCTGCGATTTATGAGCAGAATATGCCATGGTATCGCGAGCAGATTTCACACTGCACGTATCGCCAGTTCACCACGGGATTTTTCTACGGCCGGCCGGGACGGGAATCACAGATTTATGATAATAACACATATATCCAGTCTTATACGTACCTTGGGATTGTCGGAGAAAAAGATGAGCGCGGATATTATTCCATCGAGCAGAGAAATAAATTCTCACTCGGAGAAGAGATTGAGATCATGAAGCCGGATGGAAGTAATGTACGGGCGACGGTTCAGAAAATCTTTGACGATGATGGGCAGCCTGTAGAATCGGCACCGCATCCAAAACAAAAATTATGGATAGATTTGGAAACTGAAATGGATTCTTTTGATATTTTGAGAAGAAAAAACAAGTCTTAATCTGTCAAAAAATAAAAGGGACAGTTGGAAAAGCACAAATTCTATGATTCGGTCATAGAATAGATAGAAATCCTCTTCGAGGTGCAGCTTGAAAACATTCCAGAAGCCCCTTTCAGCGCAGGAAGAAAAAATATATCTTAAAAAGTATCAAAATGGGGACCCGGACGCAAAGGATGTTCTGATTGAACATAATATGCGTCTGGTTGCTCATGTCGTCAAAAAGTATCAGGGAGGGGCGGTGGATCAGGAGGATCTAATCTCTATTGGCACCATTGGCCTGATTAAAGCGGTGGACACGTTCGATTATAATAAAAGCAGAAAACTGGCCAGTTATGCGGTTCGATGTATAGACAATGAGATCCTGATGTTTCTCCGCTCCCGTAAAAAATTAAATAAAGAAGTATCTCTTTATGAATCCATAGGAACAGATAAAGAAGGAAATGAAATACATCTTATGGATGTGATTGAGGGGGATGCCAAAGATACCGAAGAACAGTTTCTGCAAAAAGAAGATGTGAGAAAACTATATGAACTAATTGAGCAGATACTGACCAAACAGGAATATAAGGTCATCTGTATGCGTTATGGACTATATGGTACAGAAGGCCTTACACAGCGTGCAATTGCGGCCCAGATGGGCATCAGCAGATCGTACGTGTCAAGAATAGAAAAAAATGCAGTCATAAAATTAAGAAATCACTTTGTATGATACAAGGGCCCCAAAGTTATGCGTTTCATGCTGGCATGAAAAAGCATAACCTTGGGGCCCGAACAAACATGAGAATGCAGCCCGATCAGGGCGGAATTCGAATGTTTGCAGGATTGCGGGAGCACGTGTGCGGAGCAATCCGTAGTATCATGAAGGTGCGAAAGATCACAGGGAAATTAGTGCTCTTTTTCATGCCAGCATGAAAAAGGCATAATCTTTGTCTTTCAGGATTGCCCGATTAAACATAAGGTTGACACTTTCTATATCAGAGTTATAATTTAATTAATAGAACAAATCAGAAAATCCGAATCTCGGATTTGAAGCGGCCTCTTCGAGGCACAGGTAAGTTTACATTCTTTTGATTTCCCGTGTTTATAAGTTTTACTGGAGGTATTATGTTTTGTAGTGTATTGTCGGCTGCAATCTATGGGGTTGACGCCGTAAAAGTACAGGTGGAGGCAGACGTGAGCGACGGAATGCCACAGTTTGTGATGGTTGGATCTGCATCTTCCAGGGTAAAAGAGGGACAGGACCGGGTAAAAACAGCCCTTCGAAATACAGGTGTTGTCTTTCCTCCCAAAAGGGTAACGGTCAATCTTGTCCCCGCTGACATCAGGAAAGACGGATCCAGATTTGATCTGCCGGTAGCTGTGGCCTTTTTAAAGGCCGTTGGGAAGATTCCACCGAACTCTCTTTCTGATGCCATGGTTATCGGTGAGGTGCGCCTAAACGGAGGGATACAAGGCGTTACCGGGGTTTTGTCGACGGTGATTCTGGCCAGAGAGGAAGGTCTGGGAAGATGCGTGATACCTCATGACAATATAAGAGAAGGAAAAGCAGTCGACGGAATTTCGGTGATTGGAGTCTCTTCTCTGCAGCAGTTGATTGCATATTGTTGTGATGAGACGCAGGCAGTGGCGGAAAGTACTTCCCCTTCTATCAGTGATAAGAAAGACAGCGAAGTGGACTTTCAGGATATTCTTGGCCAGGAGTACGTAAAAAGAGCGGCGCTGATTGCCGTCTGCGGCTTTCATAATCTGCTGCTTCGGGGCGGACCGGGAAGCGGCAAAACAATGCTGGCAAAGCGTCTGCCGACAATTATGCCACAACTGACAAAAGAAGAGAGCCTTGAACTGTCCAAGATATACAGTGTAGCGGGATTATTGTCAAGAGATGAACCGGTCATGAAGAGGAGACCCTTCAGACAGCCACATCATACGATTTCCCCGCAGGCACTCGCCGGAGGCGGACGTATACCGGTTCCGGGTGAAATCACGCTGGCTCATCACGGAGTCCTTTTTCTGGATGAAATCACCGAGATACCGAAGAGGACAATTGAGATCTTAAGGCAGCCTCTTGAGGATCATCAGATTGTGATCTCAAGAACGGGGGGAAGATTTGTGTTTCCCGCTGATTTTATGCTGGTTGCGGCCATGAATTCCTGCCCCTGCGGATATTATCCTGACATGAATCGGTGCACTTGCAGTATGTCTGAGATTATCAGATATAGAAATAAAATCAGCCTTCCGCTGCTGGACCGAATGGATCTGTGTGTGGAGGTGCCTGCGCTTCGGTATGAAGATCTAACAGGAGATGGCATGCAGGGACAGTCATCGGAGGACCTGAGGGAGATTGTGTGCTGCACGCAGCAGATACAGCGCGAGAGATATCGGGAAATCAAGCCGGAGCAGGACGGTGTCATACGCTATAACAGTGGGCTGTCTTCCGCGGATATTGAAAGATTCTGTCCGGTGAGCCGGGATGGAAGAAAATTGTTAAAACAGGCATTTGAAGCCTACGGAATAACGGCGAGAGGTTATCACCGCATTATAAAAGTGGCAAGGACGATAGCAGATATGGAAGAAAGTAATATGATCAAAACAGAACACATCAGTGAGGCAATCTGTTACAGAAGCCTTGATAAAAGAGATCTCTGGGAGGAAAATGAAGGGTATGACAGAAGAACATTATGAATATATAAAGATAGAAGAAAGTAAGTATCCCGAACGCCTGAAGATGATCCCGCACAGTCCCAGGGGGCTGTATATAAAGGGGGAGATTCCCCGCGATGACCACCCGTCCGTCGCAATTGCAGGTGCAAGGGCATGCTCATCTTATGGAAAACATCAGGCTTTTGAATATGCGAAAATCCTTGCTGAACATGGAATTCAGATTATCAGTGGACTGGCTTATGGGATAGATGCCAGCGCACATGAAGGAGCACTGGCGGGTGGTGGAGAAACATTCGCAGTATTAGGATGCGGTGTGGATATCTGCTATCCGAAAGAAAATTATCCGTTATATAGAGACATGCTTGCAAACGGAGGCGGAGTTCTCTCGGAGTTTTCCCCGGGGTCTGCACCGCAGTCATGGCATTTTCCGATTCGAAACCGGTTGATCAGCGGCCTTGCCGATGCGTTACTTATTGTGGAAGCCCGGGAGAAAAGCGGTTCCCTGATCACGGCAGATTACGCTCTTGATCAGGGTAAGACAGTTTTTGCGCTTCCGGGGAGGGTGTCCGACGCGCTGAGCAGAGGATGTAACTACCTTCTTTACCAGGGTGCCGGGATCGCGTATGAGCCGGCCTGTATTTTGCAGGAATTAGGAATTTGTGAAGAAAAAAGCGAAAAGAAAGAAAAAAAGTTTACAGAAGAGGAACAAGGCGTTTACGACTTCCTTGAAATTCAACCCAAAAGTCTGGGTGAACTCGTGGAAGAGACAGGCCTTATAATGCCGGTTTTATCGGGAATTCTGCTGTCTTTACAGTCAAAGGGATCAGCGGAGGAATCGTATAGAAATTATTGGAGAAAATATGGAGAATTTTAGCCTCCTGTATTAAAAGATTTTGAAAATTAGGGCTATTAACCGGGAAAAAGAACTTGCAAGAAAAAATAATTTGGTGTATAGTGGTTAAACTGTAACAACATAGAAATAGGAGGCATCATTAGATGGCAAAGTACCTTGTTATCGTGGAATCACCGGCGAAAGTAAAAACGGTGAAAAAATTCCTTGGGGCCAATTATGAAGTAGCAGCATCAAACGGGCATGTTCGTGATCTTCCCAAGAGTCAGCTGGGCATAGATGTGGAGCATGACTTTGAACCAAAATATATCACAATTCGAGGAAAAGGCGAGCTTCTTGCCGGACTTAGAAAATCTGCCAAAAAGGCGGACAAAGTGTATCTTGCAACCGACCCTGATCGCGAGGGAGAGGCAATTTCATGGCATTTGTCAAAAGCTTTGAAACTGGATGACAGTAAGATGCACCGTATAACGTTCAATGAAATTACGAAGACTGCTGTAAAGGCTTCGATAAAAAATGCCAGAGATATTGATATGAATCTGGTGGATGAGCAGCAGGCACGCAGATGTCTGGACCGCATGGTCGGATATGAGATCAGTCCGCTGCTTTGGAAAAAAATAAAGCGTGGTTTAAGTGCGGGGCGTGTTCAGTCTGTTGCGCTGCGCATCATAGGGGACCGGGAAGAGGAGATCAACGAATTTATTCCTCAGGAATATTGGTCGCTGGATGGAATATTTAATATTCCGAATGAAAAAAAAGAACTGACCGCTCATTTTTACGGTAAAGATAAAAAGAAAATCAATATTGAGTCAAAGGAAGAACTAGACAGGATTTTAAAAGAACTGTCTGATGCAGAGTTTCAGGTTTCGGAGGTGAAAAAGGGAGAACGAATAAAAAAGGCCCCACTCCCTTTTACGACCAGTACCCTGCAGCAGGAAGCAGCTAAGGTGTTGAATTTTTCGACATCCAAGACTATGCGCATTGCCCAGCAGTTATATGAAGGCGTGGATACAAAGGGCGGACTCATCACATACCTTCGTACGGACTCCACACGTATTTCGGCGGAGGCGAGTCAGGCGGCCGGAAAGTATATCAATGAACAGTATGGCAGTGAGTATACGGCTGATGTGGCGTCTACGGAGAATAAGAATAAAAAGGCCCAGGATGCCCATGAGGCAATCCGTCCAACGGATATAACGAGACTGCCGGCGATGGTAAAAGGCTCTTTATCAAGAGATCAATTCCGCCTGTATCAGCTGATCTGGAAAAGGTTCACCGCCAGCCGGATGCATCCGGCCGTATATACGACCCATTCGATTAAAATCAAAGGTGGAAAATATTTGTTTACCGCTTCTGCTTCGAAGCTGAAATTTGATGGATTTATGTCTGTATATACACAGGATGATGACCAAAAGAAGAGTGACAATCATCAATTGTCAGGAGTAGAGCGGGGAACAGTACTGAACCTAAAGGAGTTTGCACCGGACCAGCACTTTACTCAGCCGCCGGCTCATTATACAGAGGCTTCTCTCGTTAAAACTCTGGAGGAGCTTGGAATTGGACGTCCCAGTACGTACGCTCCTACGATTACTACAATACTGTCAAGACGGTATGTGACGAAGGAGAAGAAGAATCTCTATATAACAGAGCTGGGCGATGTGGTGAACACGATGATGAAAAAGGCATTTCCGTCAATTGTAGATGTCAATTTCACCGTGAATATGGAGGCGCTTCTCGATAAGGTCGGGGATGGAAGTGTCGAGTGGAAGACGGTTGTCAGAAATTTCTGGCCGGATCTCAAGGAATCCGTAGACCGTGCGGAGGAGGACCTGGAACGTGTTGTGATTGCCGATGAGGTGACGGATGTCATCTGTGATAAATGCGGGCGCAATATGGTTATCAAATATGGACCGCATGGCAAATTCCTTGCCTGCCCCGGATTCCCGGAATGCAGAAATACGAAACCGTATCTGGAGAAGATTGGTGTGAAGTGTCCGAAATGCGGTGGTGAGGTTATATTGAAAAAGACGAAGAAAGGCAGAAGATATTTTGGATGTGAACATAACCCGGATTGTGATTTCATGACTTGGCAGAAGCCGTCGAATGTGAAGTGTCCGAAATGCGGCGGGTATATGCTGGAGAAAGGGAAGAAACTGGTGTGTGCCAATGAGCAGTGTGGGTATGTGATGCCTAAACCGAAAGAAGAGGATGATGCCTAAAGAGGCTGGAGAGTGAAGAAACCTGGACGAGGATGCGAGAGGGCGCTTCGCTGCTCTCTTTGAGGTTGATGTGAAGGGTGAAGAAACCTGGACGAGGGTGAGAGAGGGCGCTTCGCTGCTCTCTTTGAAGGTGTGAAGGATGAAAAAATCTGGACGAGGATGTGAGAGGGCGCTTCGCTGCTCTCTTGCAGGCTGAGTTATAGTTTGCGTGTGCAATGATGCGGACCAGTTCAGCCAGTCAGCTCGATTCCGCTTCGCTTCATCTCGCTTATGGCTGAACTGGTTGTAAAGTTTTCAGACAATATCTTGCGCGATTTTGCATTTTGTGATAAACTGTGTTAGAGAATGGGTACAGTCTATATTTAATTTAATTAGACATATGATAACTGTAGGCTTTTCAAATTGTAGCACAAAAATAAATTGAAAGGAGCATGAGCTATGAGTGTACAATTATTGGATAAGACTAGAAAGATTAATAAATTGCTTCACAATAATAATTCTACAAAGGTTGTCTTTAGCGACATTTGTAAGGTTTTGAGTGAAACACTGGATTCTAATATTCTGGTTATTAGTAAAAAAGGAAAAGTTCTGGGTGTTGGTATCAGTGACGATGTCAGGGAGATTACGGAGTTGATTGATGATAAGATTGGTAATCATATCGACTCGCTTTTGAATGACAGATTTTTGAGCGTTTTGTCTACGAAGGAGAACGTGAATCTGGAGACTCTCGGCTTTGAGGGGGATGCGTTTCAGCAGTATAGCGCGATTATTGAACCGATTGATATTGCCGGAGAACGTCTTGGAACCGTTTTTATGTATCGCTGTAATACGAATTATGATATTGATGACATTATTGTAAGCGAGTATGGAACTACAGTGGTAGGTCTGGAAATGATGCGTTCTGTCAATGAAGAGAATGTGGAGGAGAACCGCAAGGTGCAGGTAGTTAAGTCTGCGTTCAGCACATTGTCGTTTTCTGAACTTGAGGCAATTATCCATATCTTTGATGAACTCGAAGGGGACGAGGGCATCTTAGTTGCCAGTAAGATTGCCGACAGGGTTGGCATTACGAGGTCTGTGATTGTGAATGCACTTCGAAAGTTTGAAAGTGCCGGCGTAATCGAATCGAGATCCAGTGGTATGAAGGGAACTTATATAAAAGTACTGAATGATTACATTTTTGACGAGTTAGATGAAATCAAGACCAAAAAAACTTTTAAAGGTCACGAAAGAAAAACTAAGAAATAAACAGGCGGGCAGATTCCGACAGGGACCTGCCTTTGTAATTGGGCACTTTGGATCCTCTGGCAGCAATAAAAGTTAAATATTAAGAAAACAGTAGATATCGGGAGGTTTAGAAAGTTTAAATAAGATAATACTATAGATAACGGTGATTGATGTAGTTGCGATTTCTGATCGGAATCACTAATATAAGGATTATCGAGTAGCACTCAATGACAACGAGTGCTAATAAAGAAAAAATCTAAGGAGGTAACATAGAATGAAGTTAGTACCATTAGGTGACAGAGTTGTATTACAGCAGTTAAAAGCGGAGGAAACTACAAAATCGGGTATCGTTCTTCCGGGAAAGGCACAGGAGAAACCTCAGCAGGCAGAAGTTGTCGCGGTTGGACCCGGGACTGATGATGTAAAGATGGAAGTTAAGAGTGGAAATAAAGTAATCTATTCTAAATATGCCGGAACAGAAGTAAAACTGGATGATGAGGATTTCATTATTGTAAAGCAGGAAGATATTCTTGCAGTTGTTGAGTAAATGATGATACCGGGGCCAAAAGATCCTGCGTTTCATCTCGCATGAAAAAGCTCGACCTTGGGATCCGAACAAACATGAGAATGTAGGAATTTATAAATAGGAGGCTAATAAACATGGCAAAGGAAATTAAATACGGAGCGGAAGCTAGAGCAGCTCTCGAAACAGGTGTTAATAAATTATCTGATACTGTCAGTGCAACTCTCGGGCCTAAAGGAAGAAATGTGGTTCTGGATAAACAGTATGGATCACCACTCATCACAAATGATGGTGTTACGATTGCAAAAGAAATTGAACTGGAAGACGGTTTTGAAAACATGGGTGCACAGCTGATTAAAGAAGTCGCTTCTAAGACAAATGATGTTGCCGGAGACGGAACAACAACAGCTACAGTTCTTGCACAGGCTATGGTTAACGAAGGTATGAGAAACCTGGCAGCGGGCGCTAACCCGGTTGTCATCAGAAAAGGAATGAAGAAAGCAACTGACAAAGCTGTACAGTTTATTTCCAAGATGAGTCAGGCGGTAGAAGGCAAAGAGCAGATGGCAAGAGTTGCCGCTGTATCTTCCGGTGAGGAAGCAGTTGGCCAGATGGTTGCGGATGCCATGGAAAAAGTATCAAACAATGGTGTTATCACAATCGAAGAATCCAAGACAATGCAGACAGAACTTGATTTAGTAGAAGGAATGCAGTTTGACCGTGGATACATCTCAGCTTACATGTCAACAGACATGGAGAAGATGGAAGCAAGCCTTGATGATCCATATATCTTAATTACAGATAAGAAGATCAGCAACATTCAGGAGATCCTTCCTCTGTTAGAGCAGATCGTTCAGGCAGGATCAAGCCTGTTAATCATTGCGGAAGATGTTGAAGGCGAAGCATTGTCTACATTGATTGTTAACAAACTTCGCGGAACATTTAAAGTTGTCGCTGTAAAGGCACCCGGATATGGAGACAGAAGAAAAGAAATGCTTCAGGATATCGCAATTCTGACCGGTGGTACAGTTATTTCTGAGGATCTGGGATATGAACTGAAGGATACGACGATGGAGCAGCTTGGACGTTCAAAATCTGTCAAAGTTGAAAAAGAAAATACGACAATCGTAGACGGACTCGGAGAGAAAGCTGATATTGATGCCAGAGTCGGACAGATCCGTGCTCAGATCGAGGAGACGACATCTGATTTTGATAGAGAAAAATTACAGGAAAGACTTGCCAAGATGGCTGGCGGTGTTGCCGTTATCCGTGTCGGAGCTGCAACAGAGACTGAGATGAAGGAAGCAAAACTTCGTATGGAAGATGCTTTGAACTCAACAAGAGCTGCTGTTGAAGAGGGAATTATCGCAGGAGGCGGATCTGCTTACATTCACGCTTCCAAGGAGCTCGAAAAATATACGGAAACTCTGGCAGGCGATGAGAAAACCGGTGCAAAGATTATCCTGAAAGCACTGGAGGCACCTCTGAATCACATTGTTGAAAATGCAGGACTCGAGGGAGCTGTCATTATTAATAAGGTAAAAGAATCTGAAGTAGGTGTAGGATTCGATGCTTATAACGAACAGTATGTTGATATGGTTAAGGCCGGCATCCTGGATCCATTCAAGGTATCCAGAAGTGCTCTTCAGAATGCAACAAGTGTTGCCTCTTCCTTACTTACAACAGAATCTGTAGTTTCTACAATTCAGGAAGATACTCCTGCTGCTGCAGCACCTGCCGGCGGTCAAGGAATGGGAATGATGTAATTCCAGAAATGCAAAATATGTATGTAAGTTAAAAAAATAGGAGCTATGCGCGTAGACGCTGGCTCCTTTTTATGCTATGATGATAGCAAAATAGTTTATGATATACGGATTGTTACGCACTTTGTGCTCTTAAAATCCGGAAAACAGATGCTGTGGCTATCATAAAAATGGAGCGTACGAATGAGCAGACGAAAAGAAGGACAAAAAGAAGAGAAGAGTCAGGTCAAATATCATCGCTATGAGTCGGATATGACCAGAAAAGAAAAAAGAGAGATTGAAAAAGAAAAGCTTTCGACCATGAGTATCGGCGGAAAGCTGGGATACATCTGGACTTATTATAAAGGTGCTATGGCTGCAGTCCTCGGTGTTATTCTGCTGATTGTGTTTATCTGTCAGATGATCGAGAATTCCAAATATCATACGATTTTAAATGTCAGCGTTGTGGACGCTCAGACTATGGACGATCAGGATAAAATACAGGATAAATTACAAAAAGAGTTTGGCACAGAGAATAAATATGATCAGGTTACCTTTGACACTTCTTATATGATTGGAGATGTCGAAAAGGCGGATTATAATACAGTGATGAAATTTACCACAGTGATAGCCGCGAAGGATATGGATATTTTGATTACAACACAGAATGTCTACAATCATTATAAAGAAGAGGAAATGTTTATGGATCTTTCTACTATATTTACACCGGAGGAATGTGAAAGATACGGGATATCAAAGGGAACGGATATGCTGGATATAACGAATACCCCCTGGCTTGAAAAACATAAATGGGTTCAATATGAACCTGTGTATCTGACTGTCATCAGTAATACACAGAATCAGGATAAAGTGAAAGAGTTTATTACTACGGTTGAGGAGGAAAAATAATGAGTGACTTGTATACTGAGGTTTTGGTTGGGAAAAAATTTACAGGAAAGGATATGGCAGTTAAGGTAATTCTGATATTTTTGACTGTGCTTGCAGCAGTAGCAGGTCTCCTGATTCATCCGATCATTCTGATCGCAGCTCTGGCACTTGGTATTGCCGATTATTTTCTGATTCCAAAGTTGAATGTGGAATATGAGTATCTGTATGTGAACGGTGAACTGGATATCGATAAAATCTTTTCAAAACAGAAAAGGAAAAAAGCCGGAAGTTATAACTTAAGCAAAATGGAAATTCTGGCGCCGGTTAACTCCCACCAGCTGGATTCTTATCGGAATAACACAAATATTAAGACCGTTGATTATTCCTCCGGTGAAGCTAATCACAAAACTTATGCGATCATTATTCCGGGTGAGAAAGGATTAGAGCGCCTTCTCATTGAGCCGAATGAAACATTGATCAAAGACATCAAGAACCGAATGCCAAGAAAAGTATTTACCGATTGATATGTATGAGAACGCAGAAAATTAAGATGGATGATAATAAAGAACGGAGGAATAGAAGATAGAGATGGGAACGATTATTGGTGAGGGGATTACTTTTGATGATGTGCTGCTGGTGCCTCAGTACTCGGAAGTGACCCCGAATATGGTTGATCTGTCAACACATCTGACTAAAAACATCAAGTTAAACATTCCTATGATGAGCGCCGGAATGGATACAGTGACAGAACACCGCATGGCAATTGCCATGGCAAGACAAGGCGGTATTGGTATTATCCATAAGAATATGTCTGTTGAACAGCAGGCGGATGAGGTGGATAAGGTTAAGCGTTCTGAGAATGGAGTCATCACGGATCCCTTTTACTTATCCCAGGACCACACGCTGCAGGATGCAAGTGACCTGATGTCTAAGTATAGGATCTCGGGAGTACCAATCACTGAAAATGGCAGGCTTGTTGGAATAATTACGAATCGTGATCTGAAGTTTGAAGAAGATTTCTCGAAGCCGATTAAAGAGAGCATGACATCAGAAGGACTGATCACAGCGAGAGAGGGAGTTACCCTGGATGAGGCAAAAAAAATCCTCGGGAAATCCAGAAAAGAGAAACTTCCAATCGTAGATGAGAACTTTAATCTGAAAGGTCTGATTACAATAAAGGATATTGAAAAGCAGATTCAGTATCCGGCATCGGCGAAGGATTCACAGGGGCGTCTGCGCTGTGGAGCTGCAGTGGGAATTACAAGCAATGTCATGGAGCGTGTCGCAGCTTTAGTAAAGGCACATGTCGATGCGGTTGTCATTGATTCGGCTCACGGACACTCTGCTAATATATTTCGCACGCTGAGACAAATCAAGTCCGCTTATCCGGATCTGCAGGTGATCGCCGGAAATGTGGCAACTGCCGGGGCGACAAGAGATCTGATCGCCGCGGGAGCAGATGCGGTCAAAGTGGGAATCGGACCGGGATCCATCTGTACAACCCGTATTGTGGCAGGTATCGGTGTTCCACAGATAACAGCGGTTATGAACTGTTATGAGGAAGCAAAAAAAACCGGAATACCGATTATAGCCGACGGAGGAATTAAATATTCCGGAGATTTGACGAAAGCTCTTGCGGCAGGAGCCGATGTATGCATGATGGGGAGTATTTTTGCCGGATGTGATGAGAGTCCAGGAACCTTTGAATTGTTCCAGGGGAGAAAATATAAGGTTTACCGCGGCATGGGATCGATTTCTGCTATGGAAAACGGAAGTAAGGATCGGTACTTCCAATCGGAAGCTAAGAAGCTGGTGCCGGAAGGTGTGGAAGGCCGTGTAGCATACAAAGGGCTGCTGCAAGATACCGTATTCCAGCTGCTGGGAGGAATCCGTTCCGGAATGGGATATTGTGGAGCTAAAGATATTGAGACACTGAAAGAAACAGGAAAATTTGTCAAAATTACCGCTGCCTCTCTGAAAGAATCTCATCCTCATGATATTCATATTACTAAAGAGGCTCCAAATTATAGCTTAGATGAGTAGGAGATGATCATGCAAAATTTCAGCCGGTTCTTTTAGGGAATAGGCATGAGATTTTGCATGTTTTTTGCAGAGGAGTAATAGTTATGATACATAAGAAAAAGTCTCGCAGGCGTCTGTCAAAAGCCTACAAAAGGCGCCGGCGTATTGTCTATCGGAACAGGGCAATACTTGTATTATGCGTAACACTTCTGATAGGAACCTGTGTATGGGGAATCAGAAGAAAAATGTCCGGCAGAGAAAACCAGTCTGTTCTTGCAGAGACATCTATAGACTGGAAGGGGGCACCTGCAATTAATTTACAGCTTTTAACTCCAAATCAATATTCCCGCCCGCAGAAGAAGCTTCGCAGAGTAAAAGGCATTGTCATCCACTATACTGCCAACCCCGGGTCAACAGCCCAGGCAAATCACAACTATTTCGAGGGATTAAAATACGGATCCGAGACTTACGCCAGCAGTCATTTCATTGTAGGGCTGGACGGAGAGGTAATACAGAATATTCCCACCACTGAGCAGGCGTATGCATCGAATACACGAAATGATGATACAATAGCTATAGAGACCTGCCATCAGGATGAATCAGGAGCATATAATAAGAAGACGTATGCCAGTATGGTTCAGTTGACTGGATGGCTGTGCGTGAGGTATAATCTAAATGCAGACGATGTAATCCGTCATTATGATATAACCGGGAAGATATGTCCAAAGTACTTTGTCGACCATGAAGACGCATGGAAAGAGTTCAAAGCGGATGTTCAAGATAAGATCGAAGAAGTCAAGAATGAACAGCAGGGAGGATAAGACGATCAATGTGCTGTGAATTAAGAAAAAGGTTTCTCCAAGTTTAGATATATTTATATTAAGATGCCCCTTGAAAATGAGGACATGTATGTTACAATAATGTTACGGATTAATTAAAAGGTGATAGTATGAATTTATATGAGACTATTTTTGTAAGAAAATCAGTACGGAATTTCAGTATGGAGAGTTTGAATGCTCAGACGCTGAACAAAATCCAAACACATTATGATGAGTTGACCGGCCTTTTCGGAAACCTTAAGACAGATATTGCTATTCTCGATAACCGGAAGGGACAGCATAAGGCATTGAGAATTTTTGGTGTCAAGGCCCCTTATTATTTGGCCTTTTATTCAGAAGAGGCGCCCAGACACCTTATGAACATGGGATATATGATGGAACAGATGGTT
>ENA-UOOI01001232-UOOI01001232.1-fermentation-metagenome-genome-assembly--contig:-NODE-1232-length-27793-cov-3.551338_pt1 | contig 27793 bp, 25 predicted proteins | sample MGYA00245779_ERZ724027 | MGnify/ENA primary metagenome ERZ724027 (study PRJEB28704, sample SAMN03018318) | fermentation metagenome | biome: anthropogenic terrestrial biome; feature: soil; material...
CCGCGCAAATACCTCGGACCGGCTCGCGATGAGTTGAAAAAACTCTATATGCACAAAACAGAAAGTGTATTGGGAAGCGCCGGAAAAGCGTAAACCCGTTTCCTACTAAAATTAATCCCAGCTATCTCGGATAGTTGGGATATTTTTTTGTCTTTTATCTCCGGGAAAGCACTTCCACTCCTTCATTGAATACGGACTCTTTAAGCAGGTCGTCCAGAGAAAGATGCATCCTGTACCGCCAGTAGTGCTCAGGGTTTGCCGGTACATTAACACGTTCGGTCGCGATATCGGGATTACGCAGTGTTTCATCGATCGACAGCCAGTCCTGTAACGGCAGGATCACCCACATGGCCGACGACCGGAGATGATGTTCAATGATCTGCCGGCAGATAGCGGTATTACATTCGGCCGGAGCAGCACCTTCCCGGTGCAATACCTCGTTATAGTAACGCTGGATGAGTTCCCGGTTCTCTGTCCACCATAAACGCAGGGGCGACATATCGTGGGTAGAGGTCGTACAAACCGACAGATAAGGCAACCTCCGCAGGTCGGTGAAAGCGAGATGCGGGTCTTTGGGCATCCGCTCGATCTCCAGGCTTAACATCTGTAACTCCTGCATGACGGACGGCACACAATCCGGCACCATACCCAGATCCTCCCCGCATACCATCATCTTCGTGGATGAAATAAGCACCGGCAGCTTTTTCATTGCCTCTTCGCGCCAGAAATAATTATGCCGGTGATAATAGAATTCATCATACAGGCGGTTGAACGCCTCTCTCACGTGACTGTCGAGATAACGGTAAGAGTAGGTATATTGCGCCGTAATGCGCGGATGAAAACGGTGATGATCCTGCGGATCGCGTACGAAGAGCACCTCTGCGCATAACAACATAAGCCCGTCGCAGATCTGCCGGCTTTTATCATCTTTTTTATTATCAAACAGTTGTTTTACTTTTCTTTGGGTATCGCAATGCGATTTCAGTTTGAACCGCTCCCATCCTATGGTCTCCAGATATTTTCTCTTTATTTCTTCGGTATGCTCCGCAAAAATGTCCGGTAAAAAGTGTTCATGAATAAACGGTTGTACCATACGCTCTTCATCAAAGGGGATTCCTGCACGATTGATCTCTTCCACCCAGAAAGGCAACGCCGGCCTGAAGTGGCCGAGCGACCCCTGTACGGCATCGAGCGGTATTTCCCAGATACGGAAAAAACCCAGTATATGATCGATCCTGTAAGCATCGAAATAATCCGCCATTTTGCGGAAACGGTTTACCCACCAGGCATAGCCATCCTTTTCCATCATCTGCCAGTTATAAGTGGGAAAACCCCAGTTCTGGCCGAAGAAGGAAAAATCGTCAGGTGGCGCACCGCTTTGGGTATCCATATGAAAAAGGTCGGGAGCTACCCATGCATCTATACTGTTGCGGCTGATACCGATAGGGATATCCCCTTTTAATGCTACTCCCTTTTCGTGTGCATACGTTTTCACGCCGAAAAATTGCCGGTGAAGCAGGTATTGCAGGAAAGACCAGTATTGTGTCTCCTCTTTTGCTTCGATATCGTTGTCTATCATCTGCCTCAGCAGTTCTTCATTATAGCCGACAAATTCACCCCATTCCCTGAAATCGGCACTGCCGTATTTATCACGCAGATAACAATAGCATGTATAGGGGAACAGCCATGAATTATTTTTCTCCCGGAAAGCGTTATACCCTTCCGAGGCAAGTACTTTCCCCCCCTCCTCCAGATAGAGCTCCCGGCTATACCGGCTCTTTAACGACAAGACTTTCTCATAGTCCAGTTCCGGCAGTCGGTTCAGTTCTTTTGCTTCTTTGAGGAAAGCATGCTGCTTTCTCTTGTTTTTCAGGGGATAATCGCTGCATCCCAGATATATAGGATGGAGGGCATAAGCTGATATGGCGCTGTAGGGATAGGAATCCCGCCAGGTCTTGGTCGCCGTGGTATCATTCACCGGCAACAACTGGATCAATTGTTGCCGGGTGAGTGCGGCCCAGTCGACTATCTTGCGGAGATCGGCAAAATCACCCACGCCAAAACTATCATCCGTTCGCAATGAGAAAACCGGAATGGCCGTACCCGTTCCTCTGTAAGTAAAACCCGGGTAATGAAAAAGCAAGGACATCTCTACAAGGACGGCATTCTCTGTATGGGCTTTCTCCGCTGTTAAAACACGATTTCCACCATCCTCCCAATATACCCCTTCACCGGTAATTCTATCCACGATCACAAACTTATACTCACTCTTTGCCGGCAGTTTTCCGGCGTCGAGCATTATCTGCCATTCCCCTTCATCCAGATAAGAGAGCGGTCTGGCCAGTCTCAGATCCCATCCTCCCAGTGCTTCACATTCGCCGCTGATCACCAGCATTTGATCCCGGGCTACATAAGGACAGACAACATTTAACAAAACAGTGCGGGTATAATATCTCGAAGGCAAAGGACGTATTTCATGCCGGAAAACGGTATCGGTAAAAACTGTGGAATAAAGGTAGGAATGATATGGTTTGTTCTTCCAAAGATCCTGAATAATAAACTTTTTCCTTCCTCTGGTGATGTGGAGCTTCCGGTTGCTCCCCCATTCACGGCGAACGGTACGGCCGTCCTGCCTGATGAAATAGTAGTACGCTATATCGCTCGTTGCGGCGATATTCACTTCTGCAGACCAACTGTCGCCGTCAGCATTAAGGTTAATCGCATGGGTTTCATTTGAATTTCCCAGTTCCGGAGCCGTCCCGCAAAGACAGACCTGCTCTCCCCAGGCAGTATGATAATTGATTGTAAATGTAAGTTGCGCCATTCGGTAATATTCATTAGAATTAGTCGTTTTCTCGCTATGGCATAGTGTAAACAAGCTTATCCTCTGCCCATTTAGCTTAACGAAAACGTTCATTAACTGTTTATGGTTGACAAACAAATCTACAATGTTTCACCTACGATCCGGATAAAAATCAAGGCTTTTTATCCGGATTGCCATGCAATCGTTTGCGAGACGGAAAAGGTCAGAGGAAGATAAGGATCAGTAGTTGGGCGGTGATCACCCTGAGAAACATCGTAAGCGGATAGACAGTGGCATAACTCACCGCAGGAATATCATTTCCTGCCGTTGCGTTCGCATAGGACAATGCCGGGGGATCAGTCATACTTCCCGCGATCAACCCCATCAGCGTGAAATAATTCAGTTTATATACTTTTCGTCCGATAATGCCGATGATCAGCAGGGGTACAACAGTAATGACGGCGCCGTAGCCGATCCATTTGTAGCCGCCGTTCACTACCGTTTCAACAAAATTTTCTCCCGCTCCGAGTCCCACACAGGCAAGGAACAGGGCAATACCGATCTCCCTCAGCATCAGGTTGGCGCTCATAGTAGTGTAAGTCACCAACTTATACTTCGGCCCGAATTTGCTGATCAGGATAGCCACAATGAGTGGTCCTCCTGCCAGCCCCAATTTTACTGGCTGGGGGACGCCGGGAATCATAAAGGGAATGCTTCCCACAAGTACACCCAACGCGATACCTATAAAAATAGAGATAAGATTGGGTTCCCTAAGGCGTTTCAATGAGTTTCCGAGGAACTTCTCCACATTGGCGATCGCTTCTTCCGAACCCACGACTGTTACCCGGTCGCCCAGCTGCAACTGAAGCCTGGAATCGGCAATCAGGTCAACCCCGGCACGGTTCACACGGGTAATATTGATACCAAACAGGTTCCGCAATTTCAGGCTGCCTATAGAACGTCCGTTTATAGCCGGTTTGGTGATCGATATCCTGCGTGAAACCAGCAGCGAATCCAATTTATTCCATTCTCCTTTGTCCATATCGATTCGCTGCCCGATAAGCGCTTCAATCACATCGATATTCTTCAGGTTGGAAACCACCAGTATTTTGTCGTTTTCTTCGAGAATTGTCTCTGTCTGAGGAACGACCAATACTCCTGTGCTTGAATGTAACACCCTTGATATGACAAATTCCTTATCAATCAGCCTTTTCACTTCCCGGATATTTTTCCCGAAGATAGAGGGATTCTTCACCTGCAATGAGAACATGTGTGCTTCCATCATTTTAGAGGCCCCATTGTCATCCAGTTTGCTGTTCTCTTTGGCAAAATTGATGCTGAAGATATATCTGAAAAGTACAATGCTCATGATGATCCCCACCACTCCCAACGGATAAGCAACCGCGTAGGCTGTGGCTATGGTAGGATCGGTAGTCCCCGTTACATCGGTGTAAGTTTGTTGAGCCGCACCCAATCCCGGGGTGTTGGTAACCGCCCCCGACAGTATTCCTACCATGGTCGCGATAGGCAGTCCGGTTATTATATGCATAATATAGGTGATAAACACACCCAGCAGCACCACACCGGATGCCAGCATATTGAGGGTAATCCCGCCCTGTTTGAACGAGGAAAAGAAGCTGGGTCCCACTTGCATCCCTATGGAATAGATGAACAGGATCAATCCGAACTCTTTCAGGAAATGGAGCACGCTTTCATCGATCTGCAGACCGAAATGCCCCAGAAATATACCGAAAAAGAGAATCCATGTCGTCCCGAGTGAAATACCGAAAATCTTTACTTTACCTAACAATAATCCTGTCGAGATCACAAGCGCGATCACAAGTATCGAATGTGCAATACCCGTTCCGGTAATTAATTCTATCAACCACTCCATTTTATCTTTTAATAACCTAAAAATTCATCAAAATCAGTTGTTTTCAAATTTTATTGAAAACGTTTCTTCCATTTATCGACCTGTCTGAAAAATCGACGCAAAGGTAATGTTTATTTCACTCTAAACAAAATGTGACCGTAACCCATTCGTCCATTCCGGAAAAGTACCGGTAACTTAGCCCCTGCGCTTCGCCGGCAGCACGGATAACAGGGATATCTTCCTTATAGAAACCACTCAGGATCAGCCTTCCATTCCTGTTCAACACCTGGGTGTAGCCCGGAATATCCTGCAGGAGAATGTTGCGGTTGATGTTGGCCAGGATCACATCGTAAGTTTCATCGCCCAGCAGCTCCGCTCCGCCCTGTAACAGGCGGATGTTACCGATGTCGTTCAACCGTACGTTCTCCGTTGCATTTTGGTATGCCCACTCGTCTATATCGATGGCAGTCACCGGAGAGGCGCCTTTCATGGATGCCAGAATAGCCAGCATGGCTGTCCCGCAACCCATATCGAGAAGCGACTTATTTTGTATGTCCATTTTCAACAACTCCCTTATCATCAGCTCTGTGGTCTGGTGATGTCCCGTTCCGAACGCCATTTTAGGATCAATCAATATACGGTATCCGAACTCTCCTTCAATCTGATGAAATGAACTATAAATACACAAAGCGCTGTCAATGACCACAGGCTGAAAATAGTTCTTCTCCCATTCTTCATTCCAGTTTTTATCCTCCATTTCACGGAAGTAATAAGTGATCTCCGCTTCAAGCGGAAAATCGGAAAGAAGTTGATCCACTTGTTCCGGCAAAAAATCCGGTAAGGGAATATAAGCTTCCAGACCTGTTTCGATCTGGACAAACGACTCGAATCCGATTTCACCCAGCCCGGCTGAGAGTACGTCTGTCAACACTTCTGTATTCGGTTCGCAATTGAATTGTACTTGTATATACTGCATAATTACTTTAATCGAAACGGCAAAGGTAGTCAACTTTACTGAACTTTGGACAACTTTTACCCGGCAGTGAAAACAGGCGCTTTCAACAGGAAGAGAGTCTCCAAAAAATGTAAAAATCATTTTGCTTGGAGGGTTTATTTGTTTATTTGTGTTACAAATGAATCTGATTCTGCAAATTAAGAATGGGGATTATCTTTTTTTGTCCTATTTTTATCCGCTTAATAAATTTAGTCGTTTCAATTTTATTGCACTCTTACTACGCGTTCCACATAGTCAAAACAAGTTTTGCCTCTGTATTCGCTTATCGAAATAGTTCTCGTGATAACATAATCCGGACCAATTCGTCTTTTATATATAACTTAACGAAGAAGTTCTTGCAACGTAAAACATAGTTCAAAAGCAAACGATAATGAAAAAAATTATATTATTCATCTCTTTATTCACCGCCGCCTTTCCTTTGTTCATGTCGTACGGGCAGAATGCGGGTGCGGAGGAGTTAATCCATGAAGGCGTGGAACTGCACGATGAAGGTAAATTCAAAGAAGCCATTGAGATATATAATGAGGCACTTAAACTCGATCCTAACTCAGTACAGGCAACCTATGAGTTATCATTATCTTACCTTGCATTACAGGATTACCAAAATGCATCGAAGTATAGTACGGCGGTAATCAATTCCAATAACAAGCAGCTATCTTCCGGTGCGTACGCCGTAAAGAGCGAAGCGCTGGCGGGAATGGACAAAGTGGATGAAGCCATCGCGTTGCTTCAGGAAGGTTTAATAAAAAATGGCGATGAGTACCTGTTGCGTTTCAATCTGGCGCTGAATTATTATAAAAAGGGAGATACTGACAAAACGCTCGAACACATAAAAAGAGCCATCGATCTGGACAAATTACATAGTGGCGCCTTTTTATTGAATGCTTATGCTCTCAACGACAAAGAATTATGGGTGCAAAGTATATTGTCCTTCCAGATGTTCCTTCTGCTGGAGCCCGACAGCAAAAGGTCGAAGAACGCCTTCGAGGAAATGCTGAATACCATGCGCATCAAAACTGCCGAAGAGCCCGTACAAAGATCGTTCATCCAGCAACAAATGATGCGAAACAAACCCGATACCCTCCCGCTTCGCAATGAAATACCCCCTTTGAGTATCGAAGACGGGCTAAACCGTAACTTCGTGTACCATGCCATCACCACTACACTCGATTCCCTGAAAAACACTCCCGAAGGGGAAGATGAGTTCACTCTTTTCAAGACCGTCAACAGGGAGATCATGAAAGTGCTTGTAAGAGAGAGCAAGGGAGCCAAAGAGGGTATATTCTGGACTTTTTATATTCCCTTCTTCTCCCATATCGCGGAATCTGAATATTATGACACCTTTTGTCGCTACATCAGCGTATCCTACTTCCCCGAATCTCTGGAGTGGTGGAAACAAAATCCCGGGGACGCCGTGGATTTTGTGATCTGGTTTGAAAAAGGGGACGACAAGTGAGAGAAAAGTTAATAAAAATCGATTACCTTTGCACTGAATTCCACATATTAAGGAAATGAATAACGAGGAACAACTGCTGGAAGAATTGCGGGATCCGAAGACAAGTCGGAAAGGATTTGCCAAGCTTGTTTCCGAATACAGCGAGAGGCTCTACTGGCAGATACGGAAAATGGTGCTTTCACATGACGATGCCAACGACATCCTTCAGGACGTATTCATCAAAGCCTGGATGAATCTGGAAAACTTCAGGGGTGAAGCCAAGCTCACTACCTGGCTGTACCGTATTGCCATTAACGAAAGCATCACCTTCCTCAACAAGAAACGGAGTCAGAATCATATCTCCTTCGACGATGACGACACGTTCCTGCTCAATACGCTTGAGGGCGACTCCTATTTCGACGGCGACGAAGCCCAGAAACTTCTTCAGAGAGCTATTCTCACCCTTCCGGAAAAGCAACGTCTCGTCTTTCAGATGAAATACTCCGAAGAGATGAAATACGAAGATATATCCGAAATTCTGGGAACTTCGGTGGGGGCCCTCAAGGCCTCCTACCATCATGCGGTAAAGAAAATTGAAAAGTTTTTAAGCGAACCGCATTAAACCTTTTACTGATCATTAAGTCTATTCAACAGAACAGCGCAAAAATAAAAGGTATGGAAACAAAATTTAACAATTTGAAAGAAATAGATAAAACTAAAAATCCTTTTAAAGTACCCGAAAATTATTTCGCGCAATTCAATGAAGAAATAATGGATCGCCTGCCGGAAAGGGAGATAATAGTTCCCGGGCCGGTTTCTCTGTGGGACAGAGTGAAACCGTGGGCCTATCTGGCTGCCATGTTCGTCGGACTTTACATCACCATTAATTTCCTGACGAAAGAGCGGGTAAATGACAATTTAGCCGACAACCGGGCGGTGACCCCACAAATGCAGTCAGTATCGTCCGTCCCGACGGAAAATTACTGGTCTACCGTGCAGATAACCGAAGAAGAATTCTATCAGTATCTGGAAGAGCAATTGATCGGTGACAGCTATTTCGATTATATGTATCACCAGTATTATTTGAACTGAAAGTATCATACATCTTTTAAAAAGAATTTTGTGATGAGAAGAAGTGTTTTTTTGCTTTTATGTGCGCTCATACTACCCGCCTATTTCTTCGGCCTCTCTGCCCAGGAGAAGAAAATGAATATGGCGGATTATGAAAAAAGGAAAAAAGAGTATGTGACGAAAGAGGCGGGACTCACCCAGGATGAAGCCGGTAAATATTTCCCCCTGAATAATGAACTGACACAAAAGAAATTCAAACTGCACAAGAGCCACAGAGATAAACTACAGCGTATCAAAGACAACAGCAATATCTCCGACGAAGAGTACAGAAGAATGCTGGAAGATGATGTAGAAGTGAAACTCAAAGAAGCCGCCCTCGACAAGGAATATTCCTCCAAATTCGAAAAGGTATTGTCTCCCGAAAAACTCTATAAAGCCCAGCAAGCCGAAAGAGATTTTATTCAGCGGGAAGTGACCAACTTCAGAAATGAAGGGAGAAGCAACAGAAGATAATAGAAAGGTTTAACCGGCACACTCAAAAAAGACCTATAAATCAACGTCATTTGTTGCCAAAGGAAGATAAGATATGTTACACAATGGGTTGTCCCATAAGCCCCGATTTAATAAAAACACCCTCGTTACAGCATATTGTAGCGAGGGTATTTTGTTGTTTTTTCGACTTATGGGACAACTTCACCATTCATGTTATAGCCTGAATATAGTTGCTCGGAGCCATTCCATACTGCTTTTTGAATGCAGACGAGAAGTGAGAGAAGTTCTTGAAGCCTACCTCCATATAAACATCAGTAACTGATTTACCTGTTTCTTTTAGCTTTTCATAAGCAACTTCCAGCCTTCGTTGTATCAACCATTTTTCAGGAGACAAGTTGCTTATTTTCTTGAAATCCCTTTTGAGTGTGGAAAGGCTGCGCCCGGTAAAAGAGGCAATATCTTCAACAGATAATTCATACATGTAATTTTCGTTCAAAAAATCGAGAATGTCTATTTTCCAAGGTTCGGTAAAGTCAAAGAGTGTCGGATAAAACCGTTCGTCAATTCTCAACAGAGCATAAAGACCTTCAAGCATCTTCAGGTACATAATATCATCCGAAGGCTTCATAGATGAATCGAAGTAGGGTGTAATTGAGAGAAATAGTCCTTTAATGTCAGGCGTTTCAGGTAACTTAATAACACTCTGCTTATGCTTCGTTATAGTATGAGGTAGGTCTTTTTTCTCGAAATCCTGAAAAACTTCCCGCAAAAACTTCCGTTTGAAACAGATGAATATGCCCATGAACGGTTCGCCGTTTTTGGGTTGCTTCGTCATCTCCACACGGTTATCCCGCCGCATAAAAACATATTCGCCCGGACGGACTACCGTTTTCCTCTTCCCTTCTTCCAAAACATACTCTCCCGAATAAACATAAACAAGAAAGTGGTCGCGCACCATCTTCGAACACATGCAGTCGTTACTGAAGTAGTAACTGAAAACGATATCGGAATAGTTAAACGTTATATATTCTTCATTCTTTGTTTCCATAGATTTTATCCTTCCTGCAAAGATAGTATTTTCCGGAGCCATTTCTCAATATCAGCCTGTGAAGAATTCGCCCGGCTTCCGCTAAGGCTAAACCCTTCTTCATGCTTTGACTCCTTAGTTAGTTTTTCAACATCGTTAAAACCCTGATCTACGCTTCCGCCACCATGTGTGCAAAATGGGATAATGGTTTTCCCTTTCAGGTTGTGGCTTTCAATAAAAGTGGCTATTACCATCGGATAAGTTCCCCACCAGATTGGGAAGCCGATAAATACCGTATCGTATTGGTCGATATTCTCTACTTTCGTTTTTATCTCCGGACGGGCATTGTTATTCTTCTCCTCTTTGGCGACTTCGGTTGTTTCATGATAACCTTCGGGATATGCTTTCACGGTTTCAACCCGGAACAGATCTGCATTCGTCAATGTTTGTATCTGTTTAGCCACCGCTTCGGCGTTTCCCGTGCGGGAATAATAAACGACAAGTGTCTTGCTGTTCTGGACAAAGGCCGATAAAGTTGCTGTCATAATGATAATCGATAAGATAATCATTTTCATTTTGTATCTATTTGATTAAACATTTTTCCCTGCTTTATATGCCTCTTCAACAGCCGGATTACCGATAATATCGCCTTTATCCCATGCACCGTAGCCAATGATCGTGTTTGTCCATTCTACATTATCCAAGCAGTCTATATAACCTTGGAAAGCAGCCAATGTCCCCGCCATGGATTTTTCTCCCTGATCGGCAAGTGTGGCGATAAGGTAGGCTTTGCCTTTTAGTTGGGTATAACGGGGGACGGTACGGTCAATAAGCGTTTTCAACTGTGCATCCATGGTGTAGAAATAGACAGGAGTGGCAAACACAAGTATGTCTGCCGCCACCATTTTGTCTAAAATTTCTTCCATATCATCTTTTTGTACACATTTATGGGTAGCATAACACGCACCACATCCAAGGCAGTAGTTGATCTTCTTATTGTGGAAGAAAATCTTCTCGGTTTTGTGTCCGGCTTCGTTTGCGCCGCGCATAAACTCGTCGCTCAGATAATCGGAGTTTCCTTTCCGACGTGGGCTGGCTGAGATTATTAATATGTTTTTGCTCATCGTGCCATATTCTTTAAAGTTTCTTCCGGGTATTGCCCTCCGACAAATTGGATATCTGCACTTACGTCATCAATATGGGCTACTTCTTCCGTCGTAAGTTCTACTTCTACCGCACCGATATTCTCTTCGAAACGAGGCAATTTGGTCGTTCCCGGTATCGGTGCTATCCACGGTTTCTTAGCCAACAGCCATGCCAGAGAGATTTGAGCCGGAGTAGCATTCTTTTCAGCGGCCATTTCTTTCAGTAGGTTAACAACAACCTGATTGGCTTCTCTTGCTTCAGTGGTAAAACGCGGTAGGATATTCCGGAAATCTTTTTCATCGAATTTATATCCGGCATCATATTTCCCTGTCAGGAATCCCTTGCCAAGTGGACTGAAAGGAACCAGACCGATACCGAGTTCTTCCAGTGTCGGAATAACTTCATTTTCCAGATTCCTGAACCAGATGGAATATTCACTTTGCAATGCCGATAGTGGGGTAACGGCATGCGCTTTACGGATAGTTGCCGACCATGCTTCGGATAATCCCCAGTATTTTACTTTGCCTTCCTGTATCAGGTCGCTCACTGTTCCGGCGACATCCTCAATCGGCACATCCGGATCAACACGATGTTGATAATAGAGGTCAATGTAATTCGTCCTTAACCTTTTCAGGGATTGTTCCACCACTTTGCGGATATGTTCGGGGCGGCTATTCAGACCCGGGCTTCCATTGGCTACATCGAAACCGAACTTTGTTGCTATTACTACTTCTTTACGGAACGGCTCTACGGCTTCCCCGACAAGTTCTTCGTTGGTGAACGGGCCATATACTTCTGCCGTGTCGAAGAATTTTTCTCCTTTTTCATACGCGGTGCGTATCAATCGTATCATTTCATTTCTGTCCGGCAGTGGAGTATACCCATGGCTCATCCCCATACATCCCAAACCTATTGCAGACACTTCCAGTCCTTGTATTCCTAATTTTCTTGATTTCATATCTGTCTTGTTCTATATTGTTTATTCCAAATATTCCTTAAAAAAAGATTCCATTTTGTCATAAGGAATTATCTCTGCCTGATTATCATAAAGATCTACGTGACTTGCACCGGGAATAATCAACAACTCCTTATTATTTCCTTTCAATTTCTTGAAAGCATCTTCGCTGAAATAGCGGGAATGTGCTTTCTCTCCGTGAATTACGAGTACCGCACTGCGTATTTCATCACTATAAGAGAGCAGGGGCATATTGATGAAAGAAAGAGCAGACGTTGTGTTCCATCCGTTGTTTGAGTTGAGAGAACGTTTGTGATAGCCACGATTTGTTTTGTAGTAACTATGATAGTCTTTCACAAATTGCGGGGCATCATCAGGTAGAGGATCTACCACACCACCACCAAGTGCATACGATCCATTTTTTGCGTCGATTGTACGTTGAGCATTGAGTTGCTGGCGAAGTTCATAGCGTTTGTCTGCATCCATCGAATCGAAATAGCCGTTGGCATTCACGCGGCTCATGTCATACATTGTAGATGTAACGGCTGCCTTGATCCGGGTGTCGATAGCGGCTGCATTCATTGCCATACCACCCCATCCGCAAATACCGATAATTCCGATACGCTCCGAATCTACATTGTCGAGCGTTGACAGGAAATCGACGGCAGCCGAGAAATCTTCCGTATTAATGTCGGGCGAGGCTACATAACGAGGCTGTCCACCACTTTCTCCAGTATAAGACGGGTCGAAAGCAATAGTCAGGAAACCACGTTCGGCCATTGTCTGTGCATAAAGCCCCGAAGACTGTTCTTTCACAGCGCCGAAAGGGCCAGATACGGCGATAGCCGCTAACTTTCCATTGGCATTCTTAGGGACATACATATCGGCTGCCAGTGTAATGCCGTAGCGGTTTCGGAAGGTTACTTTACTGTGATTTACTTTATCGTTTTTTGGAAACACTTTGTCCCATTCGTTTGTTAATTCTAACTTTTCCATATTATTATCATTTATTTGATTCTTATTAATCATTCCGTTCGTTGCTCTTACTGTGGATACTACAATCACAAGCAAAGCTATTAATATACTTTTCTTCATTTTCTTATAATTTACCTGTTATCCCTAATTCTTTTTTATTCAGAGTCTATGGAATTGATAATGTAACCACACAATCCCGTCACGGAGCTGCTTTACCGATAAGAGTTGCAATGCTTGACCCGTTGCGGGAAATTCACCGGCTTTTCCTTTGTATTCGATAATAGATGAAACTCCCGACAAACCATCTACTCCCGGATAGATAAGAAGGCTTAATTCATCAATTAATCCTTCTTTAAGGAATTTCCCATTAAGGACTCCACCTCCGTCAAGCAGCAGTTCATCATAGCCAAATTCTGAATAAAGTGTTTCAAGGGCTTTGTGCAGGTCATAACCATCATTTCCTGCAAAGATGTAGGATATGCCTTTCTGGCGAAGATGTGATAAATATTCATCTGAAACCCGCTCGCTTAATACAGTTATTACATTATCCCCATTTATATTATCGTCCGGATAAATAATTTTTCCTTTTGAATCGAATATAATGCAGGTCTTTTCTGTTTCCCGTTTTCCTATATGTGTTTTGAATATATTGGCAGGCACATATTTCGAATAATCAAATATCTCTACCTGATTATCAATTTGGATCGTATTGTTTCCAATCATCCAAGCACGGGCTTTCAGTTCACTACTAATTTCGTAATAAGGTTCATACATTTTATCCTGTATCATTCCGTTGAAAGGAGGTGTCCAGCGGTCGGCAACCAGCCTGCCATCAACGGAACTCATCATGTGACATATTACTTTTGGCTTCATACTTTATTAATTTTATTGCTCTTTTTCTTTTTGTTCAAATTCAAAGGTAACAGTTGCATTGCCGAAACCTAATGCTGATGCCAAACTTATTGTATCATCTACTTTGCCCAATCGTGTATAACTATACGATGTAGAGAAACTTTTATAGAATAATACTAACGTTTGTGACCCATACAACATTAAATCGCCGTTTTGTATTGTTCCCGGATTGGATGCATTAGTCGGCAAGCTGCTTTGCAAGTTGTTGTTCAACTCAGACATTGTGATTGTCATTGGCAACAATTTTTTAAAGGCATTTACTGTTACATTATCCTGAAAGGTCGCTGCAAATGTTTCTGAACCGACTGTTATCTTCAATTTCATGTTATCTTCCGGATTTTCACTTTCATTATTGTTTCCCGTCTCCGGTAGTTGTGGCACTTTGGAGTTTTTTCATGGAAACTTCAAAGGCTTTCTTCGCTTTCTCATATCCGGCATCCTGAATCCAAAGTTTAGTTGTAATGAAGAGTTCTTCGCGGGGTATTCCACTTTGCCTGATAGCCCTACCTACGCCTTCTTCGTTCATATAAGCCGCCGCCGTATCTATCGAACGGTAACCTACTTGTAAGGCATCCGATACGAATTGTTCTGTTTCACCCGGTTCTACCTGATAAACGCCAAATCCTAAGATAGGCATTTCAATTCCGTTGTTCAGTTTTACTGTTTTCATCTTATTTTATCGTTATAATATTTAGCTATTCCTCCGAATTTACAATTACAAAGGAATAACAAAATCAACAAAGTCATTTTGCTTTACAGTTCAAATAGTTTTGCTGTAAAGTCCAATTACATTAAACGAACTGGATCGTATCAAAAAAGATCCCCTACTTTGCTATTTCCAACATGAATAGGGATACTCGAGTAGGAGAAACGGGATTATTTTCCGTTTCGTTCTCTCACACCACCGCCCATACGGCCCGTAAGCGGTGGTTCCTTAATTTACACGATGTACCGTTTTGTAGTAGTCCGAGAAAAAGATGTAACCGGCCTGTTTCAGCCGGTCGGTGTGTATGCAATTCCTGCCCGGAAAATGTACTTTTAATTTCAGGCATCTCAACGTCTTTACTTCTATCTATTTGGTTGAGTGTCCATCTGCATTCTGCTTCATTCTCCAAATGATATTGTGCTTCAGTATAAATGAGATAGAATTCACTTAGCCTGAAATAGACCGCATTCAATATTAATTTTCTTGATGCGTCTTTTCTGCATCGTTGCCACCAGGTAATTAATAATCTTCATTGAGTATGTTTGTTTATCTTGCGTAAATTAATTCAAAAACGTTTTTCACTGCGTCTAAATATTAGTATTCCCAGATAGTGTCCGGTGTTGGCAACTTTTTGAATCCTTTTACTTTTGCATTCACCAAGTAAAAGGAGCAATTCACTCAATCTCCTGTATAACTTCAAAAATAACAGGTATAATCCTCCCAAAACTGTAAATAATGATGACTGTAATTTTTATTTTTTATTTGAGATCCGAAGTCACTACTTTCCCCGCAATTCGCATCCTGGCAATAAAGGTATTATTTTATGGCATTAAACAATCATTTATTTTCTATAATTTGATGGAGATTGTCCCGTTCTTTTTTCAAAAAAAGATAGAAAATATTCATAAGTGCCAAAATGCAGTTCATGGGCAATTTGCTTGAGCGGTTTGGAAGTCTCTGTCAGCAGCTCTTTCGCTCTTTGCAGCTTTAATTCATGAAAAAACTGTAGTGGAGTATATCCTGTGTATTCTTTGAATATTTTTCTGAATGTTGAATAGCCGATCCCCAGGCTTGCCGCGATCTCCCTCATATTGATATTTTTGTGAATATGTTCAATCATAATGATTTTTGCGAGTTCAATTTTTTGTACTGATTCTTTTGAGTCGAAATTCTTGTTTTGAGTTAAAGATAGAACGGTTCCCAGTATATTAAGTGCAATACCGGCCAAATATTGCTGGCTCGCTCGTTTATCTTCTTTGGCCACTCTTATGGCATTCACGTAGAGGTTTACTAAATCCCCATTTACCCCTACATTGAGGATTTGATTATCAGGTGATATGAATCCGTGGGCGACAATATTATCAATAATCTTCCCTTCAAAACCGATGTAGTATTCGTCCCATCCACTCTCTTTCGAAGGACTGTAGGTGTGCCACTGACCCGGAAACAGAAGAATGATCTGTCCCTCTGCAATATTTGTTTTTCCGGTGGTTACGGAAGAAAAAACCCCTTTTCCTTTACTGATATATATGATATGATTTGAGGACAAAATACGACCCTTGTCAGGCTTAAAAAAATGACTTTTGGGATGTTTTGCCGGAGGATAGAATGTATTCGGAGGGATTGTCTGAAAACCAACCGAATCGACCGTCAATCCGAATTTTTTGTCCCGTTCATTGACCAACAGGTATTTAAAATCTATAGCCGTATCATTGTATCTCATAGTCTTTCAATATCATATTAGTACAATTATCCTGACTCCCCATATGTTGGAATACCATTGAAACCAACAATTTTAATGAACATAACTGCGAGGATTTCAATACAAAAAAAATAAAAACCGTACACTTTCACAAGAAAAAGGATATTTATTTATTGTGATCCTGAAGTGGATGTTTGTTTTATGATCCCTATCGGGCTTAGTCCAAAGCAGAATTTAAAGCAAAAAGAGCAAAAATTAAAGTTTCCCCTGCATAAAAAGAAGTAAATTGCGCTTTCAAGAATATGATCCCATAATAAAAATAAACGATTGACAAGACTTGGTCTATTATGCATACAGCTATCTGATTAATACATGGAATTTGATCGGGATTTATATTTATAATAATCATGCAATGAAGGGTTTTTCTCTTAAAAGCATCAAATTGTTGAAAAATAGCACTTAATACAAATAAGTAACATGGATAAAAATAAGAATTCCTTCTCCAGACGTTCATTTATAAAATCAGGGTTGGCACTGACAGCGCTTCCTTTTGTGAATTCCCCGTCTTTATTTGCCTATGAAAACTCAACGGAGGTAAAAGATAGTTTGTACGAGCTGTTTCAAAACCCTCCCGCAACAGCCCAACCCTATGTGCGATGGTGGTGGAACGGCAATAAACTTACGGCAGAAGAGATTGTGCGGGAACTGGATATAATGAAAGCAGCGGGTATCGGAGGGGTGGAGATAAACCCTATCGCTTTTCCGGGCGGTGATGATTTAGGGATTTCTTCGTTACGATGGCTCAGCCCGGAGTGGATAGAAATGGTGAAAGTGGCGTTAAAAGGAGCCGAACAACGCGGTATCCTGTGCGATATTATTGTTGGCTCAGGCTGGCCTTTCGGAGGAGAATTCTTACAAATGGAAGAACGAAGTCAATTGATGACCATTGTCAGTTACCCTGTAAAAGGTGCCGGAGTGAAAGAGTTGCTTACCGCAGATATATTTAAAGAAGCGGCTCCTGTTGTTCATTCGCCATACGATAAACCCTTTTACGAAGTTTATTCGGCTTATCTGGCTCCCACAAAATTAGACCGTTTTGTTGCTCCCGCAGAAATCTCTGTTGATCAAAATACAGATTCACTCAATTTTGAAATACCCGAGGGTGAGCATATCTTATATGTACTGGTAAAAATATCAGGTTTCCAGGCGGTCATTAATGGTTCGCCGGGAGCGGCAGGGCCGGTATTGAATCACTTTGACCGGGAGGCTGTTGAACGTTTCCTGAACCGGATGTCTGACAATCTGTTCCCGGCCCTGAAGGGATTGAAAGGTTTTCGGGCGTTGTTTTGCGACAGTATGGAACTGGAAGGTGCGAACTGGTACAAAGATTTCAAAGAACAGTATATTCAGCGCAGGGGATACGACGTTACTCCTTATCTTCCCTTTATTTTATATAAAGTAGGGCATATGGGACACGCCATGGAAGGAGGTGTGGTCACCGAATTGGCGGGAGAAGCAAAAGAAGAAGTTGCCAGGGTTAAGTATGATTTCTATGTGACCTGTATGGAAATTATCCGTGATCACTTCGTGAAGCCCTATACCGCCTGGTGTAACAAACATGGGTTCCAGTCGAGGATGCAACCTTACGGACGCGAGTTCCACCCGTTGGAAGGTTCTTTTAATGTCGACATTCCCGAATGTGAAACATGGCTTTTCCAGGGAGGGACAGACGAAGAAAGACCGTTTACCGGACGGACAGCTTACACCAATGTAAATAAATTCGTAGCGTCGGCCGCCCGTTTATCAGGAAAGAAAATTATCAGTTGTGAAGAGGTCACGAATACGGATGATGTTTTTAATGTACCCTTGCAGACCGTTAAATTGGGAGGTGATCAGAGTAATCTGTCGGGCGTCACTCACTCGATCCTGCATGGCTTCAATTACAGCCCGGTAGAGGTTCCATTCCCCGGGTGGGTGCGCTACGGTACGTTTCTCAACGAACGTAACACCTGGTGGCCTTACTTCAAGCTATGGTCAGCCTATAAAACACGGATATCTGCGCTCTTGCAGGAAACGGAACCCTACGCCGACATAGCTGTTATGCACCCGCTGGCGGATATGTGGACTATCCACGGGCCGCAACGCGATCCGTTTCCATCCCTTCACTATCCCAAATATCAGTACAGGGTATGGGAAGCCATCCATCAAAATGGATACAGCTGTGACTACACCTGCGAAAGTGTGATACAGCAAAGTGTGATGAAAAACGGCTATCTTCAGTACAACAGCAGAAAATACCATACCCTCATCCTGATAGAAGTAGAGTCTATGCAACCTGAGACGGCAAGGGCATTGAAACGTTTTACAGAAGGCGGTGGTAAGTTGATTTTCGTGGCGAAGGAGCCTTATAAATCGACCGGATTGAAAGATTACCAACAAAGAGATAGGGAAGTCAGCGATATTATATCTTCTATGAAGCGTAACAATCCTTCGCGTATTTACCATATTCCCGCTCCTGAAGATGATATGCATGCGTGGTTCAGGATGATGCAGCAACAGTGCGGTATTGTCCCCTATGTAAAGATAGAAAATCCCAATCCGTTTATCAGCCAGATCCGTCACACGGCGGATGGAAAAGAGATTTTCTTTTTTGCCAATTGTCATATATCGAAAAGCTTCCCCCTTACATTAACCTTTCCATACAAAGGCAGGACCGTGTGGCTATGGGATCCTGAAACCGGTGAACGCTTTATTTATCCGGGCGTATCGAAGGATAAACCGACAAGTGTATCCTTTGAAATAGAGCCCGCAGGTTCCAGGCTGTTTATAATTGAAAAATATGATAAAGGAAAGAAATTTCCCGAGTCTCCGAAAGAGAGGGCAGACTACCAAGAGTTGAAAAACTGGAACGTGCGGATGGAACATATCAACGGAAGTGTAGAAGAACGTACGATCACGGAGATGGTGGATTGGTCGAAGCAGGAAGATACCCGTTCATTTGCCGGAGACATATTCTATGAAAGAAAGCTGGAAGGAGGCATCTTTCCGTACCATTATATCGACCTGGGCCTTGTTATCGGTATTTCGGAGGTAAGCATAGGAGGTGAAAAAATAGGAGTCAAATGGTACGGAAGACATTTATATCGCATCCCTGCACATCTGTCAGGAAAAAAGGGTCTTAACCTTCAGGTGAAAATTACCACTACGGTGGGTAATTATCTGAAATCGTCCGAGGACAATGAAGTTGGACAGAGATGGACCAGACGTCAGCAATGGCATAGAATGGGGATGTTAGGCCCCGTGAAATTGATATAAACGTGAGTCCGGGAAAAGATAACCAGACACAGGGAAATTGGAGAGGAAAGTACGGCATGCAAGGATTTGTATTGTTTAATTATGACAGCATCGGACAAAACTATCAGAAGTTGCCCCGACTTTGCAAAAGATTTTCGGATTAACAGGTCAGGGGATCAGCGTTGGATGTATAATACACCGGATATGAGAGCATTGGAATCTCCGGTAACCGGAATGGAGCAAAGAGGGATCGGAGCAGTTATTACCCGTGATCCGCAGGTGTGTCAACAATCCATGACTATCGATATAAAGATAACCGGAAATCAGGTATACAAAGTCCCTCTTTATTTTGTAGACTGGGATAAAAAAGATCAAAGAACAGCGATCGAAGTGTTCGATCTGGAATCGAAAGAGTTGCTTTTGCCGGTTTATATGGTGCGCAATTACGAAGAGGGTAAGTACGTGAGTTATACTTTTAATCAATCGGTACGGTTAAGAATTAATCATGTGTGGGGGCATAATGCAGCCTTGAGTGGTATTTTCTTCGATTAGGACAATTTGTTTTTTGAAAAAGGAAATTTTGCGGATGTAATAAGACTGTGGTGAGGGGTGTATCAAAATGGTTTTTCAACCATATTAATACACCCTTTAAATCCATAAGAAATATTGAATTATCTGGAATAAATATCAAATTCTCCAATAACCATCAGGTTTGTACCATTTCCCCCGCTCGGAGCATACATTTTAAAATATCTAACCGGAATCGGATTGTCAATGATAAACGTTTGCTCCCCTCCTTTGTCTTCAAATGAATAGTTTCCTAAGTGGGTCCATCCTTCTTCTCCGGACAAATTATCGCTAGGAGGTGCATCAATCCTTCCCCAAAGAGAGAACTCCGAAGGCAACCTGTTATCATACAATTGTCCTGGATTCAGACCAAACACCGAAGGCCATATTGAGAATCTACTCACGGGAACTTCTCCTCCTATATCAAAAACCATCCAATGCGGAAAATTTTCACCAACACGTGTATGCCATCTGTTGGTATAATTACCGTCAAGAGCGTGTCTTGCGGCATTATCTCCTGAATCGTGCTGATTCGAATATCCCATAATTGAAATTTCAGATTTAAGTAACGGATAATCGCCTTCGTATGTAAGAGAACCTTCTGCAAAGTCGGTATAAAAAACATCAATAGCCATCTCGTCCGGTATATATATAGTACGATATCTGGGTAAACTACCGGGTTTGAGATCTGTGATAAGTGTATTGCTTTCAGATAAAGGAACCTCTATAAGTATATTTTCATCTTCCGTGTTAGTATATGATATCTCTGTATACTTGGCATCTAAAGACTCATCCATACCACCCCACACCAATACTTTATTTCCAGCGTTATTTGCACTCAATGAGACAAGACGCCTATTTATCATTGTACTTTCATATTTCTCACCAAGTGATCGCCCCGACACTTCATACGGTAGAGATCTATTTCCATATTGATCTATGTTCACCAAATCAAATAGATAGCTTTGTTCCGGTAAATTCTCTATTGTCTTATAGAATACTCCACCTTGATTCCCAATTTCAAGATCGATCGAATCTGCACGATTATTCCAATAAATACGCGTCGTTTTTACTCTGTTTGTTGTTATAAATATTTGGAATTGTACACGTTCTCTTCCCGCTCCGACAGCTACAGAATCAGGAAGTGCGGCATAGGTAGTTTCTCCTTCTTTTAGAAAACGATCGCTTAATTCGTTCATATCGGAACATGATACGAACAGCAGGCAAACCGTTATTGCCGATATATAAATTATTTCCATCAAATTATTCATAAATAATCATTCATTTAAATTACTAATATTTTCTATTGCATTACAGATGGCCTGTTGTCGCCATAGATTTCCACCTCACCGATTTGAAAATTAGCCCCATTGGCCCAGGTTCGTTTTGCTAATATTCTTATATAGCGTACCGGCGGGTTATTTGGATCGTTTGTAAAATCCTCTCCGTTCCGAGCTTGTTCTTCATCTTCAATAGACAGCTGCCCAAGAGGTAACCCGGATGGCTTGATAGATTCACAATCCATTAACTTAGTCCATTGTTCCCAACCTGATTGAGCGGGATTGTAATTTACACATCCCCATACTTCGAAGTTCCTCAAATTCCCTTCGTGAAAAATATAATTCGTATTCGAGGTCCTTTGAAACAACCGTAGCCGGCTGATTTTTCCTATTACTCCCAAATCAAAAGAAACAGTTTGGGGCCATATGCCCGTTCCTGCAGGGGAGCTATAACACGGGTCGCCTCCATTGTTCCCGTCCCATATCCTATGTATGTCATAATCAGAATTATATGGGGGGATATCTCCTGATGTTGTCACTTTGGCGAATTTCAATTTATCGAATTCCGTTTCATAAATCGGGATAATCGTGTCATATCTAAAAGGGCTCTTGTTTCCCCAGTGGTCTTGCAGGTAAGTCCGGAAATAAAAAGGGATCGTATCCATACCCCGTACGGTGCCCTTTCCGTTTATCGAGGAACTATAGAATATTTCTTTGGGTACATACTCCCTATTATGATCTTCTATTTCAATATTAACCGAAATTTCCGCTCTGCCTGGATTTTCCCATGTGGCCAGTAATCCTCCAAAGTCTGAAACAATCGAAAGGGTTTTCGAAATAGAAAGGACATCCGGAATAAGCGGTCTTATCGTTTCAACATGTGGATCGGACTCATTACGGCTTTTGTCCACAGCGATCAACTTCACCTGATACTGTATAGTGTCACCAAAGCCCAACACTGACAGTGAATCAACAAAAGCCGAAGCTTTGCTCTCTACTTCCGTTTCCCCATCAATAGAGTAAACAGCTTTTATATATAACAAATCTTCATCGGAAGGAAGTGTATAGTGGAAAACAGCACCTCCCGCAATATTCTTCACACTTACATTTGTTATTATTCCGGGCGGGATATTGTCCAGAGGTTGTTGTCCTACAGGCTCTTCATTCCCACATGAATAAAGAAATACCATCCCCAAAACTAACCGGATAAAACAATTCTTTTTTAGTTTCATATTATATTTATAGTTATAAATGCTTAATAATTTACCATCCATAGTTTTGAACAAGATTTTTGTTCACAAACAAATTAGACTCCCGTATTGGCCAGAAATAATCTTTTACGGTAAACCTCACCGATTCGTTCCTCAAAGGAAGGACCGTATAGAAATCTTCCGGCGTTTCCCCCATGATATTCCATCCTTGCGGGTCTGCATTGTAAACCTCTATTTCTTTCCATCTCCGTATATCCCAAAAGCGTTTTCCTTCAAAAGCCAATTCTATCGCACGCTCTCTGCGGATGATGTTCCTTCTGCCCTCTTTCGTGTTAATTTTTTCCGGGTTCGTAGAATATTTTGTCCATGAGTTGGCAATTCCTTCCAATCCAGCACGTTCCCGGATCATATCCAAGTACCTGAATATTTCATCCTCCGGCCCTTCCGCTTCATTTAATGCTTCGGCATACATCAAATATAAATCGGCCAACCTGTAAACGGGAAATGGGAAATATTCCCAGGTTGTCCTGTCGTATTGCTGTGTATTTTTATAGTGGCTCATTTTTTTAGCCCCATAGCCTGTAATACTATTTGCTTCCCCGGCCTGGAAACCGGAAATTTGGGTATTCATAAATTCGCAATGCTTGGCATCTTGGAACGTATTGTATCCGGCACCAAAATAAATCCCTTTGTCAAAAGCGATGCTTGCATAAAAACGAGGTTCACGGTTATAATGCAGGTAGACAGTTTTTTCTCCTTCTTTTACATAATAAATCTCCTCATCGGCAGATGGTTCGGGACGAATGGAATGTCTATTCTGATACCACCCTTTGGCTTGCCAGTCTTTATCTTCCTCCATAGGTACACCATTAGCGGAATAGTATTTGCTTACTAATCCCAGCGTAGGAGACCATTCACTTGTCACGGCAGACAAGGTGGTGGGACTCATCCGGATTATTCTTGTTGAAGCGTCACGTGCAAGGATCCCGCAATCATTATTTGTCCCACCCCATATCAATTCAGAATTCCATTTGTCGCAAATAGCCTGCCTGTAATTTGTTTCCAATTGTAATGTTTCAGGTTCATTAATTAATAACGGATCCACCTGATTATACAGCTTTTTCCCTTGTTCATGGGCAGCGTTAATGGCTTTAAGGCAAGCATCAGCGGCTATCTGCCATTTGTTGGGATCGTAATCTTGAGGAAATAGCTGCCTGCCTTTGTTATCTTTCATTCCCGAATAATCAGTATTGCCGTTAAACAACGGGCTTGCCGCAAAAAGTAGTACTTCCGCTTTCAACGTCATGGCGATCAGTTTATCGACCCTGCCGGCTTCTGTCCCTTCAACAATTTCTTTTGCTTCCGGTAAATCTGGTATCGCTTCTTCTATCAGGCCAACCACATAATTCACCACATCTTCAATGGGTTCCCTATAAACCTGAACTTCCGCCACATTGGCAGAGATGGGCAGGTTCACGTCTACGATAGGGACCGGACCATACCGCTTCATTAAGGAATAATGATAATAAGCTTTTAAAAATTTGACTTCTGCGACCCACCTCCTGCGGTTATGCTCCATCAAATCCCTCACGTTATCTATATTTTCAAGAAAAATATTACAATCACGAATGCCTACCCATAATGAACGGTTACCATCCCATGTATTCATGATCGGTTCATTGGCATTTTGTAATCCACGTGTTATTTTTGTTCCTCCCCATGTGACAAATCTTGTTCCTGATTCCATCTGCACGTACCTCTGTGTCGTTTCGTCCGAACCGGTCATCGCCGGATCATTTTGTATATCTCCGATTGCCGGCCTGTAGCTATAACACCCGTATAAGTATTTTTCCGCAGCAATACTGTTTTTAAATGCATAATCAATTGTGGCCACATTATCAGGAACAACATCTAAATAATCACAGGATGATGTGATATACAATACACAGAGAAAATGTAGTATGTTTTTTATTATTCTTGTTTTCATCTTAATTCTGTTTTAAAACCTTCAAAAACCCAACTGTATACCTATATTAAATACTCTTTGAACAGGATAACCCAACCCGTTTCCTCCCATTTCGGGATCCCACAACTTGAATTTGCTGAATGTGAGCAAGTTTGTCCCGCTAAAATAGATGCGTAAATTAGACATATGGGCTTTAGACGCGATGTGTACAGGCAAAGTATATCCTAACTCGACAGACTTTAGACGAAGGAACGTGCCATCGCGCATCAACCATGTAGACGTCCTGCTGTTATTTTCTATATGGGTGGTCGACAGGCGCGGCCACATGGCATATACATTCCTGTTTGCCTCCGACCAATGACTGTCGGCGATAGCCTCCATCAACCCTTGTTGCCCCCCGATAAACGGGGTTACATCTACAATTCCACGATCAAAGTCATTATATGTTGTCAGCCAGAAGGATGTCCTTGCATTTCCCTGGAAAAAGAAAGAGAAGTCAAAGTCCTTATAACCGGATGATAATCCGAACCCGTAGGTAATTTCAGGAGTTGTAGGATATCCTATGGGAGCCATATCCAGTTCTGTAATTTTCCCGTCCCCGTTCAAATCCTTATATTTGATATCACCGGCTTTATAATTCCCGAACTGTGTCGGGGAATTGCGTACCTCTTCGTCGTCTACAAATAAGCGTTCAGCAATATATCCCCAGGTTTGAGTCAATGGATATCCAATTCTCGATCTCCAGGGAGCATCGGGATAATCAGGCTCTTCGTATACTTTAAATTCGCTTGTGGCGTAAGTGAAATTGGCTATACCGCTTATCCAGGCGTTTTTGTTAAAGGAATGGTTCATATTTACGGAAACATCAACTCCGTGGGCAGCGGCTTTACCCACATTGGAACGGGTAGCAGCCTGGAGACCCATGGTTGAAGGGATAAATGCCCTGTCCATCAGTATATTGCTCCTGTCTTCCCGGAAGTATTCGGCTTGAATATCAATTTTTTCAAATAGTCCGATCTCGGCGGTAATATTAAATTTCTTTGAAGTTTCCCAGGTAATTTGGTCATTCGCGTACCGGCTAATAGAGACCCCATCTTTGCTAAGGCCGCCACTATTCCCAAATGTGCCGAAGGAAGAGCGGTGGTTCGCGCTGTTCATGTTCACATTGGAAAGATAAAAGAACCTGTCATTGGCATCACCGATAGCATCGTTCCCCGATAACCCATATGTGGATTTTAATTTCAGGCTGCTCACAATCTTACGCAATCCTTCCCCGTAAAAACCTTCGTTAGAAATAATCCATCCGATACCGGCAGAAGGGAAAAAACCAAAACGTTCTGCTTTCGAGAAACGCTCCGACCCATTATATCCGAAATTCCCTTCGAACATATAACGCGAATCATAGGCGTACGTGATACGTCCTGCCAGGTTAAGGTTCCTGTATGGTAGCGACCTTTGCAGATCTCCCGCGTTTCCTATTAATTCATTCCGCATGGTATAAACTAAAAGAGCTCCTACCTCATGCTTTTTATTAAAATTACGGGCCCAGTTGAGTGCACTCTCGAAATAGGTAACTGCATTTACATTTTTAGGACCTTCACTATATGAAAGATAATCCGTTCCCTGTTCTTCATTCAGAGGAGAAAGCACATATGTATCTCTTTCTTTGTTATAACTTCCCACGGTATAGTAAAACGGATCATATTGCCTTACTACGTCAAAGTATGAATACCGGTTGGCATTAAACATAGCCCGTAAGGAAAGTCCTTCTGCGATGAAATCAAGATCTTGTTTTAATTCAAATTGAGCCCCCATTTGGCTTTCTGAATATTCTTTATAACCTCTAACCATTTCAGCATAAGGGTTATAATATTGCATGTTGTCGTAATTGCCGAACAATATATGTTCCGTATATTCATTTGCCGCATCTGCTGCATAATAGGGAGGGAACAACACCGGATTTGTATGCATCACCATTTGAAAAATCCGCTGACCCCCTTGCGGGGGACCTTTATAATCGTCGAATGCTCCCGATAGACGCACAATTGCTTCTGTTGTTGGAGTAACATTAATATTTACGTTCGAACGTAACATATACCTGTTCAATTGAACGTTGTTATTAAAATTGTTTTTATTGTCAACATTCAATACGCCGTTATCGTTTATTACACTTCCGGCAAGATAATAACGGGTAACTTTTCCGCCACCCGACAGGTTGAAATTCAATCGATGGTTATTGGAATAATCTTTAAATAGCATATCGTACCAATCAGTTGCCGGATATGCATAAGGGTTGGTTCCGTTTATCGTATTTTGTATTTTGTGTTCCGAATACATCAATTTACCAAGAGGATCTCTTGTTCGGATGGCCTCGTTGTGTAACCGCATATACGTGACCGGATCCGCCATGTCAACCATTTTTGTTGGCTGAGAAAAAGCTTCCTCATACCTGATATTTATCCTGGCCTTTCCTTCACGTCCCTCTTTGGTCGAAATAAGGATAACGCCATTTGCTCCTCTCGAACCATACAGGGCTGTCGCTGTCGCATCTTTCAGGATCGAAAAACTTGCAATATCATCCGGCTGCATTCTGGCTAGCTCCGTGCTGGTTGACTCATTATTATCGATAAGGATCAACGGGTCTTTCTTATATCCAAAAGTGGTTACTCCACGGATAAAGAATTCTGCGTTATCTCTACCCGGTTCGCCACTTCTCTGATAAGCGATTAGCCCGGACATTCGCCCGGCCAACGCAGTGGTTAGGTTACTTGAAGGGACTTTTAATTCTCCGGGATTTATAGTCGATATAGAAGCTACAACGCTCTCTTTCTTTTGCCTGCCGAAAGCGACGATGGTTACTTCATCTAATTCACTGGCCGCGGCGCTCATGGTTACCTCGATATACGTTTGATTTCCTACCTCAATGGTCTGCGATTCCAGTCCGAGAAAAGAGAATACCAGCTTATCGGCAGGAGTAGCCCTTATTTCGAAGGTTCCGTCGATATCGGTAGTAACCCCTCTTGTTGAATTTTCAATCAGGATGCTAACCCCGGGTAAGGGTTCACCCGTTTCCGCTTCTACAACCTTTCCTCGTACTTGTATCTCCTGTGCAGATAAATAGAAAGGAACAGCCAGAAGAATACATAGTAAAAAATTTAATTTCTTTTTCATCTCATTTTTACTTGCTTTAGATTAATAATTAGAATTATTTAGGTGTTAAATGATACTACTAAAAAAGAGGATCTTTTCTCTTTACGATGATAATAAAGGATCTGGCACCTGTAGGAATTTCCCTACGGGCATGTGAGTTCGCCTCTTATTGGAGTTATTTCCGGATAAGAGGAGTTTGTTTTCGTTAAAATA
>ENA-UOOI01001233-UOOI01001233.1-fermentation-metagenome-genome-assembly--contig:-NODE-1233-length-27779-cov-3.738097_pt1 | contig 27779 bp, 23 predicted proteins | sample MGYA00245779_ERZ724027 | MGnify/ENA primary metagenome ERZ724027 (study PRJEB28704, sample SAMN03018318) | fermentation metagenome | biome: anthropogenic terrestrial biome; feature: soil; material...
CTGAAAGTTGAAGACTTAAAGTGCCTTAGCTGCGATTTTGACTTTGATAACGCAAAAAATTCTGAAATCAGGGATTTTATTTTTGAGAGCCTTGAAAACTACTTTAACCGTACTTAGTCGGACATTTTGTCCGGCTTAATTTTTTGGTAAGGAGACGATGGCACGGTAAAAAAGTCAGACAAATTAAGGTATATAAAATATAATGTTTTTAAAACTCAGCCTTATGCAGCAGCGTTGGTTTTTGCCACACTGCTTTTTTTGTTTATTGCGTGCTTTAGCCCGAGTCGGCAATCCTTGTATGGTTGCCTCATTTCCGCAGCAGGCTGCATCGTGTTGTTGCTGGTCAAAAAGACAGTATGGCAAAACGATTACCTTGTTGCCGTTAAATACCCGCTTTTCAAAAGCCTTTACCTTTATCAGCAGATAAATAAAAAAAGGCTAAGAAAGATGGCATGCAGTGAAATTTACAATGATTACTTTTCGGAGCTTAACAAAGTAATTCAAAGCCTTCCGGTCGGCAATTATATTACAGTCACCCAGCCGATGTTTACACGGGTGCTTAGAAACAACAAAAATATTCGTATATTAACATTAGAAAAGGCATACCAAAAGAAAATAATAAATCTACACAACTCTGTGTTTATTAACCGATGCAAAAAATGCGCCGGTGTAAAATGTCCGGTGCATGTCAGTAATACATACAAGCAGTTTTACTACATAGAATTTTCCGTATGGCATACAGGGGGGTAAGTTATGGATTTAGATTCTGTCGGCTAAAACTTAATACATCAATTTTTATTTTTTGCATTTTTATTCTAAGGTGAAAAGGTCCCCGTGGCAACAAAATTATGCTTGAATTACATAAACAAGGCAGTTATAATTAAATCATTCGGAGGGATTGTTATGACAGATAAAGAAATACTTGCGGCAATGAAGGAAATGCTCATTGAAGAACGGAAATATACAGATGCCAAAATCGACAGCGCGCAGAAAGGCACCATTCAGCAGGTGAAAGTACTACTTGAAAATGGTGTGGAAAGGCAAATGAAAATCATTGCCGAAGGCCATGCCCGAATACTTGAACGTCTGCCGGACGCAGAAAAACAGGAAGAATTAGAATCACGTGTTACGACGCTTGAACATATAGCTAAGGACCATACGCAGAAAATAAGGCAGCTGCAGCAAGCGCGCTGATGAATTACATATATAATTACTTAAGTCGGACATTTTGTCTGACTTAATTTTTTTAAAGCAAAACGTCTTGACAAATATCAGTAATGCGCCTATATTAAATATTAGGAGGAACAAAATTATGAAAAGCAAAAAAACAAAAAAAGGCCTTATAATAACCGGAGTTGCCGTTGCGTGCGTCGGCATAGCGGCCATCGCAATAGTTAACGGAAGCTCTAAAGTTGAAAAAGACGACATTAAATCATTAGATAATTCAAGCGCGACGATAGTTCTATCCTCTGACGTTACGCCTAACTCTATAAAAGAAAACGTTGTTTCCAGTGCAGGCAAAGCTTTTGACCCCGAAACGGAAAGCTCCCGCAGCGAATCGCTTACGACGTATTCTAAAACTTCTTCCACCCCGTCGAAGCCCATTATAGAGGGCGACAGCAAAAACGGCAGCCAGCTGACAAACTCGGCGCTGACGGATAAAAACAAGAAACCGTCGTATACAACTACTCCAAAAGCGTCCACCGGCAGCAGCACGGCCGCTAAGAAAACTTCAAGCAAAAGCAGCAGTACGTCAAGTAAGAAATCGGCAGGCAGCAGTACGGGAGAGCTTGACCCAAACAAGGCTTGGGGAACTGGAGGAGAAGAGACAACAGTAGGCAATCCGGGAGATGAATTAACCGGTGATAAAGTAGGTATCATGGATTAGAAAATTAAATAATAAATATAAAAGGCACAACCGTTTTTAATAGCTGTGCCTTTTTTGTATTCAGGAGGTATAAATGAAGCGCTTAATTGCGATTTGGCTCTATAATAAAAGTTGGGGTAGGAACGAATAGCGCCTGAGAAAAAGAATAAAAAACAGAGCATATTCGATGAAAAACCTTTAAAATGGGAATTGTCAATATACCATTTTGGGAGGTTATCGATATGCTCTGCAATCATTCTACCGAAAAGCTGCTTGGATTAAAGGGGGTAATCGTAAAAATATTGACATTTACATTATTGAAACTGCGTTTTGAAACAATTTAAGCAGTGAAGGCGCCGCGTGAATAATGTGTCTTTTTCCAAGAAAAGCGTGAAAACAGGGCGAGTATCGGAAAAATTTCAAGGCGGCCTAAAAGCATGTCTAAGGTTAGGGTTATTTTGCTGACTACACTCAGGGTCGAGAAATTTCCGGCAGGCCCTACTACACCTAACCCAGGTCCTATGTTGTTAAGGCATGAAGCAACGGATGAAAACGTAGTGCCGAAATCAAAACCGTCTAAAGAAACTATAAGGACTGAAGCGGCAAAAATTATCGAGTATAAAACCAAAAATACACTAACTGAAGCAACTGTTTGATTATCTACAGTCTTGCCGTCCACCCTTACATTTTCAATCGACTGCGGATGAAAGACGCGTTTAAGGCCCTTTTTTGACGTTTTAAAAGCTATTATAGCCCTCGAAACTTTTATACCACCGCCGGTGGAACCGGCACACGCACCGCATATCATTAAAAGTAAAAGTATTACGCGTGAAAACTGCGGCCATTTGTTAAAGTCGGCCGTAGCATAACCTGTCGTGGTAATAATTGATGAGACTTGAAAAAAAGCATATCTGAAGGCTTGTGAAAAAGTCTTGTAGACAGGACCGTGTATATTTAATGTAATCAGAAGAACTGCCGCGCCAATAATTAAAAGGTATGTCCTTAGTTCCTCATCATGGAAAGACCTTTTATACTGCTTTTTCAGTATCAAAAAATATACATTAAAATTAACGCCAAACAGCATCATAAATATGCCGATAACATAATCGAAATATGCGTTGTGGTATGCACCGATGGACTCATTTTTTATCGCAAAACCACCGGTGCCTGCCGTACCGAAAGAGTTAAGCAGGCTGTCGAAAAGCGGCATACCGCCAAGTACTAACAGGACTATCTCCAAAACAGTCATAAATATATACATTGAGTAGAGTATCTTTGCCGTCTGCTTAACCTTCGGCACAAGCTTGCTTGTAGACGGCCCGGGCGACTCAGCGCGCATTATGTTTAGCATTGAACCTGCCGAAAAAGGCGTTATTGCCAACATAAAAACAAGGACACCCATGCCGCCTATCCAGTGTGTAAAGCTGCGCCAAAACAATATGCCTTTGGGCAGCGACTCGACTTCCTTTAAAATGCTTGCACCGGTTGTTGTGAAGCCGGAGACTGTTTCAAACACGCTGTCTACAAAAGACGGTATAACATTGCTGAGCATAAAAGGCAGTGCGCCAAATATTGATATAAGTATCCATGACAAAGCAGCTACGCATAAACCGCCCATGGTGTATATCACTTTGTTTGTTGGCTGCTTAAGCGTACACGGGATGCCTATGGCCAAGAGGAGGGTTATCGTTATTAAAAAAGCAAAAAAAGAGCGGCTTTCACCATTGAATAATGAAACCAAAGCAGCAGGAACCATGCAGACAGCTTCAATTTTAAGAACAAATCCTAAAATATAACTATACATTTTGCTATTCATAATTCATATCTTACCTTTTAACATATTTACATTTTTTCTTTATCGTCGGCGAATATATCGTTCATATCAGTAAACTTATGGTTCATCGTAACAATAATAACTGAGTCGCCTTTTAAAAATACGGAGTCACCGTGCGGAACTATCAGTTTGTTTTTGTGGACTATTGCGGCAAACACAATATTTTCTTTAAAATTAATTGCTTTCAGTGGTTCTCCCTGATGGAGCGTGTTTTTGGCTACTATAAATTCGAGCACCTCGGCACGTTCATTGGCAATGCGCACGAGCGCGTTCACTTTAGAGCCTATGGTATTTTGCATGGCGCGCACATACCGTATTATTTGGTACGCGGTTATAAGTTTAGGGCTGATAAAGCTGTCTATGTCTATGTCATCCAAAATATTGGCGTACTCCATACGGTCTATTTTTACTATGACTTTCTTTACGCCACTTTTGACGGCAAACATGGAAACAATTATGTTTTCCTCATCAATGCCGGTCATTGCTATGAATATGTCTGCGTTCTCAATCTGCTCTTCCTCAAGCAGGTTCTGTTCAGTGCCGTCACCGTTTATTATCAACGCCTCAGGCAGCAGGTCGCACAGCTCACGGCAGCGTGATTCATCTTTTTCTATTATTTTTACTTTAAGGCCAAGTTTTAAAATACGCTGTGCCAGGTAATAGCTTATCCTTCCTCCGCCTACAATCATCACGTTGCGCACTTTGTGCTCTTCATGGCCCGCAAGTCTCATAAAAGTGACTATGTCCTCCATACTGCCTGTGACATGGATCCTGTCGTCAGCTTCAAAAACATCGTCGGCGCTTGGAATAAATATCTTACCCTTGCGTTCTATTATGCAAAGCAGTACATTCAGCTTGTACTTTTCATGCACGTCTGCCAATTTTCTTCCGGAGAGTGTGCTGTCCTGCATAATTTTACACTCTACAAGCTCAACCCTGTCACGCACAAGGCTTTTTACCGAGATGGCGGAAGGAAAATTAATTATCCTTACAATTTCGCGTGCAGCTGCTTTCTCGGGGTTTATGGTCATGCTTAGGCCGAGGCTCTCCTTTAGAAACTCAAGCTGCTCAGCGTACTCCGGGTTCCTTATCCTCGCAATCGTGTGCCTTGCGCCAAGTGTTTTTGCAAGCAGGCAGCATATGATATTTACCTCATCGCTTGATGTAACGGCAATCAGCAGGTCTGCTTCATTTACCCCTGCTTCCCTTTGGGCAACATAGCTTGCCCCGTTGCCCTCAACGCCTATGACGTCGAGTGACTCCGTTGTTCGGCGCAGTGTTTCCGGAGCGTTGTCTATGAGGGTAACATCATGGTTTTCTGTTGAAAGCTGTGAAGCTAACGTATAGCCAACTTTTCCGTCTCCTGCAATAACAATTTTCATATTGCTTTCTCCCAAATCATTAATTTATAATAGAACAATCCGGCAGGCAAAAGTGATTAAAAACAAACAAGCCGGCCGCCAGTTTAATGAAGGCCGTGCAAGAAAACCGCCGCACAATACTTTTATATTACATTAATAATTACAAATGCTATATACAATACGCGTCGATAACTATAACACTAAAATGCATAAATAGCAATAGCTGATACGAGTCAAAATAATGCGGCATGAAAGCTGTCAGCTTTAGATAAAATCCCGCTGGTTCAACGGCGTTTTTACGTTTATATGACAGCAACAGCATTTTAGAGAATACAGGCTCCATAATGTTTGGGCAGAGCGAACGGAGCCTGAAAAGGGCCAGCAAAAAACAGAGCGTATTCGATGAAAACCTTTAAAATGGATATTGTTAATCAACCATTTTGAGGACATCAATATGCTCTGTAATGATTATACTGGCAGAACTTTTGTGGATTGGAATGGGTAATTATAAAAAACATTAAACAATGCCAATAGTTAAGGTTACCCACTATTGACATTGAGCTTCTATTTTATCTTTCACTGGCGCCGCGCGTCAGGCGGATATTTTATCAGTAAGCTTTGCCCCAGTAGAGCATCTGTTTTGCAGGTTTTCCGCAGCAGACGCATTTGTCTGAAATATGCTCCTGGTTAAACGGTATGCAGCGCGATGAAACACCCGCCTCGTCTTTGAGCTTTTCCTCACAGGCAGGGTCACCGCACCACATGGCCTTGATAAGCCCTGGCTTTTCGGCGGCTATTTGCTTTATTTCATCGAAAGTCCCCGCCTCGTATGTCATGCTCCCGCGGCGTTCAAGCGCCTTTTGGTACATGGCGGCACGGACTTCACCGAGCTGCTTTTCGACAGCATCCTCCAGACCGTCAAGGCTTGTGAAAACTTTTTCGCGGTCTGTCCTGCGCACGAGGACACACTGGTTTTTAGCCATGTCCCTCGGGCCTATCTCAAGCCGGAGCGGCACGCCTTTCATTTCATACTCCGCAAACTTCCAGCCGGGAGTCTGGTCGGAGCTGTCTACGCGCACGCGGAACCTTTCTTTGAGGCGGTTTTTTATCTCCTCGGCTTTTTCGAGGACGCCGGGCTTGTGCGGCGACACGGGTACTATGATAACCTGTATCGGCGCTATGGCAGGCGGCAGTACGAGGCCGTCGTTGTCACCGTGCGTCATTATAATGCCGCCTATAATCCTCGTGCTTATGCCCCACGAGGTTTGGAACGGGTGGCATATGGAGTTGTCGCGCCCCTGGAAAGTAACGCCGAAGGCTTTGGCAAAACCGTCGCCGAAGTAGTGGCTTGTCGCCGACTGCAAAGCTTTACCGTCGTGCATCATAGCCTCGACCGTATAAGTCGCTTCAGCTCCCGCGAACTTTTCGCTTTCGGTTTTGCGGCCGGTTATGACCGGCATGGCGAGTTTATCTTCGCAGAAGTCGGAGTAAACTTTAAGCATGCGCTCCGTTTCCTGCTTTGCTTCGTCCGCCGTCTCGTGCATAGTGTGGCCTTCCTGCCAATGGAATTCCACCGAACGTAAAAACGGCCTCGTCGTTTTTTCCCAGCGCACTACGGAGCACCACTGGTTGTAAAGCTTGGGCAGATCCCTCCATGAGTGTATTACTTTCGCGTAATGGTCACAGAAAAGCGTTTCGGATGTAGGGCGCACGCACATCCTTTCCTGAAGTTTCTCGTTGCCGCCCATTGTAACCCACGCTACTTCGGGCGCGAAGCCTTTAACATGGTCTTTTTCCTTGTTTAGCAGGCTTTCGGGTATAAACATAGGCATAGAGACGTTTTCATGCCCCAGCTCTTTAAAGCGCTTGTCCAGTATATGCTGGATGTTTTCCCAAATAGCCCAGCCGTAAGGCTCTATAACCATGCAGCCGCGTACGCTCGTGTAGTCCATAAGCTGCGCTTTTTTAACAATGTCCGTGTACCATTGGGCGAAATCATCCTCCATGGGGGTGATGGCTTCGACCATTTTTTTCTGCTCTGGCATTTCTGTGCTCCTATCAAAGATAATTTATTTTTTATTTTCCTTCGAGCCGCTTGTTTTATTGAGTATTACTACTACAAGATAAATAAGCAGCATTACGATAAAAACTCCGAGCATACCTTTGCCCATGAGTTCAAGTGAACTTAAGACGTTTGCTTCCACCGTGCTGCTCAGCAGCACGTGGTAAAGAGCTAAACCCGTACCCATAATGCGTTCCTCCTTAACCTAATATCGTTCCGGCCAGCGAAAGGATTATCCCTCCGGCTACGACGGAACCTATCTGGCCGGCTACGTTCGCGCCGACGGCATGCATCAAAAGGTGGTTCTGATTGTCTTCTTTAAGGCCCATTTTTTGGATAACACGGGCCGACATAGGAAATGCGGAGATACCGGCGCCGCCAACCATCGGGTTGATCTTTTTGCCTACCGGCAGGAAAAGGTTGAGTATTTTAGCAAAGCACACGCCGCCTATGGTGTCGAAAACAAAAGCGACAAAACCGAGCAGCATGATGAGGAGCGTGTCCCACTTTACGAAAACATCGGCGCGCATTTGGAAAGCTATGGTGATGCCGAGGAAAATGGTAATCAGGTTTGCAAGCGGGCCGGCGGCTGTTTTTGCCAGCGCGTCAAGGCGGCCGCATTCCCTCAGGAGGTTGCCGAACATGAGGAAACCGACAAGCGCGACAGACTTAGGCGCAATGAGGCCGGCTATAAGTGTAACGATAATAGGGAAAAGAACCCTTGTTGTTTTTGAAACGCTCTCTGGGTTGTACGGCATACGTATGCTGCGTTCTTTTTTAGTTGTGACAAGTTTTATAGCAGCGGGCTGTATTATCGGTACAAGGGCCATGTACGAGTACGCCGCGACGGCGATGGCTCCTTTGTACGAGCTGTCTAAAACCTGTGCAACCAGTATGGCCGTCGGCCCGTCGGCCGCGCCTATGATGCCCGCCGACATGGCGTCTTTCATAGGGAAGCCCAGGAACGCCGCCATGAGGATTGTAAAGAAAATGCCAAACTGCGCCGCGCCGCCGAAAAGCAGCATGCGCGGGTTTGAAAGCAGCGGCCCGAAGTCTATCATGGCGCCTATGCCTACAAAAAGCAGGAGCGGCATTGCCTCAGATGTATCTATGCCTACTTTGAAGAGCCATTCTATGATACCGCCGCTGCCTATTACTCCGGCATACGGCAGGTTAACAAGAATCGCGCCGAAACCCATGGGAAGAAGAAGAGAAGGTTCGAAGTCCTTTTTTACGGCCAGCCATATAAGCAACCCGCCGATGGCCCACATAAGGACCATTTCCCACGTTATGCCGGCTGCGCCGCTTACAAGATAAGCAAATTCATTCAACAGCTTTAACGCTCCTTTTATCCCCGTATTCTGCCTGCACGAAATTGCAGTTCACTATCTATTATAGTTTAAACAAACGCTTTCTGTCAATAGCCGACGAAAGCGGCAGCAAAAAACTTATTTTTTATGTCTTGTTTATACATATACAATAAAAACATTTCAATTTTCAGCCGTGCCGGGCCGGCATGCTGCCAGCTTTATGCCTTTGAAGTGGTTCCTTAACGCATTGGCCTGCCCCGACAGCTCCTTGCTCGCGGCGGCGCTTTCTTCGGCGGTTGCCGAGTTGGACTGCACTACCGATGAAATCCTGCCTATGCTTGCGTTTATCTGCACTATGGAGGCGGCCTGCGCCGACGAGGAGCGGCCTACGCCGATTAACATATTATTTACATTTTTTATCCTTATATATGCGGACTCAAGGTATTTTGCCGTGCCGGCGGCTATTTGCAGTCCGTTTGAGGCGTTGCTGACGGACTTGTTTATAAGCGCGGCCGTGCGCTTCGCGGCATCCGACGACTGTGCGGCGAGGTTACGGACTTCATTCGCAACCACTTCGAAGCCCTTTCCAGCGTTTCCGGCCCTTGCCGCTTCGACGGAGGCGTTAAGGGCAAGGATATTCGTTTGGAAAGCTATGTTGTTTATAACTTTTATAATTTTACTTATTTCGCCTGAAGATTCGTTTATTTCATTCATGGCGGAAAGCATATTTTTCATACTTTCGTTGCTTGAGCTGATTTCCTGCGTGGCGCAATACAGCGCAGAGGAAATTTCCTTTATGTTTCCGGTATCGGCGTTTATTTTTTCTGAAACTTCCGATACAAAGGATGCAAGCTCCTCAATGGCGCCGGCCTGTTCTGTAGCGCCGCGTGCCAAGGCCTGCGAACTGCCCGACACCTGCTTAGCCCCTTCGTCCACCTGCTCGGCGGATGACTTTATCTCTGAAAATACCGCGTTAAGCGACGCAAGTATGTTGGAAAGCGATAACGAGATGGGGGCAAAGTCGTTTTCGTAACGGGGTATGTCCGTCTTGCTTAAATCACCGGACGATATGCCGCCTAGTATCTGCGAAATATTCTTCACAAGGCCGCGGAGGTTTTCAAATGCGTTTTCAAGCGCTGCCGCAAGGATGCCAAGCTCGTTTTTTGACTTATACATCTGCCGGACGCTCATGTCGCCTTTGGCGAACTTCTGCGCGCAGTCTTTTAAATTGTTTATCGGTTTTGATATTGAGTGTGAAATGTCATTGCCCATAAGTACGGCCGCGAGTATGGCTATGGCCGCGGCGGCCGTGTTGATGACAAGGGCGAAGTCCGCCCGCGCGCACGCGGCGGCGTTTTCCGAAACAGAGCTTTGGACCATATAGTCCATATACTTGTTAAGGGAAGAGGACATTTCCTCTTCCGTTGTAAGCGACGTGTGCAGCTTTGTGTTTGCGGACTCCATGTCTTTTGCCGCTATGTCTTCGAAAACTCCGGTCATCATGGGCTGTACGACAACGTTGTACTTCTTTTGGACGTCTTTAATCTTTGTTTTCCATGTTTCGTCGGTCACGTCTTTGAGAAGTTCGGTGATATTTGTCTGGAAGCTTTTATTGTATTTCGCGTACTCGGCCTTGTCGGACAAATACGCGTCTGCAGAAACGGTGCCGTTGAGCGCCATCTCGCGCGACAGCGCGGTCATGGCGGACGAAGTTTCCATATTTGCAAGGCATGTGAGCAGTTCGCTTATCTGCGGCAGGGAACCCATACGGTCTTCCATGCTGTCCATACTGCCGCGGAGGTTTACGATATTATATATCCCGAGGCCCCCTAAGATGCCGGTGAGCAGGGCTATGGTTAAAAAACCGGCGAGAAGCCTGTTGGCAATTTTCATATCCGATATGTGCCTTTTAAGCTTTTTCATGGCGTTTCCCCTTCCTTGTCTTTTTTACTGGTTAGTCAGATGGCTGCATATGAAAATACAAAAATGCCTTGGTGAAGGTTATAGCCCACATAGTAACAGGACGTGTACCGACAATACCGGCGTTTTGCAAAGTGGGATATACTGGCAAAAGCTTTCACAAGGCATTTTTGTTTTCATATATATTAATGTTATAGCGTGCGTTTACTTAAAAGAGGCACTGCCGCTTAAAGCAGCGCGGGCGGGCACTTTCCGGTTATTTTGTTATCGTCCCGTCCTCGTCCCACAGGTCGTGCCAGCTTGAGGCGCCGGGCCAAAGGAAGACCTGCCCCTTTATAAGGCGGCAGTTTTTATCCGCTGCTTTAATCTTAGCCATTTCTTCTTTTGTAAGCGGGTCCTCGGTTACGCACCTGAGGTTGCTTAAGTATTTGCTTTCATGCACAGAAAAAGGAATAGGTATCTGCCCATTCTGTACGGCCCACTTTAAACATATGACAGCCGGGTGTACGTTGTGGGCTTTCGCGGCTTCGGCGACTTCGGGCATTTCGATATCCGCCGTATCCTCCGCCGTCTTGTCGCGGTCGGGGCGCTTGGGGCTGCCGATGGGGCAAAAGCCCACGGGCTGTATTCCATTTTCCGAAACATAATTAAACAGTTCCGGCTGCTGGAACGCCGGGTGCAGCTCCATCTCAACCATTGCGGGACGGATCCTGCACAGGGGCAGCACCGCCTTTAGCTTAGGCACAGTCATGTTTGACATGCCAAGGTAGCGCACAAGCCCCATGTCGTGCAGCCTTTCCATCTGGCGCCACGCGCCCATGAACTCCTCGGCGCTGAAGGGCCGCGAGTCGGGGTTACGCGAGTCGCCGGAGCATCCTGGCGCATGGTAATTAGGGAAAGGCCAGTGTACAAAGTAAGCATCAAGGTAATCAAGCTGCAGGTCGCGCAGCGACTGCGCGCATGAAAGTATGACGTCGCCTTTTGCGTGGCGGTCGTTCCATACTTTGCTTATGATAAACAAATCGCCGCGTTTGGCAAAGCCGTTTTCAAGCGCCTGCGAGAACACGTGCCCTATAAGCTCTTCATTCTGATAAACCGAAGCGCAGTCAAACAGGCGGTAGCCGCACTTTACGGCGCCGTAAACCGCGTCGGATACCTCCTTTGCGGTATATCTGTCAGACCCGAAAGTCCCCATGCCTATGCAGGGGATCTTTTCACCGCCGGGCAGCGTGCGTTTCGGAACTTTTTGCGGATCGATAAACTCTGCCATTTAACATCTCTCCTTTAAGACGGAAACAAAGGGCGGACTTCAGCGTACATCCGGCACTTACACGGTTCCGCCCGTAAGCCGTTCTACTTTTACCATGTTAAGCAGATTGTTTAAATCTTCTTTGCGGAAAAAACCTGTTTTCGCGGTAAGGGCGTTTGCCGTTGAAACGGCAACGGCAAAGCGTATCGCTTCTTCAGCGCCCTTATGCCGCGCCATGCTGACGGCAAAGCCCGCCACCATGCTGTCGCCGCATCCGACTGTATTTACTACGGGAATGTCAGGGGTTATGCCGCGGAAAACACCTTCCGCGCAGTTTACGAGGACGCCGTCACTGCCGAGCGAAACGGCAACAGCGCCTGCGCCCATGCGCCGCAGGGCGTCTGACGCGCCGGCAAGTTCATTTAGTGAAGCGGGCTTTCTCCCCATAAGCTGGCATATCTCGTCTTTGTTAGGTTTAATAAGCGCCGGCCCGCACGGTATGGCCAGCCTTAACGCTTCGCCGCTTGAGTCAAGTATGACCGGTTTGCTTTGCTCTTTGGCTTTTTTTATCATCGTCCCGTAAAAATCCGGCGGCACCCCTTTGGGCATGCTTCCGGAAATTGTAACGACGTCGGCGCTTGGCAGCAGTGCGGCGTAGGCGCGCAGAAAAGCCCCGGTTTCATCTTCCGCCACCGGCTGCCCCGGCTCGAGGAATTCCGTGCTGCGGTTGGTTTGGCGGTCGCGCACGTTGACGCAGCAGCGTGTTTCAGACTTAACGCGCGTAAAATGCTTTTCAATATTTTCTTCATTTATAAGGCTCTCAAACAGTTCGCCGTTGTGCCCGCCTACGAACCCCATCGCGGCTACGCGCTCGCCTGTTATGGATGCGGCCCGTGCGACGTTCATCCCTTTGCCGCCTGCCGTGTTGCAGACCTCTCCGACGCGCATCACTTCAAAAGGCTTAAGGCTGCCGACAAAATAAAGCTTATCCACCGATGCATTAAGCGTAACGGAAATTATCATTGTTAAATTCCCTCTTAACTATTTACAAGCATGATTTTTCCATGCACGTTTTCAGGATGGTGGAAGCAGCTGAACGCTTCGGCGGCCTCAGACATGGCATACTTGCGGAAAATAAACCCAGGGTCAAACTTGAGCTGCCCCGTAGCGAAATAATGCGCCGTCAGCTCCCACTCCCTGCCGGGGAACGGGGCCGAGTAGCTCATCCAGCTGCCGGTAAGTGTAAACTCCTTGCGGTTCATGTTTTCCCATTCGGGCGGTGTAAACGAAAGGGGGGCGTGCGGCGTGCCTATGCAGCAGATATGCGATTTGTTTCCGGCGATTTTATACGCCGTATGCACTGTAGCGGGGTTGCCCGCGGCTTCAAATACATACCGGAAGCCTTTGCCGCCGGTTATTTCCGCCACCTTTTTTTCAAATCCTGGTTCCTTTGTGTTTATGACGGCATCCGCCCCCATGCGTTTTGCAAGTGAAAGGCGGCCGTCGTCAATGTCAAGTGCCACAAGCGTTTTAGCGCCGAAAATCTTTGCCCACTGCAGAGTGAAAATGCCAATCGTGCCGCAGCCTATGACAGCGGCACATTCGCCGCCGCTGTAACCGTTGCAGAAAAGGCCGTGCAGCGCTACCGTTGAAGGCTCGAACATGGCCGCCTGCTCATAAGGTATGCTGCCGCTGTACTTTACGGCGTTAACCTCAGGCAGCACGACGTAGTCGGCAAAACCGCCCTGCTGGCGGCTGCCTATAAATCCGTAATGGCTGCACAGCGAAAAATTGCCGTTCTGGCAGTCGGCGCATTTCATACACGGGAGAAGCGGGGCAGCCGACACAACGTCGCCTTCTTTAATGCCCTTTACGCCTTCTCCGGCTTCAACCACGTCGCCGGCAAACTCATGCCCAAGTACAATAGGGTAGTAGTGCGCGCCGTTGTAAAGCACGCGCGGCACGTCGCTGCCGCAAATGCCGGCTGCCCTGACGCGGACTTTTACCGTGCCGGGCTTTGTTTCAGGCGTTTCATAGTCAGTGTACCTTATATCTTCATTCGCGTATAATACCGCTGCTTTCATTTGCTTTTCCTCCATGCATGATATTTTTGAGCGCTTCGTACAGCTCCCGGTAAACGGCATACCCGGCTTCGTAAACGGATGCGTTCTTGACGTCCGGCTCATAGCGGCGCTTAACTTTAACTGTTTTGTTTACGGCATCTTCAAAGCCCGCGTACACGCCGGTGCCGACGCCCGCGAGTATGGCCGCGCCGAGGGCTGTAGCCGTGTCTGACGAACAAACTTCAATGCTTTTTCCGGTTATGTCGGCTTTAATCTGCATCCACAGGCGGCTGTTGGCAGCTCCGCCCATAGCGCGTAAAACGTCTATGTGCGCGCCGCCGGCCTGCGCAGCCTCTATGTTGTGCCTTACGGAGTAAGCAACGCCTTCCATTACGGCGCGCGCAAAATGGGCGCGCGTTTTGGCAAAGTCTATGCCGTAAAAAACCCCCTTGGCCCTGCTGTCCCATATTGGGCTGCGCTCGCCTGCGAGGTACGGCAGAAATACCAGCCCGCCGCTTCCCGGCGGGACAGTTTCCGCTGCCCTGTCCATTTCAAACAGCGTCGATGTTCCCGCTTCTTTCGCTTTAAAAGATTCTTGCGCGCAAAATTCACCCGAAAACCAGTTTACGGCCCCGCCGCCGGCAACTGTGCCGCCCTGCAGCAGCCACAGCCCCGGTACGACATGCGGGCTTAGGATTAACCGCCTGTTTGCACGGCATGTGTCCGCGCATATGCTCATGCCGCCGGCCTGGCCGCCCTGCTCCTGCGTTTCGCCGGGGTGTATGGCTCCGACGCCGAGCGTCGCGCACGCGGCGTCGAGCCCTCCTGCAACTACAGGAGTGCCGCGCAGCAGGCCTGTCTGCTCCGCGGCTTCCTTTGTTACGTTCCCTATTACCTTATGGCACGGCACAATGTCAGGCAGTAACGACGTTGAAAGCCCGGCCCCCGTGCAGAGCCCAGGCTCCCACCGCCCGTTTGCCATGCTGTAGCAGGCCCAGCCGTACCCCTGGCTTACGTCCTGCGACGGTACCCCGGTAAGGCGCATGGCGATAAAACCGTTTGACTGAAGTATCTTGTAAGTATGATTGTACACATCTGGCATGAATTCCTTGTACCAAAGTACTTTAGGCATCGTATACGACGGTCGGAGCAAATTTCCGCTTACGCTGAACATTTCGGCGCCTATTGGCCTTTTGTTAAGTTCATCGCATATACTTTGGGCACGGGTGTCAGTCCATATAGGGGTGTTGCACAAAACCTCGCCGCGCCTGTCTGCCGCGACGGCACTCCAGCTTTGCCCGTCGACGCCTACGCCTGCTATGGCGGCGGGGCTGACGCCTTTTTCAAACAGCGTACGCAGCGCCACGCACACCGCCTGCCACCATATGTCGGGGTCCTGTTCTTCCCAGCCGGCGCGCGGGCGCAGTACGCCGTAGTTTTCGCTTGCCTGTGCTTTGACCGTGCCGTCCGTACGGAACGCAACGGCCTTGCACGAGGAAGTACCTATGTCAATACCTAAAAGTGTAGTTTCCATATGTGCCCCCAAAGTCACGCCCTGCCGCAGCATCCGCAGACGCGCATGCGGTTTTTAACCTGTTCCTCTACGCGCGAGCGTCCGACACTGCCGTAAGCCTTTGGGTCAAAAGCGCCGGATTTCTCTTTAAGCAGCTCTTTTACCCCGTCGGTGTACGCGATGCGCAGCTCGGTGGCGAAATTAACCTTGCATATGCCGCGCTCTATACATTCGCGTATCGCTTCGTCCGAAAGGCCCGAAGCCCCGTGCAGAACCATCGGGACTGTAAGCATGCTTTTAAGCTCGCCTATAAGCGGCGTGTTAAGAACCGGGGTCGTTTTGTAGACCCCGTGCGCCGTACCGACGCCTACGGCCATGCTTGAGAGGCCGGTCTCTTTTTCAAAGCGCACCGCTTCGGCGGGAATGGTGTAGCCAGTGCCGCTGTCCTGCGTGTCGTCCTCTTTGCCTCCGACGCGCCCTATCTCACCTTCCACGGGTACTCCCGCGGGTGCGCACATCTCAACGACTTTCCGCGTAAGCGCGATATTTTCAGTAAGGGCAAACTTGCTGCCGTCTATCATAATGCTTGTGTACCCAGCCCTCAGCGCGCGCACGCACAGTTCAAAGCTGCTGCCATGGTCTAAGTGGAGCGCTACGGGGACTTTCGCGTTTTTAGCCAAAGCGCTTACGTTTGCATAGTATAACTCCGGTGAAGCGTACTTAAGGGTTCCCGGTGTCGTCTGCACAATGACAGGGGCATTTAAATCCTCTGCGGCCGCAATTACAGCCTGGGCCATTTCCATATTTTCCACATTGAAAGCGCCTACGGCATATTTGCCTTTTTGCGCCTTGCACAGCATTTCCTTCGATGTTACCAACGGCATTTAAATACACCTATCCTTTATAAATATTCGTGCAGCGTGTGTGTTGTGTTCAGTTAAATTATATTTCAGCCGTACAAAGGCCCGTAATGCTTGCATGCCGCATAATCGGCCGCCTGCAGGTCCTGCGTGCCGAACGATGCCCATGAGTGTGGACGGTAAACCTTTTCCTGCGGTACGTTATGCATTGTTATCGGGATCCTGAGCATGGAAGCAAGCGTAATAAGGTCGGCGCCTACATGGCCGTAAATGGTCGCGCCGTGGTTTGCGCCCCAGTTGGCCATGACGCTGTACACATCTTTAAAAGCGCCCGTGCCGGTAAGCCTCGGGGCGAACCAAACGGTGGGCCACGTCGGGTCAGTGCGCTTGTCTATTGCGTTATGTATCTTGTCGGGCAGGTTTACGGTCCAGCCTTCGGCAAGCTGCAGCACAGGGCCGACGCCGTCAACTATATTGAAGCGTATCATTGTGATAGGCATTTCGCTCCTGCAGCGGAAATGGCTCGAGAACCCGCCGCCGCGGAAATACTCGTAGTTTGCGCGGCACCAGTCGGTCGCGCCCATGCACGCGTTGATATCCTCTTTTGTCATTTCCCAGAAAGGCTTCATGCACGGCTCGCCGTTTTTGTTTTTGCACATGCCGGTTTCATCAAGCGCTGTTGCGCCGGAGTTGAGCAGGTGTATAAACCCGCCGGCCGCTTTGCCGGTCGGCCTTACGCCGGTAACGCGCTCGCATGAGTCCGGGCTCCAGTACGAACGCACGTCGTGGAAGCCGGGCGCGGTGTTTGAAACCATGGTGCCGAGCAGCATGGCTATGGCGTTGCACGTGTCGTTTTCCGTTGCGAACGGGGTAGGCTGTTTTGCGCCGTTCCAGTCAAATGAAGAAGCCATTATAGCTTCGGAGAAGTCCGCGTTAGGCAGCCAGTCTGTCCACACGCGCTGCCCCTGGAAACCGCCGACTACGGCGTTGCGGCCGAGGGATTCCTCGTGCCAGCCCATTTCGGCGAGCTTCGGGTTGCCGAAAAGTATGTCGCGCATGACTATGGTCATCTTTGTAATGAATTCCCAGTCTTTGTCCGGCGGGATAACCTTTGATTTGCGTATAATCTCCGGGAAGTTTTTGCCTGCGTTGCAGTCAAAGCCTTCGCGGCAGTTAGCCTTTACCCATTTGAAGGCGCGGTCAAATTCGTCGTGGTCGTAGATTTCGAGCTTTATGCGGCGCAGTATCTCGGTCATGTCAACCCACTCCGCGCGCAGCCCGAGGTATTTTTGGAAAACGTCCGCGTTGCAGAAGCTGCCGCCTATGCCCATAGGTACGCCGCCGAGGTTGACATAAGCCTTGTTCTTCATCCATCCGGCCGCAACCGCGCAGCGCGCAAAGCGGAGGATTTTTTCAGATACATCGTCAGGGATGCTTGAGTCGGACGCATCCTGCACGTCATGTCCGTAAATGCTGAAAGCCGGCAGGCCGCGCTGTGCGTGCGCCGCCATAACGGCGGCAAGGTACACGGCGCCGGGGCGTTCCGTTCCGTTAAAGCCCCAGACTGCCTTTATGGTCGAGGGGTCCATGTCAAAAGTTTCAGTGCCGTAGCACCAGCACGGCGTTACGGAAAGTGTCGCGACTACGTTTTCTTTTGAAAACTGGTCGGCACAAGCGGCGGCCTCGGCCCCTCCGCCTATGGTAGTGTTGGAAATCACGCACTGTACGGGCGTGCCGTCCGGATACCTTAACGAACCGGAAATCAACTTTGCGGCGCTTGTAGCCATCCCCATGGTCTGGCTTTCAAGGCTTTCGCGTACGCCGCCCCACCTGCCGTCAATAATCGGTCTTATGCCTATTTTTGGATACAGCATATATGTCACTCCTTATAAAGAATTTTTAAATAAGTTTTGTATTTTTCATCCCATGTGCCTGTGTTTTCAGGTACATAATGCTTAAGCTTTTCGCTCCTGGCAATCAGCCTGCGGCCAGCGTTAATGTCGGGTATGGCGCCGAGCGCCGAAAGCTGGATAATCATATTTCCGAGTGCGGTGGCCTCAACAGGCCCCGCCGTGACGGGCAGGCCGGTGCTGTCTGCAGCCATCTGGCTCAGAAGGGCATCTTTCGTTCCGCCGCCGATAATATGGAGCACGCCGAATTTTTTGCCTGTTGCCCTCTTTAACTGTTCGAGCGCGCAGCGGTACTTCATGGCAAGGCTCTCGTAAATGCAGCGCATTACCTCGCCGTCTGTCTGCGGGACATGCTGGCCGGTTTCCCTGCAATAATTTTTAACCCTGGCGGGTATGTCGCCCGGTACCGAAAATTCAGGCGCGTCCGGGTCTATAAAGCAGAGCAGTGGGGCTGAAGCGCGCGCCATGCGTTCCATATCGTCGTAAGAGTACTCATGCCCCTGCCTGCGCCATGACCTCCGGCTTTCCTGTATGAGCCAAAGGCCGATAATATTTTTAAGGTAGTTTACTTTGCCGTTTGCCCCTAATTCGTTTGACAGTCCAAGCGAGCAGCTTTCGGGAGTTAGTACGGGCATGTCGGTTTCAGTCCCGAGCAGGCTCCATGTACCGCTGGAAAGAAAAGCAGCCTCGCCGCCGTTCAGGTTAGGTACGGCAGCCGAAGCGCACTGCGTGTCATGGCCGGCTACGGCTATAACCTTTGCGCCGCCCGGAAGGCTGCCGGTAACGGTGCCGCTCGGCACCGGCTCGCCGAGGATGCTTTCCGGTATGCCGAAGTCCTTTAATACGCGTTTGCTCCACTTTCCCGATGCGGGGTCAAGCATTTGGCTCGTCGAGGCTATACTGCGTTCGCAGGCCGCCTGCCCGCATAAAAAGTACTCGAAAAGGTCCGGCATAAAAAGGAGTTTATCCGCTTTTTGCAGCAATTCCGGCTGCTGCCTTTTTAGTGCCGTTAACTGGAATAATGTATTTATAGGCATTATCTGGTTGCCGGTCAGCCTGTATAGCTCCTCTTTTGACATGATATTTCCGGTTTGTTCGGGAATACCGTCAGTCCGCGTGTCACGGTAATGTACAGGACGTGCCAACAGTTTGCCGTTTTTATCAATCAGGCCGAAATCAACGCCCCATGTGTCAACCCCAACGCTGTCGAACTCGCCGGCCTTTGCTATGCCGGTCTTAAGCTCGCCGAGCAGGGCTTCAAAGTCCCAGCAGAAATGGCCGTCAAAGTCGCCTGGGTTGTTTTCAAACCTATGTATCTCACTGTAAGTCAGGGTTCCGTTTTCATACCGGCCTTTAATCGCGCGCCCGCTTGAGGCGCCTAAGTCCAAAGCCAGCACGGTAATGCCGTTTTTCATTGCACTACACCTTTTTTAAGGAGAATGTTTGCATAAATAGCGGTTTCTCCGGTAGCGATGATTGCGTAGGCTTTTTTGGCCCTTTCGTAAAACGCAAAGCGCTCCGTCATTTCTATTGCTTTCGGATCTTCGCCGTGCTTAGCTATAACGGCCTTATAGTCGTTCCATATGGTAGGTTTAACGGGGTCGCCCGGAACAACGGACATGAGGGCGACAGGATTTTTCGTATACTTATCAAGAGGTATAACCGTTAAAACAGCATCGAGTATTTCTTTTACGCCGTGCCCGTCGGCACGTATGACAATGGCGTCCCTGCCGACGCTTTCGGCGGGGAAGTTACCGTCGCCTATAACAAGCTCGTCCCCGTGGCCCATTTCACAGAGGACTTTAAGCAGCTCCGGACTGAGAACGGGCGGTACGTTTTTCAGCATATTATTACACTCCTTTTTCTTATAAATCACAGTAATGGGTACTTGCCGGACTTAATGCGAAACTAAAGCATTTAAATTTAATGGAAAGGCGGGAAAACCCTTTCCGCCGGGTTTCCCCGCCTTTGTAACGCAAATTAACGGGGTGACTGATAAATCAGCGGAGTAAATCAGTCGTAGAGGTTTTGCGCTATTTCAGCATTTGCTATGTTTTCCGCAGTGTAGAAAGCGCAGCCTGTATCCGTGTCTTTAACGGACTGGTCTTCGGCAGATGCGGCGAGCAGGTCAATAAGGACGGAACCGATTTTAACAGGGGACTGTGTAACGGCGCCGTACATTGTACCTGCAGTTACGGCGCTCTTTATAACCTTGCCGGAGTCAAAGCCGACGGCGAGTATCTTGTCGCTGTCGCTGCCAAGTACCTGCAGGGTTTCGTTTGCCGTCAGGATGCCTTCGGCTGAAACCTGGTTAGAACCGAAAATAGCAATCGTGTCGGACTCGTTGAGTATAACGCCGGCTTCTGTAGCGCAAAGTTCGGTTGTTGTCTGTGCAGGCACGCGTACTTCGATGATAACGTCTGCGTTGTCAGCCGTGCCGTTGGCGCCCTTGCAGCTGCCTACATACTTTTCATTGCCTGTAACGAAAACTTTTTTACCGTCCGCAGTTAACTTGGAAATCATTTCATCAATAAATCCGAGGCCGCGGTTAGTTATGGACTCAGACGTCGCATCCTGGTTTACTTCGCCTATCCTTACTTTTCCTTTGCTGACGCGGTCTTTGATTTTTTCATACATGCTGTCAGCGGCAACTTTGCCCGCGGCGTAGTTATCCGTTGAAGCGTTCGCGAGGACAGCGCCCTCAGGAGCGTTAGGCACGCCGGAGTCAAAACCTATAATCGGGATTTTTTCTGACTGGGCGTTTTTAATGGAGCCGAGGAGCGCGCTTACGTCAAGTGCAGCCAGCCCTAAGGCATCCGGCTTGGTGTTAAGGGCGGATGTGAATTCCTGTACCTGCGTGGAAACGTCCGACTCCGAGTCGGGGCCGACAAAGTTCATGGAGTACTTTTCATATCCGGCTTTGCTGTTCAGAGCTTCAAGCTCGGCGGTAGCGCCCTTGTAAACAGCCTGCCAGTACGTGGACTGGAACCCTTTGGAGACAATCTCAAAGTGGTACTTTTTGCCCGAGGCATCGCTTGCCTTGGATTCGCCGGAGTCTGATGACGCCTCCGACGCATCTGTGGAGGCCGCTGTGTTTGAAGCGCTTGACGAACAGGCGCTTACGGATACAGCCATCACAGCTGCCAAAATAATTGCCAGTATCTTTTTCATTTCGTTTTCCTCCCTTATTAGGATTTAATTATTGCCACACCTTATAGATTAGGTGAAAAGGCCGAAAGTTTAATCAGGTCGTTTTCTTCCTGTGCTGCAGCACGTCTATGGTAACGGCCGCAATAAGCACAATGCCTGTGATAATCTGCTGCCAGTTTGCCTGCAGGCCGACGTAAGGCAGGCCGGTTTTCAGCAGCGAAATGATAAGCACGCCGAGGAAAGTTCCCGCAATGGACCCGACGCCGCCCGTCATGGAAGTGCCGCCGATGATGGCGCCGCCTATGGCGTCAAGCTCAAGCCCAGCGCCGGTGCCGGGGGTTATGTTGGAGAACGTGCAGGCGTAGGCTATGGCCGCAAGCCCCGTGAACAGGCCGCAGATTGAGTACGCTACTATGGTCCATTTCACAACGTTCACACCTGAGAGCCTTAAGGCTTCTTTGTTGCTGCCGAGGGCTATGATGTAGCGCCCTACCTTCGTCTTGCGTAAGATGACGGACATGATTACGAGGATAATTATCATCCAGATTATCCCTATGGGGATTATTTTGCCGTTTGCCTTGACTTTTAATATGTTCCTGCACCATCCGCCTTTGCTGCCTTCCATAGGCCAGACGCCGCTCAGCCCGCCGGTAAGTATTGAACCAAGGCCGCGGACTATCATCATGGTGCACAGCGTCGTTATAAAAGGCGGAAGCTCAAGCGTCGCAATGATAACGCCGTTGATAACGCCGAACAGGACGCCCATCAGTATTGTCACAAGCATGCCCACGCCTACGGGCATGCCCATTTGGTTTATTATGAAGCTGCCTATAATGGAGTAGCATACGACGCCGGTTCCCAGCGACAGGTCAACCCCTGCCGTGATAAGCGGAAACGTTACGCCTATTGCCATCAGCAGTATGTAGTACATGTAGTTGCAGAGAGTGACTATCGTCGTATAGCGCCTGAAAGACTTGCTTGCCACTATGAAAAATACGAACAATATAATTGTGGCGGCAAAGGCAATCCCTTCCTGTGATTTGAAAACCCGGGCGAGAGGGCTTCCGCCGGCTGCATTCTTTTTCTTTTCCATATCTTTTCCCTCCCTTAATTGCGCATTGTGGCCAAATTCATAATTTTCGCCTGCGTGGCTTCGGCAATGTCAAGTTCGCCTGTTATCTTTCCTTCGCACATTACGATAATGCGGTCACTCATGCGGAGGATTTCAGCTAATTCGGATGAAATCATAATAATGGATTTGCCTTCGTCGGCAAGCCTGTTCATAAGCTCGTAAATTTCCTCTTTTGCGCCTACGTCTATGCCGCGCGTAGGTTCGTCGAAGATGAGTATGTCGGCGTCGCCTATGAGCCATTTGCCGATGACTACCTTCTGCTGGTTGCCGCCCGAAAGGTTTATAACCAGCTGGTCAACGCCGGGGGTTTTAAGCTGCAGCATATCTACGTATTTCTGCGTTACTTCTTTTTCTTTTTTCTTGTCTATAAACTGGCGGCGGCAGAACTTTGGCAGGCACGTAAGCGTGGAGTTTTCCACTATGCTTTTTTTAAGTGCAAGCCCGAACTGCTTGCGGTCTTCCGACAGGTAGCTGAGGCCGGCCGAGACGGCTTCCTCAGGCCTTGTTATTTTTACTTTTTCGCCGTTTATATAGATGTCGCCGCTTTCCCTTGCGTCCGCGCCGAAAATGGCGCGCGCGGTCTCGGTGCGCCCTGCGCCCATAAGGCCGGAGAAACCGAGGATCTCGCCTTTATGCAGTTCAAAGCTTACGTCCCTTACCATGCGGCCGGCGTTTATATGCTCCACCTTGAGTACCACCGGAGTGCCCGGCTTGACGTGGCTTTCGGTTTTCGGGGCGGCGTAAATGACGTGCCCTATCATCATGTTGATTATGTCGTCTTTGGTGCAGTCTTTTGTAATGAGCGTCCCTACGTTGCAGCCGTCACGCATGACGGTTACGCGGTCGGTAATCTTTTTAATTTCGTCCATGCGGTGTGAAATATATATGATGCCGAGCTGCTGCTCGCGCAGGTCGCGGATAATGGTGAAGAGCTGCTCTATCTCGGCGTCTGTAAGCGCCGCGCTCGGCTCGTCGAAAATGATAAGCTTTGCGTTGCGTGAAATAGCCTTCGCGATTTCGCACATCTGCTGTTTGCCGACGGTAAGAAGGTTCATTTTTTCGGTCGGGTCAATTTCTATTTTTAATTTCTCAAATAATTTTTTAGCGTCCCTGTTCATCTTCGCGTCGTCAATAAGGCCGCCGTTCAGCGGTTCCCTTCCGATGAAGATATTCTGCGCCACCGTAAGGTGCCCTATCATGTTAAGCTCCTGGTGGACTATGACGATGCCGGCTTCCTGCGCTTCGTGCGGGTTTTTGAACTCGATTTCCCGTCCTTCGTATGTAATGGTGCCGCTGTCTTTTTTATATATGCCAGTCAGTACTTTCATCAAAGTCGATTTGCCGGCGCCGTTTTCACCCATCAGGGCGAGTACCTCGCCTTTTTTAACATCGAGGCTCACGTGGTCCAGCGCATGTACGCCCGGAAAAGTTTTATCTATGTCCTTCATAGTAAGAATAATTTCACCCATATGCGCGTCCCTCCTCAAACTTTCCTTTTACGGCTGAGTGTATCCGCCGTAACGGCAATCAAAACAATTATGCCGCTTATAACATACTGGTAAGAAATTGTGAAGCCCATTGCAAGTATGCCTTCCTGCATAAGCGACATAATCATCGTGCCTATAACGGTGCCGAGAATGGAAGCAACGCCTCCGGCCATAGATGTTCCGCCCATTACGCACGCGGCGATTGCGTCGTTGTTGAAGTTGTCGCCGAGGCCCGGCTGGACGGTGGTGTACGCGCCTACGTAGAAGATGGCCGCGCATCCTGCCAAAAGGCCGCAGATAACGTAAGCAATCATTTCCCACTTTTTAGTGTTTACGCCCGACAGGCGGACGGCCTCTTTGTTGCTGCCGATGCAGAGCATGTAGCGGCCGGCCTTTGTTTTGTTAAGCACTATGCCGCATATCACGGCGGCAATGATAAGGAGGATAAGGCCCGTAGGCACGTTGCCGACCCGCACTAAATTTTTGTACCATGAATTTTCACTGCCGGCGGTAGGCCACGTAACGGACTGTGTTTTTGTAAATACGGACCCTATGCCTTTCGCAATCTCTATGCTTGCGAGCGATGTAACGAAAGACGGAAGGAACCTGTAAGCGACAAAGTACCCGTTAAGCAGCCCGAACAGTGAGCCTACGATAAGGCTGATGATAAGGCACAGCCAAAGCGGAGCGTGGTACTGCGTCAGGCAGTAACCCGATATAAGCGCCGATGCGAACATGACCGGCCCTATGGAAAAGTCTATGCCGCCGGTAGAAATGACAAATGTAACGCCTAAAGCGAGAAAGCCTAAAAAGTACGCATAGTTCATAGCGCTGAATATGCGCTCTACTTTCACAAATGATGCTCCGCCGTGGAGTACCGGTGTCAATACTGCAAAAAGCAGGTAAAGTAAAAAGATAACGCAGATTAACACAACGCGGTTAAAGCCGATAGCTCTGACAAATTTAAGATTTTTAAATTTTTTCATAAATAGACATCATCTCCCCTTCTGTTTCACCCCGGAATGTACGGTGCTGACGCCGCTTTCGTTTTTTTCCGCATATCCCTCCCAAAGTCCGGATGCATCCGGAACAATGGAAAAAAATTCGTCGCGGACTGCCTGCGTAAATGGTTTTATCTCATCGGTAAGGTTAAAACGCTCCGCCGCCCCCTCGGAAAGTTTCCATGCGTCACCTGCGAGCTTTTTATCCGTTTCATCCTGCTTCATAGCCGCTATACCGAAATATTTTTTACGGTAGGATTTGTCATTGAGGCACGCAGTGAAGTACCGCCGCGCCGCGTTGCGGAATTCCCAGTAAAGCTCCCTTTCGCCTTCGGCGCCGAAGCCCGCGGCTTCACTGAACCCCATGGTCTCCATTATCTGTCGTATCTCTTTTTCACCTTTTTTTTGAAAAAAGCGTGAACCGGACATACGGTAGACGCAAAGTATGTTTACGAACTGCCAGAGGAACTGGTCAACACGGTGCTTTGGGTCCTGCGGGTCTGAGTACCGCAGCTCCCACAGGGCGTGCCTCAACGGTACAAGTTTGTCGGAAGGGTTCTCCTCACTGCCGGCACATAGGATTTCCATCCGCCGCTCAGGGTCTGTTTCGCTGTAATAAGAGCTCCAGGCACCCGGAACCTGCCATGCCCGATTTTCCTCCACAGGCGCTTCCTCCTTTGCTTATGTAGTCAAAATAAAACGTCACGTTTTGGCCATAGTATAGCAATAGTAATAAAAACACGCAATACTTTTTAGTAAATAGAGTTGATATTTACCTGTTACAAGCGATTTTTATACCTGCTTTTGGAAGCATACGCCTGTCCGCGGGAGACGGCCGCGGACTTTTTACGCGGCGCATTGCGGGGCCTTTTAAGGCTGTAAATGCGCGCAGGCAAGGCATTTTTCAGCTTCCGGCAGACACGGCGGGCAGTAGCAGCGCGCACCGGTTTAATTTTATTGGTAATTAAAAACGGCGTTCCGGCCCCATGACGATTACTTCTGATTTCTTTTGATTACTACATAAAAATACAGCGTTTATTTTTCAATATAAGCGCCAATCATAGCAGGCACGGAGTATTTATGTTATGATAAAGTACACAGTAAATATCCCGCGGGGGTAATAATTTCATTGATATTAAATAACCGCATTTTAATAAAAACCAGCCGGCAACGCAGCTCATGTGCGCGGCGCACGAAAAGGGCAGTTAAGCGGAAAGAAGGTACTGGGAAACGCCCGCAAAGTGCCGCACGGTAATATTTCATATACAAAATTGCATACAAAAACAATATTACACAAAAAATATGCCATAATTATAATAATCATTAGATAAACAGATAAAATTTGACAGTGGTGAAAAAAATCTTGCGGTTTGGGACTGTACGGGTAAGTAAACGTGCAAAGGAAGCCGCGGCGAGGATAAAGGAATTTTTCCTGCCGCGTTTAAAAAGAGTTCATATGTTTCATAAAAACAGCCTTTGCGTCATAATGGCGGCAGTTACGGTGGGGCTTTCTCTTATTGCGGTTATCGCAATTACGCTTATTGTTTATCACCATGCCGACAGCGCTATTAATTTTTCCATTGAACAGAACAACGCGCAGATTGTACGGAACGTATCGGATTCCATTGACAGCTACATAGAAGAAATGGTTTCCGTTTCCGATACTGTCACAGACCTTTTAAGCAGGCACTCCGCGGCGGAGATGAACAGGAGCCTGATTGTTTTTCTGCGCAAAGATATTGAAACCATCGTTGTCTTTGACGACAACGGCAAGCCGGTTGTAACCGCCGACAGCCGCAGCCTGCGAAAGGATATTAACATTACGGAGCAAAGCTGGTACGTAAGCGCTGGTATTACCGACAAACGTTATATCATTTCGCCCCCTCATGTTGAAAGGCTGTACTCGGGCGAATACCCGTGGGTCATCACATTGACGAAAAACGTGACATGGACGCAGGACCTGCAAAAACACCAGGGCATAATGATTATAGATATGAATTTTACGCATATAAAGGACCTTTGCACGCGCGGCGGCAGCGACAACGGCTACCTCTACATTAAGGACCTGCAGAATGATATTGTCTACCATCCGAAGCAGCAAATGATTTACGCCGGCATAATGCCGGAAGAAATAAGCCGTATTTCCGACCTTAAGTCGGGCAGCGCCGTAGTTCCGGCAAGCTCGGGCAAGCTCAGCGTTTTTGCCGAGCCGCTCTCAAACGCCGACTGGGTAGTGACGGGAGTTTCACCCATGGACGGGCTTGCTACATATGAAAGCGGACCCGGGCTTTACGTGGTGCTCGCCATCCTGGCCCTTGCGCTTATGGTCCTTTTCGGCAGCATCATACTGTCGAGGGCCATCATAAAGCCTATTTACAACCTTATGTCGCTTATGGAACACATACATATAGAAAACAGCACCGAAGCCGCATCCCCGTGCGAACTTTACGAAGCCGACCAGCTGGGAAAGTCTTTTAACGGCATGGTCGAAAGGATCCGCCAGCTTATGGTGCAGGTGCGCACAGAGCAGGAGCAGCTCCGGCGCAGCGAGCTTAAGGCGCTGAACGCGCAGATAAACCCGCATTTCCTTTACAATACGCTTGACTCGGTCGTATGGCTTGCTGAAAACGACGACAAAGACAGCGTAGTAAAAATAGTGATGGCGCTTTCCAAGTACTTCCGCCTGTCGCTTTCGGGGGCGAGGGACTTTATCCCTGTCGAGGATGAACTGCAGCAGGTAGAAAAGTACCTTCTGATACAAAAAATGCGTTTTAAAGACGTGTTTGTATACCATATAGAGTGTGCCGACAATGTACGCAAGGCCAAAACGCTTAAGGTAACGCTCCAGCCGATTGTGGAAAACGCCATTGTGCACGGCATTGGGACAATGGACGAAGGGGGTAAAATATGGATTTCGGCTTATGGCAGCGGAGAATGTCTGGAACTTTCCGTAAAAGACAACGGCTGCGGCATTAAGTCCGACGTGCTTGCCCATATTTTGGAATGCAACCCGAGCACAAGGACCGGCATAGGCATTAAAAATGTCCATCAGCGCATACA
>ENA-UOOI01001234-UOOI01001234.1-fermentation-metagenome-genome-assembly--contig:-NODE-1234-length-27702-cov-91.116794_pt1 | contig 27702 bp, 23 predicted proteins | sample MGYA00245779_ERZ724027 | MGnify/ENA primary metagenome ERZ724027 (study PRJEB28704, sample SAMN03018318) | fermentation metagenome | biome: anthropogenic terrestrial biome; feature: soil...
AAGGCTCCAAAATACGGAGCCAAAGTACCGACGAATGCAAATACTCCTTATCGGCTATCATTTGTCGGAATCATATTATAGACTTTATTGGGGGTGTGAACAGTAACCACCCACAAACTTAATTATGCGCAGAGAACAGCGCAGGAATGAGGAGAAATGAGAAGGAAAAAAATACTGGGGCTAATTCTTTTTGGCTTTTTGATATCCGGCGGTTTATTTGTTAGTGTCAACTATATGATGGACCAGGGAGTCAAAGGCGGTATAGAAGAGAATCAAACTGATTTTACAAAAGATGATGCTTCCCGTAAGAATATACAGAAAAATGCAGATATAGAAGAACCACGGCTGGCGGTAAATTCGAGCACTTCTGAAAAAAAACCGGAAGTGAATTCTTCGCCGGAGACGGCTGGGAAAGAAGGAGCAGAGAAGAATACGGCAGCAGGAGATGCTTTGGCGGACGGCAGCCGTATCGATGAGAATGCTTCCTCCGCAGATCCGGCCGGGGAAGCCGCAGATGCAGGCCAGGAAAATAGCAGTAACCAGGATGGTATTGAATCAGAAACGGCAGGAGCCAGGGATAATATATCCTCCGCAAGTATTTCATCTATTCAGCAAGAGAACATAGAGGGTGCTGCCAATACGCTGGGAGGCTCGCTGCTTACCGCACCGGAGCTTCAGCTGATCAACGACTGTAATGAAGTGGATTATAAAGCCTACATTCCGGAGATGGTTTATGATAGTAAGATTGAAACAATGCTGGATATTGATAATCCGGACCTTACTTTACAGGCAGAGGCGGCAATCCTTTTCGATGCGGATACCAGGGAAGTTCTATATTATAAGAATCCAATCGAAGCGGTATTTCCTGCAAGTACGGCCAAACTCTTAACATGCCTGGTCACACTGGATTGGTGCAGAGAGGATGAAGAGGTGACAATTGGCGATGAAATAACCATGATAGCTTCGGATTCATCAAAAGCGAACATTAAGCAGGGACAGATTCTCACCATACGAAATTTATTAGAGGGAATGCTTCTTCCCTCCGGAAATGATGCCGCATATGCGGCAGCAGCCTATGTTGGAAGAAAATCGTTAAAAAATGAAGAGGCCTCCAAAGAAGAGGCGATCCTTGCATTTACAAGGCTGATGAACCAGAAAGCCAAAAAAATAGGGGTGAAAAATTCCTGCTTTAAAACACCGGATGGGTATGATGCACTCGGTCAATATACGACCGCATTGGATATGGGATTCATCGGGCTGGCTGCATTGCAAAATGAAACCATTATGGAAATCAGCCAGAAGAGCATATCACGAAATGTATTTGCCAGTGGAGAAGACATCACATGGGAAAATACGAATTCCTTAATAAATAGAAACAGTCCAAGATATTATTCCAGGGCGATCGGATTAAAAACCGGTACCAGCACGATGGCAGGCAAATGCATTATAGCGGCGGCCAGTAACGGCGGGAAGAAAGCTTTATGTGTAATTATGAATTCCTCCTCTTCCGGTAGATTTGAGGATGCAACCAAACTACTGAAATATGGATTAGAATAAAGATATGACTTATGACACTCAAATCAATAAAGGGAAAACAGAAATATTATGCGCAAAGAAAATGGAAGAGAGTGTGAAATGCGCAGGAAAGAGGTAAAGATGGATAATAACGGATTTTATGAAACCCAATTGGAGCCGGAAGGCAGGGAACAAACGGAGGTAAATGTTAAGAAGATAATAAGCGGAGTAGGTCTGGCGTTATCGTTGATGGCGGCCGCTATTCTGCTGTCACAAGTAATTTTAAGTAATCTTATAAAAAATGTTATTCCAGAATTTCAGAAATCAGACTGGTATGTCTGGATACTCACAGCAGTATCAATGTATGGAGTCGGGCTTCCGGTATTTTATATATTAACGAAAAATATTCCGGATTCAAAAAAGAAACCGGTTCAGAAGCTAAAGGTGTCTCAATTCTTTATCATCCTTTTCATCAGTGCGGCAACCATGTATATTACGAACTTCTTTAGTGTATTTATTAATTTTATCATTTCAGTGATTAAGGGAGGAGACCTGATAAATCCGGCTATGAATGCTGTCTTTGAAGGAAATCCTTTCATAACCTTCTTATATACCTCCATTGGAGCACCAATTGTTGAGGAAATTATTTTTCGAAAAATATTATTAAATAAGGTTCGTCGATTTGGGGATCTGCCTGCTATCTTAATAACGGGTATTGCTTTCGGTCTGTTTCATATGAATCTGGCACAAATTTTTTATGCAGCTGCTTTGGGCATCATATTTGCCTACGTTACACTTAGGACCAATACAATTCGATACTCCATCCTATTACATATTATAGTCAATACCATAGGGGCAACTTTAGCGCCTATGGCAGTAAGAGAAGGAAATCTTGTATTGATTACGCTGTTGGGGATATGGGTAATTGCTTCCATAACCGCAGGCATTGTGCTATTTATTGTGTTCGTGGGTGTTAAAAAGAAAATTGTCCTGGAGCCGGGAGAAGTATCCGTACCAAAAAAATCAACCTATCTGCTCAATGCCGGTGCAATACTCTTTCTATTGATCTGCCTTACCATAATGGTAAGAGGTATTGTCCTATCCTGATGGTAAATACCCGAAAAAAATTATGAGAAAGTACATGAAAAAGATATGTTGAATCCATGGTAATTTTTGCTATAATTGAGTATGCTTATCCTTATAATGAGAAAATCGTTAAATTGTTGCCGGATGTTAAATGACATGCGTTATAGACATAATTAAAAAGCCGGAGAATTGGCGAATTGAAAAATAGAAAGGGGAATATATATGAATAATTTTACTTTTTATAGTCCGACATACTTTGTCTTTGGTAAAGATACCGAGAAGGAAGCCGGTCATTATGTAAAGCGTTTCGGCGGGAGTAAAGTCCTGATACACTACGGAGGAGGTTCGGTTGTCCGTTCCGGACTCTTAGACCGGGTTAAGGAATCACTTAAGAAAGAAAATATCGATTTTACCGAGCTTGGCGGCGTACAACCGAACCCAAGGAGCGGATTGGTATACAAGGGAATTGATCTGTGCCGGAAGGAAGGCGTTGATTTTATTCTGGCTGTCGGGGGCGGAAGTACAATTGATTCTGCAAAAGCAATTGCGGCAGGAGTAAAGTATGACGGCGATTTCTGGGAATTCTATGAAGGAAAGCCGATCACAGAAGCTTTACCGGTAGGTACTGTCTTAACCATAGCTGCAGCAGGCAGCGAGGGATCCGGAGATTCTGTTATTACGAAGGAAGAGGGAATGTTAAAGAGAGGTACCGGTGGGGAAGCCTTAAGACCCGTTTTCTCCATTCTTGACCCGGCACTTACTCAGACCTTACCTGCATATCAGACCGCAGCAGGGGCAACCGATATCATGGCTCATGTATTTGAACGCTATTTTACGAATACAAAAGAAGTGGAAATTACGGACCGCTTATGCGAAGCAGTTCTTTTAACCATGGTTAAGGAGATCCCAAGAGTAATTGTAGACCCGAATAACTATGAAGCAAGAGCAAATATTATGTGGGCCGGTATGGTAGCCCATAATAACCTTGTAGGTGTGGGCCGCAGTCAGGATTGGGCAAGCCACGGAATTGAGCATGAACTGTCTGCATTATATGACGTTGCCCATGGTGCGGGCTTGGCGGTAATTTTCCCTGCCTGGATGACCTATGTATATAAACATAATGTGAATCGTTTTGCACAAATCGCTGTCAGAGTATGGGGCTGCCAGATGAACTTTGAGAATCCGGAAGTGACAGCACAGGAGGGAATTGACCGCCTGAAACAGTTCCTGACCTCCATCGGGATGCCGATTAACTTCAGAGAACTAGGTGCGAAGGAAGAGGATATACCTGCAATGGTTGCAAAGCTTGGCCTTGGCGAGAACGGAACCATGGGAAGCTTTGTACCGTTAACCAGTAAGGATGTAGAACAGATCTACCGGCTTGCACTATAAGGATGGCAGCAGGACGAAGGAATTAAGGAAATCATATGATAGACTTTGCCCGGGATGTGAACAGTAACAGAAAAACGAAGCAGACGGTGAAATAGAATAATAAGATAGACCGGAATAACTTTAAATGTAGAAAGTTAATTTACGGAGTTTGTATAAGCATGGGAAGCATCCTTGTCAAATATAAGGGATGCTTCTCATTTTAATATTGCATATGAGATTGCCAATGATTTGCACATTGAGTGTCATAAGTCACATAAAAACCATGAACATGAATATATAGAAGGTTCTATTCATATCAAAATCTTAAAATGACTTATGACATTTAAATCAAATATTACTTGCTTTTTTTATTTTAAGTGATAGAATAGCTACTATGTTCCTGTATTTTCCGCTGTATAATATTTCTCCGAAGATACAGGCTATTCTTATATTGGGAAGAAGGGGGTTTTCTTGTTGACGGATATCCTTGTTAAGCTATTTGTTAAAAATTATGATAGAACTGAGGACCAGAAGGTGCGCTCAGCATACGGAATCCTGTCCAGTGTTGTGGGTGTGATTTGTAATATCATCCTCTTTGCAATTAAGCTAATTGCAGGGTTGATCATAAACAGTATCTCCATTATGGCAGATGCATTCAATAACTTATCCGATGCTGCGTCCTCCATCATCAGTTTTATTGGCGTGAAATTGGCAGAAAGGCCTGCGGATAAGGAGCATCCCTTTGGTCACGGAAGATTCGAATATATTGCTGCCTTAGTGGTTTCCTTTCTTATTTTACAAGTGGGGCTCACCCTATTTAAGAGTTCCTTTAAGAAGGTATTGAAACCGGAGGCGGTTTCCTTCAATCCAGTACTAATTGCAATCCTGTGCGCATCGATTTTGGTTAAGGTATGGCTCATGCTGTTTAACCGCAAATTAGGGAACCGGATAAACTCAACGGTAATGAAGGCAACTGCTGCGGATTCGATGGGAGATGTCCTGGTTACTGCATCCACAATTATTTCTGCAATTATTGCGGGGGTGACCGGACTTAAAATTGATGGTTACATTGGTCTTGCCGTATCCATCTTCGTTATGATTTCGGGTTTTCAGATTGCGAAAGATACTCTGGAGCCGCTTCTTGGACAAGCAGTTGACCGGAAAATCTACCGGACGATTTCGGATATGGTAGAAAGCTATGAGGGAATTGTAGGAAGTCATGATCTGATCATTCATAGCTATGGGCCGACCCATCGAATGGCTACCATACATGCCGAGGTGCCAAGTGATATAAACTTTGAGAAAGCACATGATACCATTGATAAAATAGAACGGGATGTTCTGGAAAAGCTGGACATCTTTCTGGTAATCCATATGGATCCGATCGAGGTAAACAATAAGACCGTAGTAGAGAAAAAAGATATGGTGATGGGGATTATTGGAGAATTGGAACCGAAAGCGAGCATCCACGATTTTCGTCTTGTCAATGGGGAGTTTCATATCAATCTGATCTTCGATTTGGTTATTCCTTTTTCCTATTCCAAAGAGCAGGAACAGAATCTGCTTAAGAACATAGTTGAAAAAGTACGGCAACAGGATGCCCGCTATCAGTGCATCATTACATTGGAGAACAGCTATATAGCTGAGAAATAAAAATTGAAAATTAGATTCTACTCGGTAAGATTATAGCAAAACAAACCTGGAAGCCAATATCAATTTGACACTCTTACCGAGTAATGGTTTATGAGAAAATAAAGAGACAGTGGCAGAAAATGGGGATAAAAAAGGCATAAAAAAATTGAAAAAAGAATAAATTTGTACTTGATAAATATTGTACAATGGGTTATAATATCATTCGTGGCTGCAATAAAGGTCAGCAAATAAATACAAGATGAATTATGGATTAGCCAATTCACTTGTCATATATTGGGCTATCGCCAAACGGTAAGGCACTGGACTCTGACTCCAGCATTTCAAGGTTCGAATCCTTGTAGCCCAGTTGTAAAAAAATGCGTTTCCAATGGAACGCATTTTTATTTGTTTACATCTATTGGTGTGAAAGCCTTGATTTATAAGGGATTCAGAGCTTTGTCATGGTAATGTTAAGGACAAGGTTTTTGATGGTTTTATAAAGAATTTAACGAGGAATCCTTTTCATCGTAAATGGCTCATCGTTGGTAATCGTTGAGTAAAACAGGGGTTTGTTGGTGTGTACTGTCACTTTTTTGTCACCTACCAGTGTTTGTTGGAGATCCCTTTCTAAAATTCTTTCTAAAATAAATATAAAATTTTGTAGTGATACTTGTGATTTTTTGAATTTAATGTTATAGTTTGTATACAGGAAAGAGAACTAAGCATACTATTAGGTATATCAATATAAATGGAGGTATACCATTGAAAAAGGGGTGGATAGACATGTATGCTATAATGGAACGAGAAAGCAAAAAAACAAAACCTAATGGCTATCCTACTAGAAGGGGAAAAGCTTTCTATTTATCGCAACACATAAACAATGAATCTGATTCGAAAGTTATTATTGCAAGGCAGGTGGCTAATTTTATCAGCGATGATATGAGAAAAATGGCAAGTATAATGAGCAATAATATTATTGAGGGTTTAAAAAATGGAGGAAGATAAAAAGAAAAAAGGTACAAAGTAAGAAGTGACAGAAAATGATTTTGCGGATTTGGATGACCTATTAGAGAATGTTCCACTGGAAACAAGATCCGAAGTGAAGAAAATGATAAGCATGTCATGGCAGATGGGACGTGTTATTTCTCCCGAAACCGAATTAATGAACAAAATGACTTCCGAACACATTTCAACGTTTCTTGCCTCTCAAGATACTGCAATGCAAAAACAGTTTCAGGAGAGCAGAGAGAATAGAATATTTATTTTCGGAGTATTTGTATTATCATTAATATTTATTGTGGTGTTGATTATATTGTTAAGTAACAAGCCAGATATTATGGAGAAGGTCCTTTTTACACTTGGTGGATTGGTAACTGGTGCATTCGGTGGATATGGTTATGGAAAATCTAAAAATAATGAATAATAATTACATAAGAGCATCCTTCGGGGTGCTTTTTTTAGCGTAATTCTGTGGCAGCTACCCATTTGTTGTGATACAGGAACTTCCTTTTGACAGTAAGGCAGACGACATAATCCTGATTCATTAAGTCTTTCCACGCTTTTGACTTTTTTAGGAGGCCCTTTTATCTTCCATACCGGGGACGAGCTACTACTAACATTTGTTAAAAAGGGTGTTTCTGATATTTTTTCGGGGAGCACCCTATTTGTTTTTTGAGAGTTCTGGCAAAATTGCTATAATCGTTAAAACCGGATAAACGACAAGTGTCGTTGAGGGAATAACCATTTGCAAGATATTTTTTTGCTAAAACAATTCTTTTATAGATAATATATTGCTGTAATGGAACACCGGTCACATTTTTAAAGCATCGGCTGATATAAGTAGAATTATGATGGATATGTTCGGATAAGTCACCCATACATATAGGTTCAGCCAAATGTTCGTCTATATATTGCATCGTCTTATTTACAATAGGTGGCATGATATTCATGGTGGGAATTTGAGTTTGTTTATGGAATAAATTATTAACTGTTACAAGTATCTGGTATAAGTAGCTGCGGGCCATGATATCATATCCGTAAATTGAAGAATCTATCAGATACTCCAGTTTATGTACTAAAAGAATCAATTCATTAATTTGGCACTCATTTAGAATGATCAGATTACTTTCACCGAAGGGTCTATCAAAAAAACATCTGCTAAGATCGGTCTGTTCTGTCGAAAACTCATTCAGCAAGGAGGTGCGAATATTAATGGAAATTCGTTCGTACACTTTTAGATTGAAGCATTCAACCCTGTGCAACTCACTGGGGCGAATATTAAAAAGAGATCCTCTTTTTAAGTGATAACAATTTTGTTCAATATAGTAGTTTGCATCTCCTTCTAAAAATAAATATATTTCAAATCCATCATGATAATGGTACTGGCTGGTAAAGTTTACGCCAATTTTATGATGACAAATCACATCTGCATTAAGCGCCTCGAAAAAATTTTCTCTTTTCGTCATTCGTCCCCCTCCAATATAAAATGGTTTTCATTTATATATTCACTACATATTAAATTGCGGATAGACTGGAGTTTCAGCAAAACGTAGTAGAGTTAAATTAACTGGTCCAAAATATTGTTAAAAAAAACGAACAGAAAGTCGTATAACGCATAAAAGAGGTGGATATTTGCATATAAAATGTCTCAATTTAATTGTATACTAGTATATAACTAATAACAATATAAAAAATGTATAAAAATTAAGCATTCATATTAATTACATAAGGAGGCATTGGGTTGGCGAATAAGAGCAATTCACAGGAGTCAGTACGTGTAATTCCTTTAATAAAGCAAGCTACAAAGTTATTGAATTATGCAAAAATAAAAACAAAAAAATGTGGAATTTTAGATGGCTTTATATAATGATTTTACCGGTTATTATATATTATATTATTTTTAAGTATTTACCGATGTATGGTATTGTTATCGCATTTAAAGATTACAACGTTTTCAAGGGAATCTCTGATAGCCCGTGGATTGGCCTTGATATATTTAAAAAGGTGTTTTCAGATAGAAATTTATGGAACGCTATTCGTAATACATTAACTTTAAATTTGGCAACCTTATTGGTCAATTTCCCATTAACAATTATTGTTTCCCTTATGTTGAATGAAATAAGGCTGGCTAAATTTAAAAAGGTGGTACAATCGATTCTTTATCTCCCACATTTTATATCTTGGGTTGTTGTAGCCAGTATTGCAACCAATATGTTTAACCAGAGAGATGGAACAATCAATCAAATACTTAATTCAATTGGTGTCTCCAGTATCCCTTTTTTAAGTAATAATAATTGGTGGGTATTTACTTATATTATAACGAATGTATGGAAGGAAATTGGCTGGGGAACTATTATCTATCTGGCAGCCTTGACCGGAGTGGATGAATCCTTGTATGAAGCGGCTTACCTTGATGGGGCAACAAAATTCCAGAGATTAATCTATGTAACGTTGCCATCCATTAAGCCGGTTATTGTCACAATGCTACTTCTTCAGATATCAAAGATGATGAGTATAGGCTTAGATGCACCCTTACTTTTGGGGAATGACAAGGTAATGGGGGTATCACAGGTTAATCAGTACATACATATATCGAATTGGCATTGAAAATGCCAGGTATAGTGAATCTACGGCAATTGGATTGTTTCAGTCATTGATAAACATTTTGATCTTATTCTTAGCTGACAGGTTTGCAAAAGCGATTGGCGAAGAAGGAATATTGTAGACTGGGGGAATTATGATATGAAAAGACAGAAAATAATATCTAAATTTAATAATATAACAGTTGTCTAACGGAAGTGACCTTCACTACCATAAATAGTGCAGGTCATTTCTAACTTAGGCAAAAGGAGGACAGGAAAATGAATATGATAGATGGAATGAATTATGCACCGAAAGGAAAACCTCTTCCGGTAGTGAAAGAAGGGGAGTTTTGTATCGCTGCAATTGCCCTTGATCATGGACATATTTATGGAATGTGTAATGGTCTGACAGAAGCCGGTGCAAAACTTAAGTGGGTTTATGATCCGGACCAGGAGAAGGTAAAGAAATTTGTTAATACTTTCCCTGGAACAAAGATAGCCTCCAGCGAGGAGAAAATATTAAATGATCCGGAGGTCAAGCTGATTTGTGGTGCTGCCGTAACCAGTAAACGTTGTGATCTGGGGTTACGGGTAATGGCTGCAGGAAAAGACTACTTTACAGATAAGGCACCTCTTACCACCCTGGTTCAGTTAGAGTCTGCTAAAGAGATGGTAAAGAAAACAGGCAAAAAATATATGGTGTATTATAGTGAACGACTTCATGTGGAATCTGCTGTTTTTGCAGGACAGCTTATTGAAGAGGGAGCCATAGGAAGAGTTATTCAGGTCCTTGGAATGGGACCTCACAGATTAAATGCACCAAGCCGCCCAGATTGGTTTTTTAAGAAGGATCAATATGGTGGAATCCTCTGCGACATAGGCAGTCATCAAATTGAACAATTCCTATTTTACACTGGTGTTAAGGATGCAACTGTTGTGAAGAGTCAGATTGCTAACTATAATCATTTGTTGCACTCTGTGATATCTACCCTGAAAAAGCAGAAGCTGTAAAAAAGAAATTTAATTTGGATTGTAAGATCTTCGATGACCACAAGAAAATGTTAGAATCCAATCTTACAATTGATGTCGTACATGTATGTACGCCCCCCTATGTTCATGCTGAAATTGCCATTAATTCTATGAATGCAGGGAAAAACGTTATTGTAGAAAAACCGATGGCAACCTGTCTGGCAGAATGCGATGAAATGCTGAAAGCTGAAAAAAGAAATAAGGTTGTGATGTCATGTATATCGCAAAATCGTTTCAGAAATTCCATACATAAATTAAAAAAGGTTGCAGACAGTGGGGTGGCAGGAAAGATCTGTTGCGCTCATGTCAATTCCTATTGGTGGCGTGGTCATTGCTACTATGATTTATGGTGGCGCGGTTTATGGGAGAAGGAAGGCGGGGGCCCGACGTTAAATCATGCAGTTCATCATATTGATATGATTAACTGGATTGAGGGTTCCCTTCCGGATGAAGTTATATCCATGCTTACCAATGTTATGCATGACAATTCCGAGGTTGAGGATTTGTCCATGGCATTACTTCGCTATCAGGATGGCAGTATGGCACAGGTTACGAGTTCTGTTGTACATCATGGTGAAGAACAGGGAATTGAGCTACAGTGTTCCAATGCTAAAATAGCAGCACCCTGGGATATTAAGGCAGAAGTAACCAAATTGAATGGTTTCCCTGTACAAGGCGGAAATAAAGAACTAATAGATAAGATAACCGAATTTTATCAGTCAATTCCTGACTTGAAATATGAGGGTCATACCGGACAGATTGATAATGTTCTGACTGCGTTAGAAAATGAAACAAGACCGATGGTAACCGGTATCGACGGTCGTAAAACGATTGAGCTGATCACTGCTATTTATAAAGCCGGATTTAGGAAAGAGGTTGTTAAGCTCCCGTTAGCCAAGGACGACGAATATTATACCTTTAATGGTTTTTTAAAGAATGCGGTCCATTTTTATAAGAAAAGTACCACTATTGAAAATTTCGCGGCAGATGAGATTACGGTTGGAAATTATAAATAAGAGGAAAAGGTTTCCTTATGATTTGAACATGATTGGCATTGTGATTATCAGTTTTCTCCTTCCTGTTTTGACAGTCCTTAGAACTAAATTACTTCAATTGAAAATCAGGATTTATTAGGAGGCTATTGCATATTATCATAAAATAAGATAAAGTATATTAAGCTTCACTTAATACAAAAAACAAACGACGGAGAAATGAAATGAAAGAAAAAAACCGAAGAATAATAATGACGATTTTTGGTGTTCTGGTTTCAGGTTTTAGCGTGGGAATGTTTAATTTTTCGGCTTTCGGAATGGATCCATTCCAAGTATTTGCACATGGTGTGTGGAATCATGTGCCGATCGGGTTTGGAACGTTTTATGCTATTCTAAACATTATTATGTTAATCTTTATCTTTTTTATTGATCGACATAAGATCGGTCTGGGTACGTTAATAAATATTTTTTTACTTGGATATGTAGTGGAGTTTTCATCATGGCTATTTGAAACGAGAATCCCTAATCCAACAATTAGCATTCGAATCCTATTTTTAATCGTTGGAATTATCATTCTTTGTTTTGGTTCTTCCTTGTATTTTATTGGTGATTTGGGTGTATCTGCGTATGATGCGGTAGCACTTATTTTGTCCGAAAAGAAGAACGCTCGTTTTCTATATTGTAGAATTGGCTCAGACCTCATTTGTACAATCATTGGTTTTGTGCTTGGTGCTACGGTTGGTGTAGGTACAATCGTTACTGCGTTTTTTATGGGTCCAATGATTGCTTTTTTTAATAATAAGATATCGATACCATTGCGATATGGTAAAAAGAAATCACTATAGGAGGATAATACGACATGCAGAATGAAAGAAATGTTTCCTTAACAAGGAAATTAGAATTTGTTTTAAAACAGGCAATGGAAGAGAAATACATACCCGGAGCCAATGTAATGGTGCTTAAGGACGGGAAGGAAGTAGCCTATTGTGAAGCCGGCTATGCGGATGTTGAGAATAAGGTTTCGATTCGCAAAGATACAATTTTTCGTATGTATTCTATGAGCAAGCCGATTACCGGTGCGGCTGTGATGATATTAATGGAGCGAGGGTTGATCGATTTGGCGGATCCGGTATCGAAGTATCTGCCGGGATTTGTAAATCAGAAGGTAGCCACTGACCAAGGCATTGTTCCGGTGAAAAGGGATATGATGCTGAAAGATTTATTATCAATGACTTCCGGGTTACCTTATCCGGATTCTTCTCATCTGGCCGGAAAGGAAGCAGAAGAGGTATTTCGAACGGTTGACGAAAAGTTATACAGGGAAGATGCGATGTCAACCCAGGCAATCGTAAATGCGCTTGGAAGATGCAATCTGCATTTTCAGCCCGGAGAGCATTGGATGTACGGCACTTCGGCAGATGTCTTAGGAGCTGTCGTAGAAGTAGTAAGCGGAATGAGATTTGGCGCATTTCTGAAACAGGAAATATTTGATCCTCTTACTATGAAGGATACCGGTTTTTATGTGCCGGAAGATAAGCAGGACCGGTTTGCTAAGCTATATGAGAATGTGGATGGGAATTTTTTGGAGAGCCCGACGAATAACCTGGGAATCCAATACCAGATGAAGCAGCCGCCTGCATTTGAGTCCGGTGGTGCAGGACTGGCCTCTACCATTTGGGACTATTCCAGATTTGCTGCCATGCTCTTAAATCATGGAGAATTTGAAGGTGCAAGAATTCTATCTCCGAAGTCGGTTGAGTTTTTTACCAATGGAGAATTAATGCCCTGGCAGCAGGACGATATGTGGAGAAGCTGGGAAGCCCTGTCCGGCTACACCTATGGGAATTTAATGCGTGTAATGAAAAATCCCGGAATGGCATTGGTGAATGGAACAAAAGGGGAATACGGATGGGACGGATGGCTTGGAACTTATTTTGGCAATTTCCCAGAGAGTAAGACTGCCATTTTATTAATGATACAGAAGAAAGATGCGGGAACCACTCCACTGACAAGAAAGCTAAGAAATATTGTAATGAGTGAGCTGTTTTAGGCGAGTGGGGCTTATCTTCATGTAATCAGCACCTGCAAAGAGATATTCAAAAGCTCTGCTATACAGGCCATAACAGCTCCTCTATTTTTTATAACTTTTACACTGTACAATATAATAAGATAAAAAACTTAAAGGAGGTTCCCATGCAGCAATATCAATTTGAAAAGATTTACTCCCAAATGGAAAAAGAATTCGGGAAACTAAAATCTGGAGAAGAAGAGGCTTACGCCATGATCCTGATGTCGTTGGAAAGTAATGTACTTAAGATTCATCGCAAATATCCTTCTTCCAATAGCAGAAGACTTAAAGAAGCGTTAGCTTTAACACTCTTTGATATCAAAGAACGATATACTGGTGAAAAGATTAATACCGATTCCTTTCGGGACAATAATAACGAACGTCTTGAGCAGGCTCTTCTTATGGCCTTCGACCCGTTTACAAACGAAGAAGTAAAGGAGGTCATCGCAAAGCAAACAACGATTGATTTATCAGATACAACACAGCTCCATGATTATTATGCCGAACCAATCCGCTGTCTTTTACGAATTAAAGAATCCGTAGACACATGGGAGAAACAAATGGGATCTAATGGATACTTCGATTTTATAGAGCAGTTTATGGGTGAGGAAATCCATGGAGATGAAATGAAGTTTTCTATTTTGGCATCTGTTCTGTAACTAAGAAGAGCCTACTTTATCAAAGGAGTAAGCTCTTTTTTTATATCTTTTTATCTTCTATTGACTGTGAATATATATCTATGACCAAAGCATCAAATTCTCGGCATCCGGTTGCCCGATAATGCGCTCTATGTTCTTTGAATTTCCAGAGGATAAGAACTGTCTGGAGATAAAGGATCAGTTCCAAGCTTTTTGTAAAATTATCTTCCGTACTTTGAACGGGAATCCAGATATTTACTAATGAAGCATTCTATGAAATGCTTTATAATGGATTTGTACGTGCCAGGAAAGGGAAGTTACTATTCACACCGACATATATACCATGTTATGATTTCGACAAATGCAAAATACTCCTTATCGGATATCATTTGCCGAAATCATATTATAGACTTTATTGGGGTGTGAACAGTAACGAAGGAAACCTCTTTTCAGCATAGGCACGAGGGAACCCGTACATCAGCTGTTACATACAAGGAGTGACTTGAATGAAGAAAAAATGTCTGTTTTTTTCATTACTTACCATGAGTATAGCGATTTCAGCTATATTTTTTACGAAAGAAAGCTACAATGTTCAAGCTGCAAATTATATCCGTTTCAATGATACCAAGGTGGAATTGGAGATTGGACATTATAAAACACTTCGGATTAAAGGAACTACAAAGAAAGCGACATGGTCATCCAGTAATCCCAAGGTAGCTACTGTTTCCGGCGGAGGAAAAGTAACTGCCCAGGCATCCGGTACTACGACAATCACGGCCAAGGTTTCCGGTAGAAAATTAACCTGCAAGGTTTCCGTATACCAGATTTATAAAAAGGAGCTAACCTTAGCACCTGGAAACTCCTATACACCAAAGATCTGGGGACCGGTTCGTAAGGTAGAATGGTCTTCCGATAATCCGTCCGTTGCTACCGTATCGGATAATGGTGTCATTACTGCCCAGGCACCGGGCAATGCTACGATTACCGCAGTTGTAAATGGCAGCAAAGAATTAACGAGTAAGGTTACGGTAGTTAGCATGAATCTTGAATCCGTTGTACTGGAAGTCGGTGATTGGTATGGTCACTTAAAGACATTGAAAGTGGAAGGTACCAATAGTAAGATTACATGGACAACCAGTAACAAATCGGTTGCTGTTGTTTCAAGCAAGGGAAGAGTCGAAGCGAAAGGTCCTGGTACAGCAACCATTACGGCTTCCGTTGGCGATGCTAAATTAACCTGTAAGGTCAAAGTTCTTAAAGTAAATGCCAAAGAATTTACCTTAGCGAAGGGTGAAACGAAGAAACTTAAGATTGATGGAACAACGAGTGAGATTACTTGGCATTCCAATCATAAATCCGTGGCAACCGTTTCCGAGGATGGCACCGTTACAGCGGTAGACAAAGGGGATGCTATCATCATGATCTATGTTGATGGAAGACGGATTAACGCCAGGGTTACCGTTAAATAGCAGGGGAACCGATCTGCTCTGCGAAATATGAAATATAAAAATAGCGCCTTACTTTTACCAGAGTAGGGGCGCTATTTTTATCGTATAAATTGCAAACTCTTTGTTATGTCACGAGTTTTTTCCAGGGTTACTGTTCACACCCTAGGTAAAGTCTATCCTATGATTCGACAAATGATATCCGATAAGGAGTATTTGCGAAAGCGTCTCCGATTCGAATACATTTGTCGAAATCATAACATAGTATACATGATGGGGTGTGAACAGTAACTTTCCAGGTACAATAAAGCCGATAAAGTTTTTCGGGTCTATTGATAAAACATATTAAGAAAGCTATAATTAAGGAGCATATAAAATAACTGGGGTTAATCGTATTATTTGAAGTATACCATTAAAATAACTGTTTGGCGGGAAGCTCCCGGAAAGGCTTAAGGGTATTATGCATAGAAAATTTATGGATATGATGGAGGAATGTCCGATTATCGCAGCGGTTAAAGATATGGAGGGCCTAAGCAGATGCTTGGAATCGGACAGCAATATTATATTTGTATTATTCGGAGATATCTGTACGATATCACAGATTGTGAAAACGATCAAAAGTACAGGACGAATCGTTATCGTGCATATTGATTTGATTAATGGTCTTAGTTCAAAGGAAATAGCAGTAGATTTTATTAAAAATAATACGGAAGCAGATGGTATTATCTCGACGAAGGCTGGGTTGATTCGGAGAGCAAAGGAATTGGGGTTATATACGATTTTACGCTTTTTTATCATTGATTCCATGGCTTTTGAGAATATCAGGAAGCAAAGCGAGGCGGTAAAACCGGATTATATCGAGATATTACCCGGCGTTATGCCCAAGGTGATTAGTAATATTAAAAAAATAAGCTCCGTTCCTATCATTGCAGGCGGGCTTATTTCGGATAAGGATGATGTATTGGCGGCTTTGTCCGGGGGAGCGGTTTCAATTTCCACTACAAATCAGAAAGTATGGTTTATGTAATGTCACCTTATTGGATGAAATGCATAGATATAGATAATAAGAGGAACTTTTTGCTATTTATAAAATTTTTGTTGCAAAAAAATAAAAAATCTGTTATTATTCCAGATAGTATAAATAGTCTCGTAAAAAACCTGCGAGCAAAAAGTCTCTTTTAAATACAAGAGATTTTGGAAGAATAGCAATAGCAATAATAAAACAAAATATAGAATGCATGAGAATGAGAGTCAAGCAGAAAATACCATAAATTATGGTGTTATTTGTTTGACTTTTTTGTGTGTAAAAAGGAGAGATAGCATGTATGATGTAATCATTATCGGTGCCGGCGTAACAGGGAGTGCTGTGGCGAGGGAGCTGATGCGATACGACAGAAAGGTTGCAGTTTTAGAAAAGGGTCTGGACGTCTGTGAAGGAACCTCCAAGGCAAACAGCGGTATTGTTCATGCGGGCTTTGATGCCACCCCGGGCAGCCTGAAGGCTAAGCTGAATGTGGAGGGCAGCCGGAGAATGGAGGAATTATCGAAGGAGCTTGATTTTCCCTATAAACGTAATGGCTCCCTGGTTCTTTGCTTTCCCGAAGAAGGCAAAGATAAGTTAAGAGTGCTCTATGAGAAGGGAATAGAAAATGGTGTCCAAAGTCTGCAGATTTTAACAGGCGAGGAGGCAAGAATACTGGAACCTAACCTGTCAAAATCCGTTGTTGCGGCTTTGTATGCACCGACAGGCGGAATTGTCTGTCCCTTTGGCCTTACGATCGCCTTGGCTGAAAATGCTTGTGTGAATGGTGCTGAATTTTTCTTTGATACGGAAGTCACCGCAATCGAAAAGAAAGAAGGCAGCTATTTCATTCATTCGACCAAAGGCATCTTTGAGAGCCGCATTGTTATAAATGCGGCAGGAGTTTATGCAGATAAATTGCACAATATGGTCAGTGAAAAGAAAATGACCCTGATTCCGAGAAGGGGAGAATACTGCCTGTTTGATAAACAGGCCGGAAAGTTTGTATCAAAAACCATATTCCAGCTGCCTACGGAATATGGCAAAGGGGTTTTAGTCACGCCGACCGTTCATGGGAACCTTCTTCTTGGGCCTACCGCAGAAGATATTGATGATAAAGAAGGGCAATTTACAACGGAAAGTGGACTTGCGGAAATAATGAGAAAGGCAGCGCTAAGTGTAGATAAACTGCCGCCCATGCGCCAGGTGATAACCTCCTTTGCAGGGCTTCGGGCACATGAGGCTATGGATGATTTTATCATTGAAGAAGTAGAGGATGCAAAAGGCTTTATTGATGTTGCAGGTATCGAATCTCCGGGATTGACATGCGCCCCGGCAATCGGAGCCTTTGTTGCAGAGCTGGTGAATAATATTGCGCCTGGGAATAAGAAAGCGAATTACATTAGCCGCAGGACAGGAGTTAAATCTATGGCTTCTGCTTCCCGGGAGGAACAGATGGATTTGATCCGCAGCAATCCGGCCTATGCTAACGTAATTTGCCGCTGTGAAATGGTGACGGAGGGAGAAATTCTGGATGCGATTCACAGACCCTTAGGTGCGAGAACCCTTGATGGTGTAAAGCGGCGGACACGGGCCGGAATGGGACGGTGCCAAGCCGGTTTCTGCACGCCTAAGACCATGGAGATTCTTTCAAGGGAATGGAAGATGGATTTAAACGCTATCGTAAAATCAGGCAAAGACGCTTATGTACTGACTGGATATAACAAACAGAGTATGGAAAGGGAGGGATAAGCATGCATTATGATATTGTTATTATTGGCGGAGGTCCGGCAGGGCTTGCTGCGGCTCTGGCTTCTAAAGAGCATGGAGCGGACAGGGTTTTAATTGTCGAACGGGATAAAGAACTGGGTGGTATTCTTAATCAATGCATCCATAATGGATTTGGACTTCATACCTTCGGAGAAGAGCTGACCGGTCCGGAATACGCCGCAAGATATATTAAGAAAGTGAAAGAAGCAGGGATACCTTATCTGCTTAATACAATGGTAATTGACATCAGCTGCAGGGATATGGGAAGCGATAGGAAAGCCGGATCCTCCGGATTTGAAATTTCTCTGATGAATAGAACAGACGGGTTATTTCAAATTGAAGCGGGTGCGGTAATTCTTGCCATGGGTTGTCGGGAGCGGCCCAGGGGAGCACTGAATATACCGGGATATCGGCCGGCAGGGATATATTCCGCCGGAACTGCCCAGCATTTTGTCAATGTGGAGGGCAGGATGCCCGGAAAGGAGGTAGTAATCCTTGGGTCCGGTGACATTGGTCTCATTATGGCGAGGCGTATGACTCTGGAGGGTGCCACAGTGAAAGTGGTAGCAGAGCTGATGCCTTACTCGGGCGGTTTAAAACGTAATATCGTACAGTGTCTGGATGACTTTGGAATCCCGCTCAAGTTAAGCCATACCGTAGTAGACATTGACGGAAAGGAGCGTGTAAAGGGGGTTACCTTGGCGAAGGTAGATGAACATCTAAAACCGATCCCAGGTACCGAGGAATACATCCCCTGCGATACGCTGCTGCTTTCAGTGGGCCTGATACCGGAAAATGAACTCTCTATGAAGTTAGGTGTTACCCTCAGTCCGGTTACCTCAGGGCCGGTGGTTGATGAAAGTCTGGAGACAAATATCCCCGGTGTATTCGCCTGCGGCAACGTACTTCATGTACATGATCTGGTGGATTATGTATCCCGAGAGGCGATGACAGCCGGTGAAAATGCCGCGGCGTATATGAAAGGAGAGCTGAAGCATGATGGGAAACAAATTGAGATCAAGCCGGATTATGGTGTCCGATATACTGTACCATCCTTTCTTGATCCACACCGTATGCCGGAGGAACTGACGGTGCGCTTTCGGGTAAGCGAGTCATTTTCCCAGGTAAAATTGTGCGTTTATTATGATGATGTTCTTATAAAAGCAACAAAAAAGCGAATTATGGCTCCCGGAGAGATGGAGAAAATCAAGCTGAAGAAGGCGGAGTTAAGCAAATATCACGACTTAAAGCAAATACGGATAGCAATCGAAAGGGAGGGTGCCTGATATGGAAAAGAAAGAGATGATTTGTATTTGCTGCCCGCTTGGCTGTAGGCTCATCACAGTGGTGGAAGATGATAACATCAGTGTCACGGGAAATTCCTGCCCGAGAGGAAAGACTTATGCGATTACGGAGTTAACAGACCCCAGAAGAATCGTTACTTCTACGGTACGGGTAAGGAGTTGTGATGCACCGGTAGTATCAGTGAAAACAAAGGAGGGTGTCCCCAAGCATAAAATGCAGGAGTGCATCAGGGAATTGGCAGTGATTGAGCTTCAAGCACCGGTTTATGCAGGAGAAGTGGTAAAGGAGAATATTGCAGGGACCGGAATTGCTGTTGTGGCAACCAAGGATATCGCCTGAGAGCGATAGCTGCTCCCACGAAACAGGCAGATTATCAGATAAGACAGCTCTTCTTTCTTTTTCAAGCAGGTAGTATGTTACTGTTCACACCCCATCATGTATACTATGTTATGATCTCGACAAATGTATCCGAATCGGAGACGCTTTCGCTTAGTTGTATTACGTAGCGGTACATAAGGCTCCAAAATACGGAGCCAAAGTACCGACGAATACAAATACTTCTTTTCGGATACCATTTGTCGAAATCATAGGATAGACTTTACCTAGGGTGTGAACAGTAACGGTAGTATTATTACACAATGAATAGAAGTTGACAGTTTCTAAATAAATGATATAATAAATTGTAATATTACTACATAGATAGATGGGAGAAAGAATGAAGAATGACAGTATTTTTGAAATGATTGCTACCGCATATCCCAATTTGCCGCAAAGTGAAAAGAAGGTAGCCGATTATGTAACTAACAACCTTTCGCAGGTTCTAAGAATGACAGGTCAAATGCTCACAAAGGAAGTCGGAGTCAGTGAACCGACCTTGTTTCGATTTTGCAATTCCTTAGGGTTTACCGGTTTTAAGGATTTTAAGATATCCGTTGCCGAACGAATGTCCAATGAAGATTTTTTCTTTTCCGATATCAACAAGGATAACTTTAAAAATGATATCCAGGAGCTGGTTACCAGTGTACTGAGATCGGAGGAAGATACGATCTTAGCTACGATCAAGGGAATTGATTATGTGAAATTAAATACTGTTGCCAACATGATTATTAAAAGTGATAAAATATGCTTCTTTGGAGCAGGCGCTTCCGGAACCATATGTAAAGATGCCATGTTAAAGTTTATCCGGCTCGGTAAATCTGCGTGGGGCATCAACGACTATCATACGGCTTGTAATCTTGTTAGTTTATTTAAACAGGAGGATCTGGTGATCTGCATTACGAATACCGGGAATACAAAAGAAACGGTTAGTCTGTTAAAGATAGCAAAAGAAAATGGTATTCCTACCGTATCTATGACTTCCAGTATGCAATCAAAGGCAAGCCAATACTCGGATGTTGTATTAAGGACGTTTTCCAGGGAGAGTCTTTATTCCAGAATGGCTATGACTTCCCGAATCGGACAATATGCCATGATTGATGCGCTTTTTATGAATGTAATACATGCTATGGGAGAAGAATCTATTGATATGCTTGAAAAAACAAAGAAAACATCCAATAATCTGATTTTTAACTGAATAATTATGATATATCCTTTTGGCACTTATATTAATTATTATACAGATAAGGTAGCGTGATGAATTATGTTGATGATTAGGAATAGTAAAGGTGGAAAATTAATTTTTCTGCCTTATTTTTTTGTCCACACTACATAAAAGATTCGTAGTTTTTCGCTTTTTTACTACATGATTTCGTCACCATAAAAGAGAAGAGGTTGAAAAAAATGAAAGTTATTGCACACAGGGGTTACAGCGGTCAATATCCCGAAAATACCATGCTGGCTTATGAAAAGGCGGTGGAAGCAGGATGTGATGAGCTTGAGATCGATGTCCAAATGACGAGAGACGGGGTTCTTGTCATACTACATGATGAAACCGTAGAGCGTACAACGGACGGGAAAGGCTTTATCAAGGATTTGAACTATCAGGAATTGCGCAAATTTAATGTAAATGCGAGGTTTGGAGATCAATACGGATTTAACCCGATTCCAAGCTTTGAAGAATATCTGGATTGGGTTCGGAAAAGGAATGTAACTACCAACATCGAATTGAAGAACCGCAAGTATTATTATGAGGGGCTGGAAGAAAGAACCTTGGAACTGGTTCAGGACTATGGGTTGGAGGACAGGGTGATGTTTTCATCCTTCAACCATGTATCCCTGCTAAAATGCAAGCAATTAGCTCCGGATATAGAATGCGGCATCCTGGTGAGCAAACCTGAAATCTGGAATGCAGGATATTTTGCCGGTACCTATGGTCTGGAATGTTACCATCCGGATGTTCTCAGTCTTACAAAAGCTACCGTAGATGATTGCGTAAAATACGGTATTAAGGTAAATGCCTGGACAATTAACGGAATGGAGGAATTGCAGAAGCTGTATGCCTGGGGATGTGACGGAGTAATTACGAATTATCCCGATATTTGTAAGGCATGGCTTAACCTGCTCCATAGCAGGGCTGATCCGGAGGGCAGAAAGGGGCAGCAACAATAAGATTCTGAGCTGTGAGGAAAATTATAAAACTAAAGGAGATGGTGTGAAAAATCAATTTATCATCAAGCAAATTAATTCGCTTTGCAAATACCACGCCTGCGGCACAAAGTCTGCAGGTAGTCGAGAAAGGGCATGGCTATTATTATGTATACCAAAACCAACAAAATAAGTGTATCGGATTTCGAAATGATTACTGATACAAAGGAAATCAGCAGAACACCTTTCACGGTGGAACTATGTAATGAAAAAATGATTTTGGAGCTGAAAAGTAACGGCAGCGGTTTTGAATGGACGGAGGACCAATATATCATCCTGGATACTCTGACAGAAATGGACTCCAATGTGAATCTTAAAATTGAATTTTACTACGGCAATGAGGTGACAAGCCTGGGTTATTATCTGCTTCCAAACAGGCGGGTCAAGATTGCAATTAAGCTGGATGAATTAGAATCGAAACGCTGGTTTCTGCAGACTCGTCCGGGAACCTTTAAAGGGCATGTTGCAGGCAAGCCCACCCATATATCCAAGGTCGGCAAGCTTAGAATTGTTTTAGAAAAAGGGAAAAATAACAGAACTTTTACCTTATTCGATATGTACATTTCCGATGACCTGCCTGATTTAACCGTAATTGGTGAACCGCTGGTGGATGAGATGGGGCAATGCATCGATATGGATTGGGAAGGCAAAACCAAATCCACCCAGGAGTTAATCCGGTTTTTAAGAAATGAACTGGCAGCTGCGGAAGATCATGCAGGCTATGTCAATAAATCCTGGAGCAAATATGGCGGCTGGACCAAAAAGCAATTTGAAGCAAAGGGATACTTCTATACACACAATGACGGTAAGCGGTGGTGGCTCGTTGATCCCGACGGCTATGCATTTTTCAGCAACGGTGTATGCTACGGCAGTAGAATGGGTTACTTCGGTTTCGTTGACGGAATGCGGAATATGTATCGATGGCTTCCTTCCATAGAGGATGAAAAATATAAAATTGCATGGACAACCGCCGATCAAATCGCCGAATATGTGAAGCGAAACGGCAAGGAGGAAGGAAAGGGCAAATACCTGTTCAATTTCGCAAGAGCCAATATGATAAGAGCCTTTGGGGATGACTGGTGGGAGGCCTGGAATAAAATAAATGTTGCAAGATTAAAGAAGTGGGGCTTTAATACGATTTCCGTATGCGTGAATAATTATATGGATGAAAATGTTCTGGAATATCTGGAAAGAGCCAAAATTCCCTTCACTTGGACCTTAAAGGAATTTCCGAAAACAGATAAAATGATTTTTCGCGATTTCCCCGATGTTTACGATCCGGAATACAAAAGAAGAAGCGAAATTTTTGCCGGGCAGCTGAAGCCCTTTGTAGGAAATCCGTACCTGATCGGCTATTTTATTAATAATGAACCGGAATGGCTGGTACAGCACGATGTCAATCCTGCAGAACGTCTGCTGGCAAATCCAAATAAATTATACAGCAAAATTGAACTGGTAGGATTTCTTAGGAACAAATACGGGGAAAATATTCAGGCCTTTAATCAAAGCTGGAATACCGGGTTTGATTCTTTTGAGGAGTTATATACCCCTATGGAAGGCGCCGATCAGTTATCCCCGGAGGCAGAGAAGGATTTGCGCGAATTTCGGGATATTCTGATCAAAAAATACGCAGATGTTCCCAATCAGGCGCTAAAGGATGTGGATCCCGTACATATGAGCCTGGGGATGCGGTATGCATCCATCACGGAAGAGGATTTTTCCGGTGCCAATATCTACGATTTATTTTCCTTTAATTGTTACCGGCAGTCCCCCAGTGAAAAATTTGATCTTGCCTTAAAGCATGTAGATAAGCCGATTATTGTGGGCGAATGGCATATCGGCGGCTCGGATAAGGGCTTATATGCCAATGGGTTGGTTTGCTCCAGTACACAGGAGGAAAGAGGAAAATGCTGCGCCTATTATATGCAGACGGCGATGTTTTATACGAATTGCATCGGAATTCATTATTTTGAATGGAATGACCAGCCGCTGCTTGGCAGATTTGACGGAGAGAATATGCAGCATGGATTGATTGATGTATGTAATAAACCCCATTACGCATGTGTTGAAAAAATGCAGGAGACAAGTCTGAAAATGTACGAAATCTTAAATGGGGAGATACCGCCGACGAAAGAGACCGGTGTTTATGTGAAGAGATATTAAGATGGATACAATTTCCCATACGATAACAATGGATTTGTAGGTTTTGTATAAACAATACATGAAATATCGAAGAAATTTCTTTGCGTTTTGTATAAAACGCCCGCAAAATATTTTATAAAGATAATTTATAAAAAATATTTTATATATAATTGACATATCTGCTTATGGGTAGTATAATAACTATACGATTAACATGTTTGTGTATAAATACTACATATCGGCTATTTTAAATGAAACTTTCGATTAACAAACAGATTAATATTTAAAAGGAGAACGTATGCAGAACAATAGGTGTAACAAACTAAATTTCAAGTTGAATTCCCAAGCAAACCGTATTTTCTGGTTTGCCGATGGTTTACCACTGTCCAATCCGGAAAAAGCGGATTTCTGGAGAATTCATATGGATGACGATTATTATCGTGAAATTATGATACCATCCTCCATTCAGACCGGAAGGGTTACCGATCTTGCCGATGGCAGCGATATTACCTATGATTCTTTAGTGGATGAAACCGGAAGGAAGTATGAGGTCAAGCTCACAATTCATATCCGGCAGAGAAGTTCAGAGATCGAGATGTGGGCAGAGGTCGAAAATCAGGATGAAGCCCGTGTGAATGAGCTGCAGCTGCCTTTTCTGGATTTGTCATCGGTTTGCGATGAGAAAAGAGAAAACGATGTATTATACCGCAGTCGTGGCCTTGGAGAACGCCTGGAAAATCCATGGGTAAAGCTAGAAAAATATCATACGGAATATATGGCTGCGGATTATCACGAGATATGGTCGCCGTTAGTCTATCCCCGGCCTTCCAATATGGCATGGTTCGGCGTGGAGAGCGGGGGACACTTTTTGTATGTGGGCCGCCATGATCTGGAGATGCGGACCTGTGTGTTTAATGCCGGAATCAGCCCCAGAAATTCGGACCCGAGATTGCTCCTGACGATATGTCATTATCCGCTGGCATTACAGGGGGAGAAAATATCCTGTGCGCATAATATCATTAGCTTGCAGGAAGGGGATTGGAGAAACGGTTCTGACATCTATGGCAGCTGGGCGCGGAAACACTGGTTTGTTCCTGCGGAGAAACCCCAATGGGTAAAGAATTTTACCGGCTGGCAGAGAATCATCCTGCGCCATCAATACGGAGAGGTTTTCTGGAAGTATAAGGATCTGCCGCAGCTTTATAAGGACGGCAAAAAGTACGGTCTGGATATGCTCATGGTATTTGGCTGGTGGAAAGGCCGTTTCGATAACGGATATCCGCTATATGAACCGGATCCGTTGCTGGGCGGAGAGGATGAGTTAAAAAAGGCCATACGGGAAATACAGGATATGGGAGGCCATGTGGCGCTTTATACCAATGGTGTATTAATGGATGTGAAGTCGGAGTTTTATAAAGAAACCGGCCACAGAATATCAAGAAAAGATATCGACGGGAATGAATACCTGGATCACTACCAATTTGCCAACCGCGGCACAATCCTTCGTACCTTTGGATATAAGACTTTTGCGGAGGCATGCCAGGCAACGGACGAATGGCGGGACAAATTATTGGAGAACGGTAAGGTCAAATTATCTTTTGATCCGGACTCCATCTTCTATGATCAAATCGGAGGACATCATTGCTGGCTTTGCTTTGATAAAACCCATAAGCATGGAAACCGCGGGGACCTGGATCCGAAGTACCGTGCCGGTAATTTTAAGGCCATGCGGGGGTTACTGACCGGGGAGAAAGCTCTGGGATCGGAAACCACAGTCGATATTTTTGCCCCTTATCTGGACTATCATCATGGCTGCGATCTCGGTAACTGGTATGCAGAGAATGGTTTTCCGCAGATGTATTTAAGAACATTTCCAGAGACGATCATGACAAACCGGTTTATCCATGATGAACGTGCAGATTATAAACTGCAGTTAAATTATGCATTTGTCATGGGATATCGCTTTGATGTATCCATTTATCGAGGCCGTGTCATCGGAATTGACGGAATGAGTGGTTATGCTGCGCACATCAAAAAATTGATTGATCTGAAGGATAAATACCATAGGTTTTTCTATGAAGGCAAATTTGTTGTAAATACAATATACCCTTTGCCGGAGAATGTCATTATGACCGAGTATGAATATGAGGATGAAACTCTGCTTGTGTTTATGAATAAAAGCCATACCCCCTGTACCTTTGAAGTGCCGGGCCGGATAATCTCTCTTGAGGGTGATGATGTATATTGCATGTTAAAGCTGCGTTAAAGTAATTTGGCATCTGAGATGATGAATCCTTCTATTAGCAAACAGATTACTATGATGAAAAGGAGAAACAGGAATGAAAAATGTAGCTATTACTGGCAAGAAAAGTTGGTACAACAAGTTGCTGCTGGAAATGAAAAAAAATTATCTATTGTATTTGATGATTCTGCCCGGAATTCTGTACATCATTATCTTCAGATATATTCCAATGTATGGACTGACCATTGCTTTTAAAGACTATAAAATCACCTCAAGCATCTCAAACGCACCGTGGATCGGATTTGCAAATTTTATTGATTTATTCAAACGAAATGCGTTTCAACGTGCGTTTTGCAATAATATCATTATCAGTTTTTCAAAATTAATCTTTGGTTTTCCGGCTCCTATCATTTTGGCTTTATTAATTAATGAAGTAAAAAGAAGTAAGTTGAAGAAATTAGTACAGACGGCAGTAATACTGCCAAACTTTATATCTTGGATTGTTATTTATGGTTTAATGACGGCAATCTTTTCACCGAATACCGGCATCATGGCAAGTCTTGCCAGCCTCATTGGATATCGGGGGGAGGTCGTTAATCTGCTTACCAACAAGGATACGTTCCGGGAGGTAATTACCATATCGTATATCTGGCAGGCAGCCGGTATTGGTACCATTGTTTATCTTGCCGCCATATCGGGAATCGATACGGAGCAGTACGAGGCAGCAGCCCTTGACGGAGCGGGCAGATGGCGCCAGATGTGGCATATTACCCTGGCTAGTCTAAAGCCTACCATCATTACCCTTCTGATCTTCCGTGTCGGAGGCATTATGAATGCGGGATTTGACCAAATATTTGCGATCTCCAACGATATTGTTATTTCCAAGGCTGATATTATCAGTACCTATGTATATCGTCTTGGATTAGAGCAAAGAAAATTTGGAATCGCGACAGCCGCGGGATTCTTGGAATCTATGATCGGATTGGTACTGGTGCTTATTACGAATCAAATAGCAAGGGTCATCGACAGAGACAGCGCTATTATGTAGGGAGATGGATAAAGGTATGAGGACAAAGAGCAAGCAAAAAGTATGGAAGAAAAAGAAAACAATCGGTGATCGTATCTCAAGCGGCTTCATCGGAATTATATTGACGATCATCGTGATAATTACAATATATCCCTTTTGGCATGTACTGATGTATTCACTTTCGGACTCGAAGGCATCCATGGGCGGAGGCATCTTCTTATATCCGAGGGACTTTAGCATACTGTCCTATCAGCT
>ENA-UOOI01001235-UOOI01001235.1-fermentation-metagenome-genome-assembly--contig:-NODE-1235-length-27665-cov-6.418218_pt1 | contig 27665 bp, 26 predicted proteins | sample MGYA00245779_ERZ724027 | MGnify/ENA primary metagenome ERZ724027 (study PRJEB28704, sample SAMN03018318) | fermentation metagenome | biome: anthropogenic terrestrial biome; feature: soil; material...
ATGCCTACTCTCTAAGGTCTGAACAGCCTAAATTAGGCAAAGCGTACGTACGTTAGTTAATGCGATAAATTTTTATTTTGCAACAGTTACTACAGCCCCTTCTTTATTCCTCTTTTTTAAAGAAACTAACCATTCGAACCGTATTCTTAGGATGAACTTCAAATAAAATATTTGTCTTTACTACCTGTCTCATACCGCAATTAGATAGTATTAGATTGGAATGTCCTATTAGGCTTTCATCCTCTTCATAACCTGTAATGGTAACCCAATGCCAATTATCTTCCTTAAGTTCTTTTGCCCTATGGTGTAATATTAACAGAGCAACCGGAAAGTTATTGTTAATACTTCTTTTCACAAATTCATAGGCTTCTTGGGTAGAATTAATACTTTCCATAATAATAGGCTCTAATGAAATACCTCTTTCATTACAGAATTTCGTAAATTGTTTTGCGTAACTCTTTACATAAGGAAAGCCCCTAGGTCCAGGAGTCATATAAGTATACATTTCTTCCATTGAATGTAAGTATTCCTCCATAGTAAAAGGGTTTGTATCTCCTTGATATAAATGTTTCATTTCAGGAAAATTAGATGCATAGTAAGCAGCAAGATTCGCACCACTGGTACTGGCACATCCGGCTTTTCGCTGCCAGCTCCCCGCGAACCATTCTTGATTACCACCATATCCTATATTAGTTCCATTATTATAAACAACAGGGAAATTAAGTTCTTTTTTAATCATTTTCAACTCCTTTTTATTCAATTATGGCTAAAGTTTTCTATATTTTCATAATACCACCCATAATTTATTTGGTGCATAAGAATAGTACACTACAATAAATAAACATAAGGAGCCACTAGCAAGCAGCTCCATTGATATTTAACAACATGATACATTTATTTTGAACGTTTTAATCGTTTACCGGTAATTTGACTTACTGATAGCTTTAATACTGTAACAAAATCTACTGCCTCCTCATCGAATTTAAACTCACTTTCTTGAGAGTATTGCCTCATAATTTTATTTAAAGCTTCTCGTTTCTCTTCATTATTTAATATTTCTATAATTCCTTTTCCCATAGCGCTTTCATATTCCATTGTATACTTGCAGGCTATTTCATCCGTTATTAATTTATGGGAACAGTCCATTTCAAAAAAAACGTGATTGTTTTGTTTAATTAAATTTATTTTCTTTCCAACACCCGCTCCATGAAAATAAAGTTCAATTTTATCTTCTGTAACAGAATACCCAAAATTTAAGGGAACAATGTAAGGATACGCACTGTCAAATAGAGCCAATCTACATACATCACATTTATTAATTATACCAATAATTTCTTCCAGGTCTGTTATTTCTCGATCTGATCTTCGCATAAACCAACCTCCATTAATATTAGGTGATTAATCTGAATTTTAAAAACATTTTAACATATATTAGTGAATGTTACTAGAAGAAAGTTGTTAATTGATTAAAAAGACCATAAGTTACTAGAATTCAAAGAAAAGGCTATCTATAAAAGATATTTCTTATTATCCTTACTTTTGGTCTTTCTATATTATAATATATATTCTAATTTAAATAAATTAATCCTTGTTTAATATGCGGCTTAAGAAAGCCCTGGTACGTTCTTCTTTTGGATTATCAAATATTTGGTCTGGAGTACCTTCTTCTGCTATGACTCCTTTATCCATAAATACTACACGATCGGATACTTCTTTTGCGAATTCCATTTCATGGGTTACTACTAACATAGTTAATCCACTTTCTGCTAGTTCTTTCATAACTTTAAGTACCTCACCTACCATCTCAGGATCAAGAGCAGAAGTAGGTTCATCAAACAGCATAACATCTGGTTCCATAGATAGTGCTCTTGCTATAGCGACACGTTGCTTTTGTCCTCCGGATAACTGTTTTGGCTTGGCATTCACATATTGATCCATGTCAACTAATTGTAAGTATTTCATAGCAACTTTTTCAGCTTCTTCTTTGGAGCGTTTCAAAACTGTCATTTGACCAACCATACAATTACTTAACACATTATGATTGTTAAATAAATTAAACTGCTGAAATACCATACCTAACTTGGTACGATATGCAGATATGTTATGTCTATTACTTAATATATCAACACCATTGTACATAATCTTTCCGCCACTTGGCTTTTCCAATAAATTAACGCAGCGCAGCAAAGTAGACTTTCCCGATCCAGAAGATCCAATGATGCAAACTACTTCACCTTTGCTTACAGAAAAATTAATATCCTTTAAAACTTCATGACTGCCAAAGGATTTGTTCAAATGCTGTATATCTATTACTTTCTCCATTATAACTTTCCTTTCTAGAATTCAATGTAACATCTAAAAGAATAAGATTTAATTAAATCCCTATTTATTCTTTATTTTACGAACCGCATCTTCAGGCCTTTGTACCTGCATTTGATTTGCAATCAAAATGTAATTATCGGGTCCGTCTATTTTTCTTTCAATAACACGTAAAATTCTTGTTATGGTAAATGTCATAATTAAATAAATAATACAAGTAATAAAGAAAGTTTCATAATATCGATAGTTGTTACCTACAATAGAACTGGTTTGAAAATATAGCTCGGTAACAGATATTACGTTAAGTACAGATGTATCTTTTATATTAATTACAAATTCGTTACCTGTTGCAGGTAAAATATTACGTATCACCTGTGGAAGTATAACTTTAAACATAGTCTGGATATGATTCATACCAATGGCTGCAGCAGCTTCAAATTGACCTTTATCAATGGAAACAATACCACCACGAACAATTTCAGACATATATGCACCGGTATTAATGGATACTATAAAGATTGCTGCTGCTGTTTTGTTTAAGTCAATTCCAAATGCCTGTGCAGAACCATAATAAATAACCATTGCCTGAACAATCATTGGTGTTCCGCGAAAGAATTCCACATAAAAGGATAAAATACCATTAATAATTTTTAGTATAACCCTTTTTATACCTTTTTCCGGCATGGGAATCGTTCTGACATTTCCAACTAATAAACCAATAATAGACCCTATTATTGTACCAATCATTGATATATAAAGGGTAGCACCGGCACCTCGTAAAAACATTGGCCAATACTTAGTGAGTATATTCATGATAACTTGAAGACTCTCCATAATAACCTATACCTTTCTAATAGAATTGGGCTTATTCCCAATACGTATTCTCATAATTGTTTCATTTTAAATGTTTAAATGCTTCAAAAATTTTAAAATTATTTCACTGTTTCAGCAGCACTTTCAAAAATTTTAAGTATAATTATTTCATTATTCAGCAGTACTTTCAAAGACTTTAAATGTAATTATTTCATTATTCAGCAGCACTTTCAAAGACTTTAAATGCAATTATTTCATTATTCAGCAGCAGGTTGGTTCAATATTGCTTTATCCATAATTTGAGTACGTTCTTCTTCAGAAATACCTGCAAGAATTTTATTTATTTGTTCTGTTAAGGGGCTTCCCTTAACCAGACCAACTGCAATAGCTGTATCTTCATCTGAAGTTACAAATCCATCTGTAAACTCAACCATAGCGAAGTTTTCATTTGCCGATGAAGCACTGACACCTTCTGGGCGTTCGGAAACGTAACCATCTATGATTCCGGATTGCAGTGCAACTCTCATGGTAGTAAAGTTCTTCATAGCAGTTTGTTTTTTTACTCCTTCAATTTGATCAATTACTGTATAATGGAAAGTGTTTAGCTGTGCTGTGATTTTTGCTCCGCTAAAATCTTTTAAGGAAGTAGCATTTTCATATGCTCCGCCCTTTTTAACTACCATGACTAAATTAGATTTATAATAACTGTCAGAAAAGTCAATCACTTCTTTTCTTTCAGCAGTCGGAGACATACCAGCTATAATGGCATCAATTTTACCTGAATTTAAAGCAGGAACTAATCCCTCCCAATCAGTTTTAACAATCACTAATTCTTTACCTAAACCTTCTGCAAGCCTTTTAGCAATTTCAACATCATATCCGCCAGCATATTCAGCGTTGCCTTCTATCTTAACCCCTTCATTGGAATTATCCATCTGCGTCCAGTTAAAAGGTGGGTATCCAGCTTCCATGCCTACTCGAAAAACATTATCATTGCTTTTGTTTGTATTCTCAGTTTGTTTATTTCCATTGGTGTCTTCCTGTCTCTTTGTTTCATTTTCTTCTTTTGTCTCCTTACCACATGCTGTAAAAAGCGCCATCATGGATAAACACATTGTTAATAGTATGAACATTCTTCTCTTCATAAAAATCTCTCCTTTATCTTCTTAATTTATTTTTGTTTGTCTATCTCATTTATTATCTTCCTCTACTACGCACTTGTTGATGGATACATCAAGGCGGATATTCCCACAGGCAAGTTTATCCGTTTACGCTCCTTCCTCATAATCTCATTACCACTACGTGGCAATTAATCTAAAAGAAGTTGGAGAAAACCCAGTCTCCCGTGGAATCTTATTACCACTACGCAGCATTTAATCTTAGACTTTAATATAGTAAAGTAATTAGTCGTGTAATCAAGTTTTGCTGAATACACAGACAAAAAAGACCTGAGATGATCTCAGGTCTAATATGTGCATTTACCCTAATCCCTCTACAATTCCCAAATGAGATAGCACAACTCAATAAACTGGGCGGTCTATTGAGACAGTCCTGCAGCTCTTAACTGCAGACCCAGCAAATAATACGGAGGGTATTATTTACTTCGGCAACATTTCCTTCTCCTTAGAATCATAACTTCCTCCAGCTCCTCTAAGGACTGTTAAACATTGCGCCTCTACCTCACTAGTAAAAGTAAAAGTGAGGTCACTATTTAATTATATTGCTTATTCTACATCATCATAAAATAGCTGTCAACATAGAAATAGCATATTATATAATATTTAATATGGTAATATTTATTTAATATCAGCTACTTTTAAACATGCTTGTTTATTTCTTAATATCTTTTCTGCCAGTGGTGCTCTTAACATACTTGCTGTTGGCATATTGGAACCTAATAAAGGATTCAAATAATGTCTGAAGGCTTCTGTTACATTGTTTCCTCTTGCATTAATAAATGCATCCGGCATTAACTTTGTTTTAGCTGCAACATCAAGTAAAGGTACCATTTTATAGTCAACAGAGTAGTCTCCGGTTCTATTAATAGTTATAGAACCATCCACATTATGCCATATGGCAAATTGGGCAGCTTTCTCTCCAACCTCTCTTGCTTCGTGTTGATCTACATTAGAAACACAGCCCATAAAGGATCTTTGTAAATAACCAAGTGTATCTGATCTTACCCTTTGAATATTTAACTTCTGTTTAATCTGCAGAGTTAGAAGATCACCTAAAGCACCAGTTCCGGATAATTGCATATTTCCATGGGCATCTACTTCCTGATTAATAAGTTTAGTAATGACAGGAACACCATTTTCATCCTGAATACCTTCTGAAACTGCAATGAGGCATCTTCCATATTTCTCGTAGACATCTTTTACATCACATAGGAAATTATCCATAATAAATGGCCTTTCCGGCAAGTATATTAAGTGTGGTCCATCATCTGGATACTTTTGTGCAATTGCAGAAGCTGCTGTGAGAAAGCCTGCATTTCTTCCCATTACAACACCAATATGAACACCTGGTAAAGCACGATTATCTAAATTTAATCCAATAAACGACTGAGCGACAAATTTAGCTGCTGAACCATAGCCCGGTGTATGATCATTTATCAATAAATCATTATCGATGGTTTTTGGAATATGAATAGCTCGGAATTCATAATCCGATTGTATAGCCTGTTGATTTACGATTCGAACTGTATCAGCTGAATCATTTCCTCCAATATAGAAAAAGTAACGAACGTTATGAGCCTTAAATACATTAAATATTTCTTTGCAATAAGCTTCATCTGGTTTTTCCCTTGTAGAAAACAAGGCAGAAGAAGGGGTAATTGCAACTTGTTCCAGATTATGCGTTGTTTCTTGTGTTAAATCAAGAAAATCTTCATTTATAATACCGGAAACCCCATTAATTGCTCCATATACTTTAGTAATTTGATTAAACTTTCTTGACTCCAGAACAACTCCAACTAATGATTGGTTAATTACAGCCGTAGGGCCTCCACCCTGTGCTACAACAACTTTTCCCTCTAGCATCATATATACCTACACTCCTTTGTTTTTTAATAACCACTTCCATTTTATTTCCAGTATGACTATTTGTCAATTGAAAAATGGTCTTCTTATGAAAACATAATTAAGAGGCTGATGCTAAATTGTCATTCTGAGAGCAAATTCAGCTTGCTGAATTAGGCTCGAAGAATCCCATTTTTATGTGAGATTCTTCAAACTTATAATTCAGCTTTGCTGAATTTGCACTAAGAATAACATTTTTATTTTGCAACAATCCCTTAATAAATAGCATGATAACCAGGATAATAACTTTATTGATTTATCTATCTTAATGTATATTCTCACTTTTTCTAATAAGCCATAATAATATTTAGCTTCCATTATTTAAATTATCAAAATAGACCCTATAATACTTTTTTTACATTGAATAGTGAATTTACTACCATCCACAACTGTGGGAAGAAATTCATAAGCTGCCACACTCCGGAACCACTTAGTTTAAATTCATTAATCAGGCGGTGTTTTGCCTCCATACTTCTTGCGTCGTCAAACCATACCACATGGCTGACGCCTTGAGAATCTGTATAATAATAGAAAGGAGCCTGTGCTTGTTCATCAAATTCTATGGTTACTCCATGCTGGGCAGCCCGTTTAATTGCTTCCATATTACTGATAGACTCTGCAGCTGTTTTACCCTGTATATAAGGTAATGGCCAATCATAAGCATAATTGGGAACACCCATAAGAATTTTATTATTATCTATTACGGATACTCCATATTCTAGCACCCTGCGGACATCTGGTAGCGGTGATGTTGCCATGGGAGGACCGAAGGTATAGCCCCATTCATACGTCATTAACAGAACCCTATCTGCAATTGCTCCAATAGCAGGATAATCATGTGCCTCATATAAAAGACCTACCTGCTCTCCAGAAGTCTTAGGAGCTAAAGCTACCGTTAAGGTAAGCCCCTCTGGCTCAAGCCTGGTTTTTAAATTTTGGATAAATTGAATAAATGCGTTCTTGTCCGCCGGAAATACAAATTCAAAGTCTACATCCATGCCTACATAATTTTTTCCCTTCATAGTAGCTATTAAATTATCAATTAACCGATTCTGTGCTTCTGGGTCGGTAAAAATAGTATGTGCAAGTTCATTGCTAAATTTTCCTTCCGAATCCCTAGGTGCAAGAACCAAAATAGGCCCAACACCATAATTTCTGGCAATTGCAATGAGCTCTTCATCATCAATGGGAATCAATTCACCTGTTGGCGTAAATCCATAGGCAAATAAATATAGATAAGTTAAGAATGGCAGAGTTTTTCTTAAAACATCATGTTGAATAAAGGGATAAGCGTAACCGCCAACTATAATATTTCCAAGCTTATTATTTTCATCAACTTCTGTAAATTTAATTACAATTGTCTCTCCAGGAACTAAGTAACCAGCTTCTCCAATTTTAGGATTATTTTGCAGTATCTGATTGGGAGTGACACCATAAGTTCCTGCGATACCATATAAAGTATCTCCTTCTTTCACTGTATGAACAACTTCAGCATGTTGAACTACTATACTCTGCCCTACAACCAGATTATCTGGATTCGGTAATTCATTATCGGTAATTAATCTTTCTGGTGTAACATTATATTGGTTCGCTATTGACCCTATTGTCTCCCCTTGCTTAACTACATGTATAGTCATAAAACCTCCACGGCTAAAAAAGAATTTTTTTATAATATTATATGCGCCTTAATAGTGATGGTGAAATGAAATGTCCAAAATAATAAAATCTTACATAATCTCAATTCTTTTGATAAATAATAATAGGAAGTAACACCCTAATCAATAATACATTAAAAAATGGAGGTAAATATGGACAAATCAAAAATAGAAAAACAACAACAGAAGAAAGAACTTGAGAACTTTAACAATGTTACTAATAAAACAAAAGTAGAAAACCAGAACCAGACGCACAATTCTGTTAAAGAAGGAACCGGTCCCATTAATCAAAAAAGATAATTAATGCCACCGACTTAGTAGTAAGTTCTAAAAAATCATGTTATAATACGAAAGAAAATAATAAGTCCAAAATATGGATTTATCTAAAGGAGATGTCATAAATATGTACAGTTTTATGAATGATTATAGTGAAGGTGCACATCCTCGTATACTGGAGCTACTAACAAAATCAAATTATGAGCAAAATACTGGGTATGGTGAAGACTTGCACAGCGAAAAAGCTAAGAACTACATTAAAAAGCACTTAAAAAATGAAAATGTAGATATTCATTTTATTCCTGGAGGTACCCAAACAAATCTTTTAGTTATATCCTCCTTCTTAAGACCTTATCAATGTGTCATAGCGGCGGAAACCGGTCATATTAATGTTCATGAAACAGGAGCAATTGAAGCAACCGGTCATAAAGTGGTAACTGTTCCATCAAAAGATGGAAAGGTCACTCCTGCCGCCATAGAGCAAGTTTTAAACTACCATTCTGATGAACACATGGTCCAGCCAAAAATGGTGTATATATCTAATTCAACAGAATTAGGTACCATATATAAGAAAGAAGAATTAACTGCAATACATCAAATGTGTAAATCAAAGGGATTATTATTATTTCTTGACGGAGCCCGTATTGGATCTGCATTAACATGCCAGCAAAACGATTTGGAATTATCCGATATTGCCGATTCCGTTGATGTCTTTTACATAGGAGGTACCAAAAATGGTGCATTACTTGGAGAGGCATTGGTAATCTGCAATAAAGAATTAAAAGAAGACTTCCGTTATTTAATCAAAAATAGAGGCGCATTAATGGCAAAAGGTTTTGCAGCCGGAATACAATTTGAAGCATTGTTTCAAGATAACCTGTTTTTTGAATTAGGTATACATGCAAATGAGATGGCTAATAAAATCGCTTTCGTTCTAAAAGACTGTGGATATTCTTTCTATGCACAACCATGCACCAATCAGCTATTTCCTATTATACCAAACAACTTATTGGAGAAATTATCTAAAGAATTCTTATTCTCCATACAGACCAAAATAGATGATCAAAACACTGTTATCCGCTTCGTAACATCCTGGGCAACCACATTGGAGAGTGTTGATGCATTAACTAATTTCTTCATAAAGAATTCTAAATAAAATTGAAAAACATCAACTATTCAATGAATATTTATAATATTAATTTAGATACTATTTTTTAAGACGTCTTATCCAATCACCCTCTTTTTTCTACTGCATATATTATGGATATAATATAGAACAAAGAGGTAACTCTATTGAATTATAATTATTTTAATGACTATGAAGGTAGGTATGATCCGGTAGAAGTAACAAAACAACAGGGAAATGAAAGGTGTCGCCCTGGCGGTCCCGGCATGACTCCCAGCAGACCTAGTATGCCCCCTGGCGGTCCTGGTATGACTCCTAGCAGACCTAGTATGCCTCCTGGCGGTCCTGGTATGACTCCTAGCAGACCTAGTATGCCTCCTGGCGGTCCTGGTATGACTCCTAGCAGACCTAGTATGCCTCCTAGTGGTCCCGGCATGACTCCTAGCAGACCTAGTATGCCCCCTGGCGGTCCCAGTATGACTCCTAGCAGACCTAGTATGCCTCCTAGCGGTCCTGGTATGACTCCTAGCAGCCCCAGTATACCTCCTAGTGGTCCTGTCATGCCTTCTGGAGAACAATTTGCAGCCCCAAGATCTGCACCACCTGCCTTTGAGCCAGTAACTCCAACTAGAGCAGTTAACCCAAGAGATATTAGAAGATGTATAAACCGATTTACATTCATATGGTTAAGAAACGGCAACAGTTTCTGGTTCTTCCCAGTATTTATATCCGGTGAATTCGTACTTGGTTTCCGCTGGGGAAGAAAAGGATGGGAATTTACCAATATAAATTTAAGAAGAATCATGTTTTTCCAATGCTATTAATTAATTCTATAGAATAGGAAAATAAGTTTATGTAAAATATGCAGATAACCGGTAGATGCAAGACTTGCCTAATATTAGGCAGATGGGAGATACTATGGAAAAATTATATGTGGAAACAAAAGCAGGGAATTTCCCAATTGACGAAAAAATAGTAGAAAAATATGACTTAGAAAAAGGAACACGTTCACCATTTACCAGCAACCGTATTATCAATGCAAGCGGTGACTTTACGAAGAAAATTCCACCTAAAGGAACTGTTTCCTTAGGTGAAAGTGAAGGCGAAATTGATGTAATGGAAAATGGTTTAATGTTATCTACCTCTGAAATGATTGATATAGCACAAGGCGTAGATTCTCCAGAATTAAATTAATTGAAAAGTGCACCTCAAACATTTGTAACTTTGAAGTGCCCTGCCTACTTTGATATTGGGCGGGACACTTCATGTTTCTATTACTTTTGGGCGCACTTTATTTTTTATAAATACTTTTTTTTACAAGTGTTCCTTTTTATGAATGTTTCTTTTTACAAATACCTCTTTTACAAATCTTTTTTATGAATGTTTCTCTTTTGAATTATCCTCTTTCAAACCAAATACAGCACGGGCACTCTCTGCTTGCGGATCATGTTTTATATGCTTGGAATGAAATTTACCATCTTCTCTTTTATTATTCTTCGTACTTTTCATTTTATTATTTGATGCCATGTAAACCCTCCTTGGATTAAATCTTATTTTTTAGTATGTACTTCTTCCATGGATTTATCCTAAACTATGCTAAGGCTATGCTAGTATATTGCATATATTTTTGCATTTGCTGTATAATAGTAAATTAATCTATGAAACAATACCATCAAGATAATAAGTAAGGTAGAAATCTATGAAATATATCATATATTATCAAAATAATAAGCAAGGGAGAAACCTATGAAATATATCATATATCATCAAAATAATAAGCAAGGGAGAAACCTATGAAATACATCGTATTTGATTTAGAATTTAATCAAGGCTTTTCAAACACAGCAATTGATGAAGAGGATATTGCTTTAAATAAAAAGGTTCTTTACCCTTTTGAAATCATTCAAATTGGAGCTATTAAATTAGATGCCGATTATAATACGATTTCTATCTTTAACCGTTTTATTAAGCCAACTATATATACTAAGGTTAGTACGTTTGTTACCGAACTAACGGGTATTACTACAGAGCAATTATTAGCGGAAGAAACTTTTCCTAATGTATATAAAGCATTTCTAGCTTTTATTGAAGATACTAATTCAATTTTTTGCACATGGGGAATGTCTGATATAAAGGAATTATTCCGAAATACAAAATATCATCAATTGAATTATAGTTACTTACCAAGTAGATATATCAATATACAACCTTATGCATCTCTACATTTTGGTCTTCCCTCTAAAAAATTATTACGTTTGCAAGCTGCGGTAGAATCTCTTAACATACCAATAAAGCAAACTTTTCATGATGCTTTGTCTGATGCATATTATACTTCAGAAATATTTAAAAAAATACACCATTCCTTTATGGAACCAAAAACGTATGATCCAGAGGAGAAATGCGCTGCACGACCTATAAAACCGAAAAAAGTTATAGATGTAGAAGGTCTCATTAAACAGTTTGAAAAAATGTATAATAGAGAATTTACCGAAGAAGAAAAAGGAATCATCCTTCTTGCTTATAAAATGGGAAAGACCCATCAATTTTTACACTTATTATAAGCTTGATAAGCTTGCTCATATGATGCATTAAAATCTCTTATTCCTCTACTATTTTTCTCCTGTTGTATATTTTCATAATAGGATTTAACAATTGAATGAAACGATTCTTTCGATACAAAACCACTTGGTTGATTGCCAGAATCATTGCTATTTTCTACAAGTTCATAAAGTACAGGTAAGACAACAGGTGCCCCATCAAGGGATAGTTCTTTAGTTAAAAAATAAATATCATCCCTATTTAAGTCTGCTTTTTGTTGTATATGGTAATTGGCAATATAGTAATCTGGTCTTGCAAATGAGAAAGCAATATAGCATACCGCTGTAACTATAACACAATAATGAAAAAGTGAGAACTTTTTATGATAAACATAAAAAATTACACCAGCTAATATAAAAGCATCAATAAGAAGAAATAATAATACAAACAGCCTTAAAAAGGTAAGATTATAGGCTTCAATATAAAGTAGCATTCGATAAGCCGCTGATCCAATCATAATATAGGTACATGCTGTTATAAAAGTCAAAATAATTCGAATGAGTTTACAATCTTCAAAATATTTTGTACTTAGAATCATGAGAAAAAGATTGATAGCCGTTACCACAAGCAGTTCAAAAAAACCTCTTCTCGCATATTGAGAAAAAGTAAATCCCTTAGGCAATACGGAAAAACCTTCTGTAAACAGGTATAGAATTTGAATTGCACAAAATATTGCATAAACGAAACTAAGTAAGCTTAACACAGTAATCGCTATGGAAGCATCAGCCTTTGTAAAAGGTTTTTGTATTTCTTTCATTCCCGCTTTTGCAGTCGCTCCACATATGATACAATAGCATATGATGAAACCAATTATAATCATAAAAACCACTGCAAATAAATTAGATGAGAATATAAATGTATATATATTTTTGAAAAGACTTTTAAACAGTAAATCTGCACTGGATAATAGTCCAATGATTATTCCCAAAAGTGGTAAAGAAATTCCCACGCCAATAAGGATATTTCTTACATTTTTATTCTTTAGTATTTTAGTATTTTGAAAAAAAAGTATACTATCTTTAAAAGGCATGGCTATTGTTGCAACACATGAAAAAGGTAATAATAACATTCTTGAGGTATGTTTTAGTAAATCCCATGACTTATCTTCGTAGAATTGATGTAACATGGATATATCCAATAATAGTAAAATACCAATTATATTAAAGAAATGTAATACCCAGCTAGAAGTAAGCACACAAGAGGCGCCTAATAAAAATGCACCCATATAATAAGCTAATGTTCCCCTTTTTACCTTCATGGATAAATGTTTAATGATTATCATCAATAGAACAATCATAATAACCGTAAATAGTAAAGCATTAAGACCCAATCTTGCTTTATAGAATAAGAAAGTATAACAAACACCAAATATCAAACTGATGCCACCAAATAATCCGAAATTTGGGCGCACTTTACTAAGCAGTGATGAATTCTTATTTTCGCCAGAATCTAATACTGCAGGATTAACATCTTCCTGAATAGTGAGAAGATTAATATTCAATTGTTCCATAAAACATATCCTCCTTTTAAATTCTATAATAAATATGCTCTCATATAAATTTCTTTTTATAAATCATTCTTTTTTGAATCTTTTCCAATGAAACTTTTTTATTAATCTTTTTTAATTAATCTTTTTTATTAATCTTTTTTTATTAATCTTTTTTTACAAATCTTTTTTAACGAAGCTTTTTTATGAATCTTTTTTATGAATCTTTTTTATGAATCTTCTTTATGAATCTTTTTTTTCGAATGCCTAATATTTTATTCTGCTTCTGTTTCTTCTTTCACATAAGCCAATATATCACCAGGCTGGCAATTTAGAGCTTTACATATAGATTCTAAAGTGCTAAATCGTATTGCTTTTGCCTTATTGTTTTTTAAAATAGATAAATTAGCCATGGAGATATCCACTTCTTTTGATAATTCTGTTAAGCCTATTTTTCTTTGAGCCATAACAACATCTAAATTCACTATAATCATTGGCTACCTCCTATATTGTTAAGTCATTTTCTTGTTTATAAGTAACTGCCTGATCAAATACCTGTGAAAGTACCAGGGAAAATAACCCTGCCACCAAAAATACTAAGATAATAACCAATGCTGCAGGTGTTATAACAAAAATTAATCTTATTAACATAATAAAAGCAATAATAAATGCACAAATTCCCATTCTCTTTAAAGCTGTAACATTTTCCCTAACAAATGGATCTTCACGAATTACCGTTTGAAACATCTTACGCAAATTCCATAAAATGATTAATGCAAATACTCCAGCTAACATAAATATTATGCAAAAGGGGGCGTAATTTTCTTTAAAAATTGGCATGTACTTCCCCGCTTCTTTAAATATTAATGGAACTCCAGCACAAACGATGATACCTGAGAGAAACATAAAATCTATTAAGTATTTTGTAAATCGTACTAATGGGCTTTTCTTCATATGGTTAAATTCCTCCTAGTAATTTTCATTTTTATGATTTATTATTTTATTACTTTTCTATAATATACCACTTGTAATTTTGAATGTCAATATTAATTTATCGTTTATCAATAAATCATTATTGATAAAAAATAACTTCTAAGTATGCCAAAGGGAGGTCGACTCCCTCTCAATTTTTTTGCAATCAGAGAATCTCCCCCCCCTTACTTCTTTAGACAGATGAATGGTTGGCGATACATATCTTTATTATACACTGGTACACCACAATGGTTGTTTATTAAAATTATATAGTATGCATATATTTTTCTGCTTCATTCCAAGATACAGTAAAAGAGGTCCCTTTTGCACAAAACACTGACCGGGAGGTATTCTCTACATCCCTTTCCTTGTCATATCCGATTTTTTGAATAACATCATCTTCTTTCCGGCAGATATCATATCTATCAAATCGGAGACTTATACTGCCTGTTCCCTTTGTATATGATACTAATTCTGTACTGTATTCCATAAATGTTTCTACCGGGCCCCTTCCATGTATCACCACGTTTTTATCCATTTGAACAGGAGCTTCAAAAGTACCTCCCATTTTCTGAATATCAGACATTACCCTTCCCAGATAATCCTCTTTTATGTAAATATCAAATTGATAGAAGGGTTCTAGTAATACAGACTTTGCTTTTTCAAGACCTTGCCTTATTGCCCTATATGTGGCTTCTCGAAAATCTCCGCCTTCTGTATGCTTTATATGAGCTCGTCCATTTTGCAGAACAATATTAATATCCGTAATAGGAGAACCGGTTAATACCCCTTTATGAACCTTTTCAAAAACATGGGTTTCAATCAGCCTCTGATAGTTTACAGATAAATCATCTACACGGCATTCACTTTTGAAGGAAATTCCCTTTTCCCTCAGATTCGGTTCTAACCTTACCTGTACTTCCGCATAATGCCTAAGTGGCTCAAAATGCCCGTAACCTACAACGGCTGACTGAATAGTTTCCTTATATTGAACTTTTGGTCTTTCAAAGGTAACCAGGATACCAAATCTTTTCTTAATTTCTTCTTCAAGTACTTCCAGCTGGATTTTACCCATAACATTTACTAGAATTTCATCTGTATTCTTATTATAAGCAACCGATAATATAGGATCTTCTGCTTCCAGAATACGAAGGATTTCCATACATTTCGTATAATGGGTACCATCTAAAATTGTGATTTTTGATTGAAGGGGAGAAACTACGTAATAATTATGATTATTATGTGTGACTGTTTCTCCTATTTCTAAATAAGTACCGCAAACTGGAGTTTTTAGTCCAGTTACTGCAAATACATCGCCTGCTCCAACAATACTCCTACTCTCATACTTTTTTCCGTTATAAACTCGAATCTCATTAACCTTTTCTTTAAATGTTTCTCCTTCTGTTTCGAACAAAAATTCATCTTTTACATGAAGTGCTCCTTTTAATCCTTTTATAAAAGTCAGTCGGTTTCCATTCTCATCATGGCGTATTTTAAATACATTTCCAAAAAAGGTCCCTGCCTTCTCCAAATCTTCATAATTTGTTTTTGTCAGACTTGAAAAGACTTCTAACAACCATTCAATTCCTTCTCCTTTTAGAGCTGCTCCACTGGTAACCGGATAGCATTTTTCTTCTTTGATTAGTTTAATAAGCGAGGTCTCTACGGTTTCTTTTGAATAGTTTTCTTCCAGATAATCTTCCAAAAATATTTCGTCACGTTCTGCTGCAAACTCAGCTAAAGAAGAAACAGGCACTTTATAATATAAAATATCTTCCGTTAGCTTATTTTTCATATCTTTCAATATATTATCTAAAGAAAATCCAACAACATCCGTTTTGTTAATAAAGAAAAAGGTAGGTATATGGTATGTTTGCAATAAATGAAATAAAGTTGTGGTATGGGCTTGTACCCCTGAGCTTCCGCTAATGACTAATATGGCATAATCCAAAACGGAAATTGCACGTTCCGTTTCAGAAGAAAAATCCACATGTCCCGGCGTGTCAATAAGGTAATAAGTATCTCCCCTATATTCAAATATCCCTTGACCTGAGAATATAGTTATGCCCCTATTTTGCTCAATTTCATCGGTATCAAGATAAGAAGTTTTATTATCTACTCTTCCAATGTTCCGGATACTTCCGGTATGATATAGAATTTGTTCGGATAAAGTAGTTTTTCCTGCATCTACATGAGCAAGAATTCCTATAGTTTTTTTCATGTTAATCACCTAATTAAAATTGTTTAGTTATATATCCGATTTGCGTGTCAAAACTCTTATATAGTTTATTCAATGAATAGCGTTGCATATATATACTATTTTGCTGCCGCAGGTGCTTTAGCATCTGATACCCTCCCATGTTCAAAATGCTTCTCTTCACAAGATGTGCTTGGACGGTCGGCACAAAGTAGTATATATGCAGCACTATTCATAATTTAATTAATATAAGAGTTTTGACACGAAAATCATATCTAAGCTAAATATATTAGTAAATTATTTCAAATTCTAATATAATATTTCTATTATACCACCTTAGATTATGCCTTTCCACTTCTTAATGTCACCTTCCAGTCACCTGCCCTTAAGCCCTCCTCTTAAGCAGTAAATATATGATACTGTATGCTTCAAAACTAACCCATAAAGGTTGCCCCTGTCTACAAAGTAGAGATTACTCCAACTTACAGAAGTGGTAGACTTCCCTAATGAGGTTAAAATTATATAATTTTTTCTATTATTTGTCCTCGATTCCACATATTACTGTAATTTATGAGAATACTAAGTTCATTAGGAGGTGTATCAATATGATAACAAATGTAACTTTAACAACAAAAGAAAAATTTTTATTAGAAGATCAGAAAAGTCATGAAGAAATCTGTATTAAGAAATATTCAGAATACGCTAATTTAGCTACTGATCCAGAATTAAAGAATATATTAAATAGTAATAAGAAACAGGAAGAAGAACATTTAAATTCAATTAATCAATTACTTAGTGGTAAAGTTCCTTCTATGAGCAATAGTCAAGGAGAAAGTAATCAAAGTAGTAATAGTTCAAGCGGACAAAATTCCGGTAATCTGTCTCATAGTCCGCATTTAAATGTTACTTCCGGGTCTGCAGATAAAGATATATGCAGTGACTTACTAATGACAGAAAAATTTGTTTCTGGAGCATATGATACTGCTATTTTCGAATTTAAGGATCCACAAGTTCGCGATGTATTAAACCATATTCAAAAAGAAGAACAAAAACACGGAGAATCCATTTACAAGTATATGGAAAGCAAAGGCATGTATAATCCTAAGTAATATTGGATTATGAAATAATCTATCTTTACACTAAAAAACTAAATTGACCTTCGGAGTAGCACAGTCTAGTGCTAACTATCGAAGGTCTCTTTATAGGATGCAGTTATAAGTAATAACTGAAAATAAATTACGAAACATATATAATAGGACTAAACTCCTATTATAGAATAAAATTCTTCTCTTTTTCTTGAAAATAGCCAAAACGGATACTCCAAGCCCTTATAATACATATTTTTATTGTAATTTTAAATATACATACTATTGACATAATAAATAACCAGTATAAAATGGTATTATAGTAAATTTTTACTTATACATAGGAGGAGTTATTAATGCTAAAAATGGATACGGGTAATGAAATTTTAAATAGCATTTATTATGCTATACCATTAATCGATACTTTTTTCGATCATGATATTGAAATCATGTTAACTGACATGGAAAAAGTACTTTACTATCAGGGGAGTAAAGAGATTGATGCTAAAATTGAAGTAAATTCAGAAGCGGGAAAGTTTGTTAAGGAAGCTATGGTAAAGGGAGATGTTGATGTTACAGTCATTCCAGAGGACTTTATAGGTGTAGCCTTTAAATCCTATATGGTACCTATTAAAGATGATAATGGTAAAGTTATCGGCTCTATTGCAATCGGGAAAAGCCTTTCTAAAAAGAATGAATTGACTAAAATAACTCAAGATCTAATCGATTCATTAAAGAACATTGAAACAAGTATTAACCAGATTGCTCAGGGTGTTTATGATTTAGCAACTATGAATAATGAAATTCTAAATGAAACAAACACAGCTACTAATATGGCAAGTAACACTGGCAGCATCGTTGATTTTATTAAAAGTGTATCTTCTCAAACCAATCTATTAGGCCTAAATGCTTCTATTGAAGCAGCCAGAGCCGGAGAGTTTGGTAGGGGATTCAACGTGGTAGCCGGTGAAATCAGGAAATTATCTATGTCATCAAATGAATCTATTGGTAAAATAGATACTGTTATTAAAGATATTTCAAATGCTATAAACAAGATTAATGATAAAGTAAAGCATGCCGATGCCGTATCTCAGCACCAGTCAGAGTCATTGCAGGAAATAGCGGCATCTTTTGAACAATTATCGTCAACGGCACATTTACTTGGGTCTTTGGCTGATAAAATATAAGTTATCGTATTAAGTACATACGCTTTGCCTAATATAGGTTGTTCAGACCTTAGAGAGTAGAAATGGGATATATTTCTACTCTCTAAGGTCAATTTAGGTTTATGAGGGCAAAGCTGTGTATTGAAATAAGGTAATGTATAATTTTTAAGAAATTAGTAGCCTCTCTATTTAAGTCAAGTAAAATGTTATAACTTTTTCCTTTTAATATTCAAGTTTATAGCCACAGTTTAAAAATTGTGAGATTGACCTCTTTAGTGTTAAATAACCATTTTCCAGCTAGATTGATTTAACCAGTTTTTACGTTGTTCATAATCCGGTAGTATTTTACCTACCAGACGCCAAAATGACCTGTCATGATTTAAGTGTACCATATGACACATTTCATGTACTACAACATAATCGATGGATTCCATTGGAGCCATTGCCAGTTTCCAATTAAAAGTTAATTGCAGCTTGGAATCACAGGTTCCCCAATTACTTTTATTATCGGATATGCGAATGGAACGAGGTTTCATCTTAAAATAGCTTTGATATATTTTAATTCTCTTCTCAACTAAATTCTTACACTGCTGATAATAAAATCGTTTGAGTGCTTGCTTTATTCTATCATCATCTTGTTCCTTAACATATATGTGAAGTTTATCCTCTTCTAACAGCACACAATCTTGCTTTATATTTTCATCAATGGTAATACAGACAGGATAGGTCTTTCCTAAATAAAGAAATGTTTCACCATCATCATAAACCTTTTCCTTAAACCCACTTGTTCTTTCCTTTAGCTCGTTTGATTTCGATTGTATCCAATCCCATTTGGATTCTAACAAATGTCTAATACTTTCCGGAGAAGTTCCCTTTGGGACCCTTAATTCAATGTGCCCATATAAATCAATATAGATACCCATGGTCTTTCGTTTTTTATATATTATATTGTAATCTACAATTTCACTTTTGTATTGATGTATCATATGCCACCACTTTTTCATTACCTTCCTAATTCCATTGTGTTAATAAGAGCTTAATAAGGTGCCAATATATTCAAAATCGTTTCTTTCCTTAACATCTTATATCTCCAACTATATTTGCTTCATTTTTACCATCTAAATCAGTTGTTTTTACTTTTCTAATTATTATGTCCTTTAAAAATTTCCTTTCAATAAGACTATATCCTCCATAAGAGTATAGATAAAATAATTTCTTCTATGAGTTATTATAGCAGAATATAGTCTAAATAATAGTAAAACTTTAATAGTCATATAAAAACCTCATTCTAGATAAAAAAATTAACTCTTACCAAGAATGTGATTTATTATACAAAATTATTTACTTTACTTTTAAACTAATTATGACTTAACTTATTAGAATTTTTACAGCACCTGCACTCGAAAAGCAGTAGTTTGTGGAGGAATACTTGCTGTTTGGAAAGTGGCATGTTCTATTCTTACCATTTGACCAGGCCTAAGATTCTCCAGCTGAATTCTGTTACCACGTCTATCTAAAATAATCGTTGAATCTGTAATAACAAATCTCATCTGACTTAACATATCATTTGGATTCCCTGTATAAAGGAAGTTATTGCATGTGTCTACTTCTATTATTCTATCTACTGTAACATTAAATGGAACTTCCGGAGTTTTTACTATAATGCTAAATGCATTTGACTGAGGTGGGTAACTTCTTGTCATAATAGAAGAAAATACAGCATCAACTAACATTCCTACTTCCAAATCCCGAAATCTTAAATGCCTTCCATATTGATCTCTTATTCTTGTACCTTGACTTACTATTAATGTAACAAGCTGCATATGAATCATATTAGATTCTCCTAAAATGCCATAGGAAATTGTTACATAACCGGTCCTGTCATCCCTATATATATCTTCTATTAATGCATCCTGTGCAAAAATAAAGTCATTATTCCATGGTGTGTAATTATTATAGTTTACATCATCCATATTTTAAATCCCCATATTTTTATCTTCCCTAACATAATATGCTTTTATAATATAATTGCTATCTTAATTTTTCTTCCAAAGCCATTAACTTCAAATATAAGCTTCCTGTTCTATTACCAATCCTGTTTCAATAATTGCATTAATTAAATCTTGAAGCATAGGTTCTTCAATTCTTTTTAATTTTTCCAAAGTAACTTCTTCAATCGGCTCACCATAGCTTATATACTTGTCAAATGTATCCTTATCCATTCGGTATGGTTTTAACTCAGGAAATATCCTGTTTTTAATATACCGAAATATACACACACCGCCAAAATCCATATCACCGCTATGAAGATAGGAAACAAGCTGCTCTGACAAGTTCTCTGCTAATCGTTTTAAGAATTCCCTTTCTAGCGGTGAAAAATATCCATGGGAGAATATAATCAGAGTGCCCTCTTCCATTGATTCGGAAGTAAAATTAGCTTTATTCTCTATGGTTAAAATCTTTGTAATGTGAGGGTTATCTAATATAACCGCGTTCTTTATGGTCTGTGTATTCAGAACTGTACCGTAGGGAAAGCACCCTGTATCAATTAAGTTACCTTCTACCTCAATTCGTAAACTCCCCTTAACATAAAGTTCCTGTGAATATTCCTCAATATAAAGCTGGTTAAGTATATCTGAATCTTCCATAGAATCGTATTCCAAGATATCTTCCCCGGAATTAGAATATTTTCTGGCAATACTGATAATCGATCTTTGAAATTCCTTCTCAAAGGTCTTGGAATTATTTAAAAACCGTTTACTAAATACCCTTTTATACATAGGAGCTTCCAATTGATCCAAACCAGATAAACATTGATAAAACTGCTTCATTTTTTCTTGGTTACGTTCATAATATCCTTTTTCCAGTTTCGGCATAACCTCTAATTCTATATAGCTTCGAATCCATGGTTTCTTAAAAGAATGAAAGTATTCCATTACCATATTCTTTTGTTCACCCACAATTGCATATTTAGGTTTCCGGTTACATACTTGGTAAAAGTGAATCATATTAGATAATGGATATTCTACTTTTTCTATATCAACATTATTATAACCTTTCACCCATCTGATTTTTAGGAGACCAGAGTTTTCTAATTCCTTAGCCTCCGATATTAATGTAGTTTTACCTATAGTTTCATAATGTTTTTCTTCCACACGAAAACTTGCATTACCAATAGTATCATTATTCCACTTAGAGCCTCTTTCATATTGATCTATAATAAAGTCAAGCAGTTTCATCTTCCCCACCACCTTCCACAGTTAACAATTCTTGAAATTCCTTTTTCTCAAATTCCTGTATCGATATACGATTTTTATTCGGATTGGCAAATACAAAGGTTTTGTCTACATTGTCTACATAGTTTTGAATCTTATCGTTAGTTGCACTGATTATTGCCTGGAATCCAAGTTTTCGCATCAATCGAATACTGCTGCCAACCTTTTCAGCATCCATTTTGGAAAATGCCTCATCTAATACCACTAGTCTTGGAGTAGGTCTTCTTCGAATGTTTGCTTTTAGGTTAATACGGTAAACCTGTGCAAAGCTTGCCAGTAAAGCTACATATAATGGATTTTGTCCCTCACCGCCGGAATTCTTAGTAAGCATTTTGCTTAAACGCATTGGAGGCATTCCCTCTACTAACTGTTCCATATCAAAGGACAGGTATGTCCGGTAGTCAGCATAAAACTCCATATTTTTTCTTGCTTCCTCTAATAGTTTTGGATTGCTATCTTCCGGAGGCATAAATAATTCAATTAATTCATTGATTAAATCACTGTAATCCTTCTCATGCTGGAGGCTGAATATATCCATCTGGTTATCATTTTTGCCTGATAACTGGTGAGGGTTAATGTCCAGATTCTCGTCCATAAACATGTCATAGAACTTTCCATCTTCCCCTTTGTTCTTGGTAATAATAAACCGGTACTTATCCTTACCGAAATCCAATTGTGCCAGTATTCGGTTTAAATCCTCTTTCTGCTGCATGACTTCTTTTATGGCATCCCTAATTTTATAGACAAAGTCTGTTTTAAAATGATAGATTGCCTGCTTTGCTTGTTCATTAGCTTTTTCAGTATATTCATTTAGCTTATCACTTCTTAAGGTCTCCAGTAATTCATCGTACTCCTCATTACCTTTAGTGGTAAGGGAAAATCCTCGGTAAGAATAAGCATTACGGTAGTTTTCCCTTTTTGCTATCAACTTGTTTAATTCTTCTTCCCTTTTCTTTTCACTGTCCTGCTTTCTATTTAGCAGTTCAAGGCGGATACTATCAGCCTTTTTGTATCCTTGCTCTTTCATGTAAGATTGATATGCAGCTTCTCTGGCTTCTTCCGGTGAAAATGCACTTTGTTTTTGAACCAGCTCTTCATTTAAAGTAATAAGGGAATCCTTAAATCCCTTTAACTCCCTATTCTTAGTCCCTAAATCAACAACGGCTGATTCTTTTTGCCTTGTTTTGGCACGGATGGTTTCTTCTAATAAGCCTTGTTTTTTTATTAATGCATCAATGTCTTTTTCTTTTAAATCCTTAATTTTTCCCTCATACTCTTGCTTCTTCTTTTCCTGACTCTCTATCTCATGGATTTCCTTTAATTTTTGCATTAAGGAATCTGTTTCTTCTGAAAGGGATTCATAATTTAATATATCTGTAAGCTTTCTTATTTGCTCATCCAAAGGTCTTTTTTGTATCTTCAATTCTGATAAATCATGCTCCAGCTGTTTTAATCTTCTTTCTATGGAGCTTCGTCCAATATATGCATACTCAGTATAATTACGTGGATTAATATGCTGCAGCTTATAGCCTTGATATAATACACAATCTGCTGTAATTCCACTTTTATTTTCACGAAGTTCCTCTATATTGCCACACTTTATAACTGCTCCTAAGAGGAAATCCACATATGCCCTTGCATAATCTAAGTCAGTATCCACTTCTTCAGCAAGAGATTTCTGTAAAATAGGTTTGGTATCTTTTAGCACTTTTTCCGTATCAATGATCGCTGCTTTATAGTACTTATTCGGATTCAGGCTCTGATAAAGTACCATTGCCTCTTTTGCGTATTGGGGAGGTACAATTAATCCTAATTTATTATTTCCCATATATCCTTCTATGGCATTAAGCCATCGTTCATCTTTAACCTCAAGTACATCTGCCAGTATATCAACCTGTATAGGCTTTTCGTGACAATCCTCAAGTTTTTCTTTTATAAAGTCTTTGGCTTCTAATAGGTATGTTGGATAAACCTTTTGTCCATTTTGAAGGGTAATAATTTGTTTGGTTATATTTGTAATAGAATTCTTTACTTCTTGAAGTTTTAATGACAATTCTTCCTTGTCTCCTTCAAGTCCTTGCCTGATTTCCTGGATACCGGATTTGATTTTTCCCACTTCATAGGAAGAAACTTCATAGTTATTAAAATGAAGAATTCCTTCCTGTACTGCCGGCTCTAACAATTCCGTACCTAACCAGACCTTTAGTCCACTGGCAATTTTATCATAGGCAGCCTTATTCCGATACATAAATTCCAGCACCTGATTTAGTGACTTTAACTCAGCTTCAAGGGAATCATAACCACTATTTTGAATGGTAAGCATAACTTCATCTCTTTGTTTCTGAAAAGTTACCAGTTCTTCTTCCAATGCTTCTATGGATTGTTCCAAAATAGAAATATCCTTTTCGTAATCCTGTTGTTTTCTTAGGATATATTCTAATTTACCTTCCAAATTCTTAATATCTAATTTATCAATATTATACTGATACTGAATAGCATGATTCACATATAACTGATACTTTTCAAACTGGGTATGTAACTCCGTAAGAATTAGAATTTCATTCTTGGTATCTTCCAATCTTCTTTTTAATCTTGTATATTGGGCTACGCTATCCTGCATATCCTCAATATGGATATCATTTTCAGTGCAAATATAATTCTTTACAAAGTCTTCTAATTTCATATCCATTTTAAATGGTATCGCTTTTTTGAAAAGTGCTGGAAAATGCTTTGGATGTAATCCTCCAAAATAATTACTGTACAATTCATTTCTGAATTTTTCATTGGTTCTGCTAAAATAATACTCTTCCTTAGGGTAATTTTCTTTCATATATTCTCTTAATTCATTTACAGAGAATACCTTTTCACCATCCCGGTAGCAATTAGTCAAAAGCTTTCCTGAATGCCAGAAAAACATACGATTAGTATCATTTACAGACACATCAACATCAAATATCACACCAAGGCTTTGGTACTTACCGGTTTCAGTATCCTGAAACTCTAATACTATGGTGGAAGAAAAGTTCTTATTGCGAAGATAACTGATTTTATTATCTTCCTGAACTACCTTCATTCCTCTAAGATATTCAATTAATGTTCTATCAGAGTCTTCCTTAGCTGCCTTATTAAAGAAACCACGTCCGTTGGTATCTGCATACAATACAATTTGTAAAGCATCTAATACGGTAGACTTACCACTTCCAGAGTGCCCCGTAAAGAAATTGATTTCTTTATGAAAGGACAACACCTTTTCATTGATATAGTGCCAATTATTCAGACACATCTTGGTCAGTGATTGAAATCTGTCCATCCAGTGGTTCCTCCTCTTCTTCCTCTTCTTCTTGATATTGCTCTATGATACCAGCAATGACTTGTCCATCCAACACTAAATTAACAACAGGATATATAATGAATCTGGTATCTCCCTCTAAATTACCCATTTCATCCAGTATTTCAATAATCTGATACTTCTTTAGTGCAGTTATTGTTTTACGCACTTCCGTAGGTGATATGGATTTATTGTTCCATAAACGAAAAAGTTGTATCTTTTCATATACTTCGTTTAAAGTTGTATATACATGAATGGAATTAGAGGCAACATTCATTTGATCATCAAAAATTAACTTTAGTATTAAAATGAATATGGTTGTCAATTTACTTAATTTCTCACCTTGCAGGTTTTTGGATTTTAAATAAATAACGCTAAATTGATGGTTCTCGATTACATCAATGTCCGATATTTTAAAATACTCTTTTATAAAATCTAAATGTCTTTCACAAGTACGGTACACTCTGTTTGGAAGATAACGTTCCGTTTTATTATCGTATTTACGTTCTAGTATAAATGTTTGATTTATTAATATTTTAATGGCTTCTGTTAATTCTTCTTTTTCTTCATCCAGGAGTTCATTGTAATATGGAAACATGCCTTTATCCTTTCTACTAGCTACAGTTTAGCCTGTGGTATCCCATCTCCCTTTTGAAGGACTATTCCAGTATCCCTATAAGCTCAACCAAGCTGAACTGTAATTTCTACTATTTTATTGTTCTATCATATATATCAAACTTCATTTTTCTCAAATATCATATCCGGGTAAGTATACTTACCACTTATAATCTTATCCTTTGCCCCTGGTACCACATGAAAAGGGCTTTTCTTACGCATGCTGTAATCATAAGCCAGAATCAATAGTTCAAATTCTTCATCCGTGGTAATTGGATGTTCTTTGGTATGGAACGAACCATTCTCCATCTGCCCCATAATAAACTGTTCAATCTGTAACTGACTGTATCTATTTTTATTCTTATTAATCTGTAGAATTGCTTCTTTGGATAACTCTTCTTCCACTACCTCTTCCACTTCTACTGTTTCTTCAAATACTTTTTGTTTTCCTCTCTTTTTATAAAGTGATTCATTTGAAATAATAGTAAGATCATTAATCAAAATAGAATCTGAAACTTTAGATAGGATTTTACTATCATCTTCTCTTGATAATAGATTTAGCAGAGTAACTATATTTCCCTGGACACTGTCATCATTGCTTAAAAGATATTCCAAACGGCTTACCGTTGCTCTGACATACTTACTATGCTCTGTGTCAATATGAGCAATTCTCTTCTCCATATTCAAAATGCCACGTTCTATTTCATAAATGATGTCCTGAAATTCATTCTCGATATCTTCTTCCTTTTTCCCTTCTGCCATCATTTTTTGCTTTAATATATGTAATCTGCTATCGTCATCCTGTATGGCACGAAGAAGTTTTTTAATATCATTTTTATAAATATAAAAATTATCGCTGGTTTTAAGTAAACTATATTTTTTATTAATAATGGTTTCAACATATATGTCTAAATGTTCTTCCAGAAGTTCTTCATAATTTTCTTTCTCTAATATAGCTCCAAAAAACTGATCCATATTATGGAGCATGTCCTGTAAAGACCGATTTAACCTAGTAGTATTAACCATAGCTGTCTTTAATAAATCCATTCCAACTTTGGTATCATAATAGAAAGAATAAATATTGGTATATACATTCTGAATATAAAGATCTGTGTCACTGGAATCTGGATTGCTTAATTTCTTAAATACTTCAATAAAAGCGGAAGCATAGTCTGGAATTACAATGTTGGTTTTAAAGGAACTATAATCTTCCACTTTCTTTAGCCAGGTAAAACGAATCAGCTTATTAATAATTTTTGTTGCTATAGGCTCCATGCTATCAAAATCCTGTTCGTCATCGTCAGTAGATATGTCTATAATACGATCTGAAAAATGTTCTGCAATAATCTGTATGCAGGTTTCTTTTGTTAGGAAATAATCATTATATAAATATTCATCATATATAACCATAAGGGATTCTATATAAATATATCGGTTTTTAGAATAAAACAAATTCCAAAATAGCTGTGAAATCTTTAGTATTTCTTTCATGTACAGCTCCTTAACATTTTCAAGTAATTAATAAGAAACAAGTATTTATTCTTATTACGTAACAGCTAATAAGAATACAAAAACAACATTGATATTATAACATAATCTTATCATAATTTCACTTGCTGAAATAAAAAGTTAGCTTATTAACGTACGTACGCTTTGCCTAATTTAGGCTGTTCA
>ENA-UOOI01001236-UOOI01001236.1-fermentation-metagenome-genome-assembly--contig:-NODE-1236-length-27659-cov-3.389509_pt1 | contig 27659 bp, 23 predicted proteins | sample MGYA00245779_ERZ724027 | MGnify/ENA primary metagenome ERZ724027 (study PRJEB28704, sample SAMN03018318) | fermentation metagenome | biome: anthropogenic terrestrial biome; feature: soil; material...
AACAGCCCCCGAGTAGGGGGCCGCAGTAATAATAATGTGATTGGCAGACCTTTCGGTGCCCTCTTAAGAGGGCACCGAAAGTATTTGGCTCTTATAGAGCCTGCACATGCCACCAGTTCAACTGGTGATTTTGACTTACTTGGAGGAGTTGCTTTCGTTCAGCATATTTTCTACCGCATGATAGATTCGATCACAGTTGTTAAAGTCGTCATGGGTAAAGAAGTCGTTGGCACGCTTTGCATACTCAGGCTGTATTTTGCAACCATTCTCCATATATTCACATAGCGTGGTTACAATTTCATCGTTGTTTTTGCAGATGGGACCAAATCCCATGGTCTCATAGATTAAGCCGCCTTCCTCGTAGTGGGGAGGTAAGGTGTCCGGGTGGTAGTATATCAGAGGCTTGCGCTGATAGGCAAAGTCAAACTGAACACCAGAATAGTCAGTTACCATTAAGCTGGATTCTGTCAGCACCTTTTCGTAGCTCATATCACCAGCTGCGGGAACGAGTTCCACATAACTGTTGTCGGTAAAGTCTGGGAGCTGACTGCTGGTAACTGGATGGAGCAGATACATGATTCGATATCCGGTTCGCCTGGCTGTGTCCAATAGTCGGGGATCATTAATCAGCGTGTTATAGATCCGGAAATACTCACTGTTTTTAAACTCAGGATTGTAGCTACGCTGCTCCCCAAAGACGGGATCAAGCGCCATTTCCTTCCGCCAAGTAGGGGTAATGAGAATCAGCTTTTTATTCTGGCTTTTCAGGCCGTCATAGCGAGCCAGCCCAGTAAGCTGGAGTTGCTGATCCTGATAACCGTAGTACTTGCTGGACAAGTTCTCCTTTTCAAAGGGGGAAGCACAGGTGTAGAGCACTGTGTCATCAAACCACTGATTCTGGAAGTGGGCAATCTGGTTGATGGACAAACCGTGCTGTACACAAACTACTTTGGTACGAAAAAGGTCGCGGATACAATTCCCAACTACCAGGTTGCTGTTAAAATAGTGGTAGATGTTGACATGGGTTGCCAAAGCGACCTGAGCATGCATACAGGTTAAGAAACATTTCAGAGAGTTTTCAACCAGCACTTTGGCGTGTTTCTGAGCCTTTAGGCGAGGATAGTCAGGACTGGTGCGATTGATGATATAATAAAAGTCAGGGATATTAGGCTGACCATGTCGTTCCCGGCCATATTGGTACATATATTCACCGTTGTCCCCAGCTTTGTACAACTTATCGAAGGAAATCCAAATGCGCTTTTTGCGGAAGAACGGGCGTGTAAGAAAGTACAGGGCACGCAGTCGAAGTGCGTATTTGGCATCCTGTTGCTCTGGCTCGCTGGCGAGGAATGCTTTCCGGTAGGCCAATTCTCGACGCAGCTTCCGTTTCCGACTGGCATCTTTTAAAATGTGGAGTTCCTTAATTGGCCCAACTTCATCTGGATCGGGAATCAAGACGCGGTTCTTTGTGAACTGCCAGTAGGATTCCCGGAAGTTGTTCAGGCGGGAATATACGCGGGGGTAGGTGGTTTGAAGAGAAATCTGTACACCGCCGATCTCCAGATAGAAGCGAATCTTTTGCAGCCTTGTTTTTTTCATTGGGATTTTAAAAGAAACTGGATAATCCTTCATCAAAACCTGTCCGAAATCTTTTTTGAGGCAATAAATATCCTGCTTTTCACCGATGAATTTTTGACGGTGAGCTGGATCTTTCCCCCTGGCCCAACTGATTGCGTATAATTCGAATGGCTCTTCCGTTATCAACAGCCGGCCGAAGAGAAAGCCATTGAAAATTAGGCAGTTGTCTTCGTATTTGATTAAACGTACTTCAAATTTGACACGATCCTTGTTTACGATCCCAGCCAAATCATCATCTGGACGCCCATCCCAGGGGCTGCCATCTTTTTTCTGGAAACGCATTACCATTTCCTGTCCGCAGTTAGTCAGGTGGAGTTTGCAATTCATCTGCTCGGCCTTCCCCTGCAGCAGCGCCATCCGGGCGGCAAGGCTCAAGGAGACTTGCGGAGTGAAGCCGCGCTGCAAAATAAAACGGTTATCTAGATAAACCATGGCCTGGGAACAGAGCAGATAAAATGTTTCGAACTCTTCTTTATTCAGAACGTGTTTGTTCAGATCATTGAAGTTACAGCGATATTTGCTGCCGATGAGCCAAACACAGGCGTGTTGGATAAAGTCAGGAACCGGAAGACCACCCTCGCTAAAGGAACGTAGGAATGGGATAAAAAAGTCGCGAATGGAATTAATATACCACCATTTTTCGTACTGGAGCAAATTGACCTGCATGTTGTCTTCCAGCGCGATGGTATAGCGATAAGATGCGTTGGAAAGGAATCGGAAAGCCGGTACATTCAGATCGGAGCCAGGATAAGCGGTGTCCATGAGTGTCTGGAAGAGAAATAGATGCAGGGCATCATCATGGATAGTCTCACTGAAACGTTTTCCTTCCAAGATCTCTCGCTTGAAAAAATAGGCCTGGAGAATCAGTTGAAGATAGCGATATTGCCGTTCTAAATCCACGGAAATATCGCCAGCAGCCTCCGGAGCGATCAGGTAAGGTTGATCCGCACCCAGTCCCACATGAAGGGGGCGGAGACTAAAGGCATAAAGGGTATCATGATTTTGAATTGCCGTGTTAATTACGGAAAAGGTGTTGCGAGAGAGGGTGGCGGAGGAAAGGGAAAAATTAATCCAGCTGCCAGTGGCTGCGTTCAAACCGGCATTATAAGCTTGGGGTGCGGTGCAGCCGGGGAGCACCAAAAGAATTGGCGTGACGGATAACTGCTTTGCAGCTTCAGCGAAGGCAGTTTGAAGCGCTGGTGAATCCTCGGGTGCTGCAACAATCAGCTGTCCAGAGGCAAGAAAAGGTGCCTGCCCCAGCAGTGCATCTAAGGCAGGTTTCATACCTTCGGCGCAATCAACATACAAAACAAGGGAGAATTGTGGTTGTGAATTCATGTTTTTTGAGGTTCCTTTCTCTTTCTGAGACTTAGGTATTGCTACGCTGCTGTGCGTCCCAACTGGCGATCAAACGTTGGTACATTTCCGGCAGATCGACCTCCGGGGACCAGCCAAGGGCACGAAGCTTGGCACCACTCAGATGCATTTTTACATCAGGTGCGTAGCCATATTTTAACGCATCATCCGGAATATCAAAGCAGACCTTGGTTTTACCATCGCTCTGATCAGCAATTAACTGAGCCATATCTCGAATCCGAATATTGGTATCCTCGTTTACCACGTTGTACGCAGCTCCATCGGTTCCCGACAGCAAAATAGTCAGCAAACCGCGCACGCAGTCACAGGTTGCACAATAGTTGCCGTAGGAGTTTCCGGCTGTATGAAGGACGATGTCCTCACAGCGAATCAAACTGCGGGCAAATTGGGCAAAAACGCGGGTTTCACTGGGACTGACACCGGCGCCAAAGGTTTGCGCCAAACGGGCAATTTTTACAGGAAGCTGATATTCACTGGCATAAGCAGAGCACAAGCACTCACACATTCGTTTCCCTTCGGGATAGCAGCTGCGTACATTGAGTATGTCTAAGAAGCCGTAATCCTGTTCGGTAACCTGATCCAGAGAAGGATCTGGCGTTCCATACATTTCCATAGAGGAAATGTAGACCATGGAGGTGATGCGCTGATCCACAGCGAACTGTAAAATGTTTTGCGTACCGCTAATGGCGGTGGCGATGGTTTCTACCGGGCGGGTGACCATTTCCTTTGATGCAGTTACGCTGGCGCCATGGATAATGAAATTCACAGGAACTGGGCAGTCAATGGGATTGCGTACGTCACCAACCAATAGGGAGACATCGCCTCGATCTAGCAACGAACCATAAATTCCTTTTGCTTTTTGTGGGTCGCGTACCATGCCCAAAATCCGCATCTCACAGTGGTGAATGCGGTTAACAGCAGCCAGAGCGCGCACGGTATAAGAGCCAACTAATCCGGTCGCGCCCGTAACCAAAACGGTTTTGTTTCGGAATGAATCCCAGTCCAGGTTGGAAGCCGCAATGGCCTCCAGCTCCTGTTGGCAGACAGAATCACGCTCATTTTCAATACAATGTGTCATAAAATGGGTAAGCCTCCCTGTTTAATAGCCAAAGATTTGCTTGTTTTCTTCCGCCTCGACGAAAGACTTAAACATATAATAGTCAGAAGGGGTAGTGATCTTTATATTCTCCGCAGGACCGGTCACGGTATACAGTGTGTGACCACAGTGCATCATCAGGCTGGCGGAGTCGATAAAATCGGAACGTTGCTCCGCAATGGCACGGCAGTGGGCATCGTAGAGTTCGCTGAGGCAGAAACTCTGAGGCGCGCGTGCCATAGCACACTCTTTTCTGGGGGAGATCTGGCGGATGGTATTGCCAGAGCTCTGATCAATCATCATGATGGTTTCAATGGCAACGCTGGTGGTAATGGCATTGCCGTGCTCTTTGACACAGGCGATGTTATCCGAAATGACCTGCGCATTGATCAGAGGGCGGACGCCATCGTGAACCAATACTGTGGTGTCTTCCGGACAGTGTTCGTGAAGTGCTTTGAGTCCGTTGAAGATGGATTCCTGACCGGAGGCACCGCCGGGAACCACCCAGTTCACTTTGGTGAAGTTGTTCCTTTTTAGCAACATATTCAGGTGATTGATCCAGCTTTCGATACAGACAACCACAATTGCGTCAATTTCCGGGTGATACTCAAACTGTTCCAAGGTGTACAGAATAATTGGTTTTCCATGAAGGGGGAGGAACTGTTTGGGCATGGTCTTGATATTCATACGGGTACCGGTCCCGCCGGCAAAAATCAATGCAGCATTCATAAAAACACTCTTTTCGTAACGAAATGATAGAATATACAAAATTATTATACCACATAGGGGGCAAAAGTCCATATGCGTTTTATGGGATACGCTATTTTTGGCGCGAGGGTAAATCAACGAAAGGCAGATGAATAGAGTGAAGTCTGGAATTGCAGTTTGCCAATGCGATATCCTGCGTTTTTATAAAACGGAAGTACATGAGATCCTGGTGGTAGGTTTCAGGGGTCTAAAAGCAGAGCAAAACAGTGCTTGAATGGAAAGAGACCTGTGTGAAAAAAAAATTTGTGAACAGGGTGGATTTTACCTGCATATTCGTGTAATATAAGATGATTAAAGAGATAATTAAAGTAGAAACTTGCAAATTTATGAAGGAGGAATTTCAGTGAATCCCATTATTTGTGCCGATAGAATGAAAAACGTCCATTCTGATATACGCGGCCCCATTTTCCAGGAGGCCAATCGAATGAGTGCGTCAGGCATCCCGATTTTGAAATTGAACACCGGAAATCCTGCAACATTTGGCTTTAAAATGCCGGATTCTGTCCGGCAATCCCTGGTTGAGAACGCAGAAAAAGCAGTTGCATACTGTGATCTGAAGGGAATGCCCGCCGCCCGGGAAGCGATTTGGGCTTATGAGCAGTCCAAGGGTATCACTAACTTTACACCGGATGATGTATACATTGGCAACGGGGTCAGTGAGCTGGCACCTATGTGCCTGAATACCCTGCTGAATCCGGGAGATGAAATTTTGATTCCGGCGCCCAGCTACTCGCTGTGGACCAACGCAACTTACTTAGCCGGTGCAACCCCCGTATTCTACCGTTGCCATCAGGAAAACAACTGGCAGCCGGATCCTGAAGAGGTGCGCGCTCTGGTGACGGAGCATACCCGTGCGCTTCTGATCATCAATCCCAATAACCCCACCGGCGTTATCTACGATACGGCTATTATGCAGCAGTTGGTAGATATTGCCCGGGAAAAGCAGCTGCTGATTTTCAGCGATGAAATCTATGACCGGCTGCTGTTAGGCGATGGACAGCACGTTTCTACGGCCTCCCTGTGTCCGGATCTGCCTGTTATTACCCTGAATGGCCTCTCCAAGAGCCATGTTGTCTGCGGATTCCGGTGTGGCTGGATGTGCATCAGCGGTTCTGAGAAGGAAACGAAAGCATACAAAGCGGCACTAACCGCCCTTGCATCTATGCGTCTGTGCGGCAACGCACTGACCCAGCTAGTGATCCCGGCGGCGCTGGAGGATTCTGACTATACTCAGGCTATGATGATGCCTGGCGGACGCCTTTATGAGCAGAGTAAGGCAGCCTGTGATGCCTTGGAGAAGATTCCGGGGGTGACCTTCGTCCGCAACACGGCGGCGTTCTATGTGTTCCCCAAGCTGGATGTGGAACGGTTCGGGATTATAGATGACCGAAAGTTTGCCCTGGATTTGCTCCATGAAAAGCACATTTTGATTGTTTCCGGCAGTGGTTTTGACTGGCCGGAGCCGGATCATTTCCGCCTGGTGCTGCTGCCTGAAGCCAATGAACTGAAGAAGGCAGTAGAGGACATCGGTGATTTCCTGAGCACCTATCAGCAGCAGGTGTAAGCGAATTCAATGACTGAGGTGAGGCCGATTAACTGGACTGCACCCCGAGATACCATTATAATAGTACCAGCTGGTGTCGGCGCAAAACCGGTGTCAGCTGGTATTCCGTTATAGTTGAGAGAGGGGAAGATGGCATATGAAACGGTCAAATTGGTGCGTGATACTTTTCGCCGCACTGGGAATCGGAGTGTTGGCAGGTGCAGTAGATGCCTTGTTCGGCAGAGTGCTGTTGTGGATCACAGCTTTTCGTGGAGAACATGTTTGGATGCTGCTGCCACTTCTGGCGGTAGCTGGCCTTGTGATTGTTTTCTTGTATGCTAAAATTTGCCCCGAGGCGCAAAAGGGGATGGGGTTGGTATTTGACGCAGCACAACGGCGGGAAAAGAACATACCGGTCTTATTGATTCCGTTGGTTATGGTTTCCACTTGGCTCACACACCTTTTTGGCGGCAGTGCTGGACGGGAAGGGGTAGCGGTACAGATCGGGGCCGCCATTGGACATAACATTGGGAAACGAATGAGAGAGCCGGAATGTGCTCGAATTCTACTGGTGACCGGAATGGCGGCTGGGTTTTCCGGCCTGTTTCGCACACCTATTGCTGCAGTTCTGTTTGCCCTAGAAGTACTGACCGTGGGGGTTCTGCATATTGATGCGTTGTTACCTGCTTTGATCGGGGCCTATACTGCCTGCAATGTATCAGCACTATTGGGTCTAGAGAAATTTTCTGTTGTGGTACAACCCGTTGCACTGACACCAGAGACTGCGGGAAAATGTGTTGTACTGGCAGTTCTATTTGGCGTTGTGGGGGGCAGATTTGCCTGGCTATTAAAGTGGGCCAAAGTAAGATGTGCGAGTCTCTTTTTCAACCCGTATTGGCGGATTGGGGTCGGCGGCGCAGTGATTGGTTTGCTGTCCCTGCTTTGCTTTTCTGGACGTTATTCCGGACTGGGAACTAATTTGATTGAGTTGAGCTTTTGTAACGAGACAGTATTTGCTTGGGATTTTCTTGCCAAGTTGCTCTTTACTGTTTTGACATTGGCGGTGGGATTTCAGGGTGGGGAGGTAACCCCCCTCTTCTCGATTGGCGCAGCGTTGGGCGTAGTAGTGGCACCTTTGTTGGGTTTTTCGCCGATGTTGGCAGCTGCCCTTGGGTATGCAGCGGTGTTTGGTGGCGCTACCAATACGGTTCTCACACCGATACTGATCGGCTGTGAGGTGTTTGGCTATGAAAATCTGCCCTTCTTTTTCATTGTCTGCGTGATTGCATATGTATGCAATGGGAACCAATGTATTTATGGTGGGCAAACGGTGGCTACGGTATATCGTTATGAAATTTGAGCGTGCTGTCTGCGGGGAAAAACAGGGAATTTTGGCAAAATTTCAAAAAAGTAGCGGATAATTCGGCGTTTGCCGCGATTAAATAGGGGGAAACGGCGTTTTCCTTTGGCATTCTGCTGGAAACATCAGAAAGAGAGGAAATGAATGGTATATTCTTGCAGTTGGATAGGAAAGTTTGCCAAGGTGTTTGTTTTTCTGTCAGATTGCATTGACAATTGCAGGTGCGCCATGTATATTGACGTTATATTGCTTTATACTGGTAATAAAAGCAAACAAAAATCAAAGAGAAACGGGGGAGGATAAATGTCCAAAGAGTTGATCCGCCTGAGTGACTGTACCATGGCGTTTGACGACGATACGATTCTAGATAACATTAACTTGTATATCAATGATCAGGAGTTCCTCACACTGTTGGGTCCCTCCGGGTGCGGAAAGACCACGACATTGCGTATCATTGGCGGCTTTTTAGAGCCAACCAGCGGTGATGTGTATTTTGACGGGGTGAGGATGAATGATGTTCCGCCTCATAAGCGGATGGTCAATACGGTCTTTCAGAAATATGCACTGTTTCCACATCTGAACGTATTTGACAACGTAGCATTTGGGCTGCGCATCCCCAAAACAGCAGATGGCCGACCAGGAAGAAAGGTCAAGCTGTCGAAAGATGAGATCCGTAAACGGGTCTTGGAAATGTTGGGGATTGTCAGCCTGAAGGGATTTGAGGAACGCAGTGTGACTTCTCTTTCCGGTGGTCAGCAGCAGCGAGTTGCTATTGCACGTGCCCTGGTCAATCATCCCAAGGTGTTGCTGTTGGATGAGCCCTTAGGCGCATTGGATATGCGGCTGCGGAAGGATATGCAGAACGAATTGAAAAACATCCAGCAGGCGATGGGAATCACCTTTATCTATGTCACCCACGATCAGGAAGAAGCACTGGCCATGAGTGACACCGTGGTGGTCATGAACGAGGGCGTGATCCAGCAGATCGGTACGCCGGAGGACATTTATAACGAGCCGAAAAATGCCTTTGTAGCGGACTTTATCGGCGAGAGCAACATTGTGGACGGCATCATGCATGCCGATGCAGTGGTAGAGATTTTCCATCGGAAATTCCGCTGTCTGGACAAGGGCTTTGCACCCATGGAACAGGTGGATGTGGTCATTCGGCCCGAGGATGTTCAGATTGTCCCGGAAAAAGAGGGACAGCTGGTAGGAACAGTTACCAATGTGACCTTCAAAGGGGTTCACTACGATATCATCGTGGACTTTTATGGCTTCAAGTGGCTGATTCAAACCACACGGTTCTATCCGGTAGACACTAAAATCGGCATTAAAATTGATCCGGATGGGTTCCATATTATGAAAAAGAGCCGCTATTCCGGTATGTTTGGAGACTACAGCTCTTACAGCGAAGAGTACGAAGAACTGGCCGATGTCAACTACGATCCCGACGAGGATGAGGGCAGCACCGATGAAGAGGAATAAGCTGTTTTCCATCCCCTATGTGGTCTGGATGGCGTTGTTTGTGGTTGCACCCATTGTGCTGGTGGTGATTTATTCCTTTACCACAGTGGATGGCGGGGTAACCTTGTCGAACTTTACCCGGATGATTGATTACATCGGGGTATTTATTCGTAGCTTCTGGTTGGCGTTTGTTGCCACGGTGATCTGCTTTGCGTTGGGTTACCCCATCGCTTATATGATTGCCAAAGAGCGAGCTGGCGTACAGCGTCTCTGTATGGCGTTGATTATGTTGCCTATGTGGATGAACTTCCTGCTCCGCACCTATGCTTGGATGTCTATCTTGGAGAACACCGGGCTGTTGAATCGTTTTTTCTCAGCCATCGGCCTCTTTGATCTGATCAATCAGATATTTGGAACGAGTTTGACCCACTTTAATATGATCAACACGCCTGGGGCGGTGGTGTTAGGGATGGTGTATAACTTCCTGCCGTTCATGATTCTGCCCATTCATTCGGTCATCGGAAAGATTGACCGCAATTTGATTGAGGCAGCCCAGGATCTTGGATCAAATGGCTACCATGTGTTCCGGAAGGTGATTTTTCCGCTGAGCTTGCCTGGCGTCCTCTCCGGTATCACGATGGTGTTTGTGCCTGCGGTCAGTACCTTTGTAATTTCCAAGCTGCTAGGGGGCGGTAAGGATCTGCTGCTGGGTGACTTGATCGAGCTGCAATTTTTAGGCAGCGCCTATAATCCCCATCTCGGTTCCGCCATCAGCCTGGTGATGATGGTGGTAGTCATGATCTGTATGCTGCTTATGAACCGGTTTGGCGAAGGGGAAGAAACGGCGGTGATGCTATGAAGAGAGAGCGCAGAGCTGGAAACCGCCTGTTTATGGCGTTGATCTTTTTGTTTCTATATGCCCCCATTTTTGTGCTGATTGTTTTTTCGTTTAACAGCACAAAGAGCCGTGCAGTCTGGTCCGGATTTTCATTGGACTGGTATCGAGAACTGATGCAGGACAGTGAGATTCTGAGTGCCCTGAGCACGACCTTGTCGGTGTCCATTTTGGCAGCATTGATTGCTACGGTGGCAGGTACCTTTGCGGCCATCGGATTCTATAACATGCGGAAAAAGTGGAGTCGGCCGTTAATTACAATCAATAACATCCCCGTGATCAATGCAGACATCGCCACTGGTGTTAGTCTGTGTCTGCTTTTTGTTGCAGCCTGCGGCATTCTGCACTTTGATCTCGGCTACGGGACACTGCTCGTTGCCCACATTACCTTTAACATTCCCTATGTGATCATGTCCATCATGCCTAAGCTGTATCAGATGGACAAGCATCTCATTGACGCGGCACAAGATCTGGGATGTACTTGGATGCAGGCATTTTATAAGGTGGTAGTGCCTGAAATCATGCCCGGCATTATCAATGGTATGTTGATTGCCTTCACAATGAGCATTGATGATTTTGTCATCAGCTACTTTACGGCCGGCAGCAAGGTGCAGACCTTATCCATGACAATCTATTCCATGACCCGGAAACGGATTAGTCCGGAAATCAATGCAGTTTCCACATTGCTGTTTGTCACCGTCCTGGTGCTGTTGGCCATTGTCAACATGCGGGAGATGCAGCAAGAGAAAGCACACAAGAAGGCCCTGGTCAGGGCACGCCAGTAAAGGAGGAAGCGAGAGATGAAACGAGTTCGATTCCTGATGCTGTTGCTGACAGCTGCCTTTGCCCTGAGCCTTGCTGGGTGCGGGTCTCAGGATGGTTCGATGTCTTCTGCTCCCGCTGGGGGACGGGAAGTCAATGTCTGTTCCTGGGGCGAGTATATTGATACAGATCTGATTGATCAGTTTGAGGAAGAAACCGGAATTCGGGTGAACTACACCACAACAGAGAGCAACGAGACCCTATATTCGCTCCTGAAAACCGGAGGCTCCAGCTATGACGTCATTGTGCCCTCTGACTATATGGTGTCCCGCCTGATTGCAGAAGGAATGCTGGAAAAACTGGATTACTCTAATATTCCCGACTTTGATCAGATCGGTGACGATTATAAACACATGGATTATGATCCGGAGAACCTGTATTCTGTACCCTATACCTGGGGAACCACGGGCATTATCTATAATACCAAGATGGTGAAAGAGAAGGTGGACAGCTGGTCTATTCTCTTTGACAAGAAGTACAAGGGCGAGATACTCATGATTGATAATCCCAGGGATGCAATGGGCGTAGCATTGATGTATTTGGGTTACTCCATCAATACTACGGATCGTGGAGAGCTTCAGAAGGCCTATGACCTGCTCAGAGCACAAAAACCGATTTTACAGGCGTATGTAATGGATCAGATTTTTGATAAGCTGGAAGTAGGGGAGGCGGCCATGGGTGTTTACTATGCTGGCGACTTTCTTTCCATGAAAGAGAACAATCCGGATCTGGCCTTTGTGATTCCAAAGGAAGGTGCAAACTTATTTGTAGATGCCATGTGTGTGCCAAAAGGATCAAAGAACAAGACGGAAGGCGAAGCATGGATTAACTTTATGTGTAGCTATGAAGCTTCCCTTGCAAACCTGGAGTATATTTGGTATGGTAGTCCCAACACCAAGGCGATGAATGATTTCCTGGCTGAATTGGACACTGAGGATGCGGCGGTGCTGAATCCCAGCAAGGAAGCGTTGGCGCAGGGTGAAATGTTTCTAAATCTGCCACAGGATATTTTAAATCTCTACGATGAACTGTGGGTTCGATTGAAAAGCTGAATGATTACAATCAAAACCACCAGTTAAACTAGTGGCATGTGCAGGCTCTATTAGAGCCAAATACTTGTGGCTGCCCTCTTAAGGGGGCAGCAGAAGGTCTGCCAATCGCATTATTATTACTGCGGCCCCCTACTCGGGGGCTGTTTCTTTTTGTAGCTTTTTACTTGCCTTTAACTGGTCATTCATGTGGTTGGCAGACTATTTCTAGTTTAGCATAGGAGGTTTTGTCCCTGTTCTATAAGATTTTTTATTGCTCACCAGCCCAGCTGGTGGTTGTTTTATGCCTATTCGGTGCCAACACAAAACACCGCCGGAATGATTTCCGACGGTGTTTGATCTGCCATGGACTTTTCTGTGGGAAGCCATTATAATGAGAAGGAATTCAGAGGAGGCATAGAGGAATGACAGCTGAGATTTTATGTGTAGGAACAGAACTGCTGTTGGGCGACATTGTAAACACCAACGCAGCTTATATTGCAAGGGAACTTGCCAGAATGGGGATTGATCTATATCATCAAACCGTGGTGGGAGACAATCCGGAACGATTGAAGAAAGCGCTGCACGATGCTTTTGACCGTGCAGATTTGGTAATTACCACAGGTGGTATGGGACCGACTTTTGACGATGTGACCAAGGAAACCGTGGCTGCTTATTTCGGCAGAAAAATGGTGCGAAATCAGGAAGCCATGGATCGGATTGCAACGTACTATGAAAAACGTGGGATAGAACTTACCCCTAACACCGAAAAGCAGGCCGATCTACCGGAAGACTGCACAGTGTTTCAAAATAATCAGGGAACTGCGCCGGGTTTGGCGCTGGAGGGTAAGGGAAAAGTAGTGATTATGCTCCCGGGTCCTCCCCGTGAGATGATCCCCATGTTCGATGGCGCCGCTGTACCCTATTTGCTCCGGTATTCAGGGAAGACCATTGTCTCCAGCACGATTCATTTCTTTGGAATTGGCGAGAGTCTGCTGGAATCTCGTATGCATGAGTATATGCTAGCACACGATAACCCTTCTGTAGCGCCCTATGCCAAGGATGGCGAGGTACAGGTTCGTGTGACAGCTTCCGCACACACCAAAGAGGAAGCGGATAAAATGATCGAACCGGTGGTAGCAGAGATCTGCCGTGACTATGGAAAGTACATGTACGGTGTCGATGTGGGAACCGTGCAGAATGCGCTGGTACAGGAGCTGCGCCAAAAAGGACTGACCGTAGCGGTAGCAGAAGGAGGTTCCGGTGGCAATGTGGTAAAGCGAATCACGGAAGTGCCAGGCAGCGATACGGTCTTTGAGATGGGTGTGGTAACAAACACTGCCAAGGCGAGAGCAAAGTTGGCTGGAGTGGGACCAAAAACGATAAAAAAGTACGGTGTCTATTCCGAGGAGACTGCGCGAGAGATGGCAGAAGGAATTCGGCGCATTTCTGGTGCAGATATTGGAATTGCCGTGACGGGAAGAACTGGCTTGGAATCGGACGCAGAAGGAAAGGAACTGGGAATGACTTATATCGCAGTGGACAGTGAGGCGTACCGTCATGTGACAAAAGTCGATTTGGCAGGGAATCGCTCCGCCCAGAGTGAGTTTGTCCGTTATGTTGCGTCCTCCTCTGCGCTTTGGAACGGGTTGAAAGCAGCCCAGAAGAGCGGAAAAGAAAATCTGTAAGAGAATCTGTTAAACTTGAGCGTTGCCCCAATTGGCATTGCATGGCAGGGTAAAGCAATCGAAGGAATCCAGATACCAATCACAAAGTGTGGTCATTTCCTCCTGATAAGAGGAAAACAGTGGATCCTTGCAGCCGATTACATACATTCCAGCGTTTTTTGCCCCCCGGCAAGCTACCGGAGAATCGTCAAAAAAGATGCAGCGATTGGGTTCTGTGTTCAAAAGTCGGGCGACAGTATGAAAGCCTTCTGGCGCACTTTTTTCGACCCCGAGTTGGCGTGCGAAAAGAATCTGTTGGAAATAAGGACGAAGCTTGTGATGGTCTAGTGCGGCATAGCAAAGATCATCTTCGCAGGAAGTGTAAATTGCCATGTTAAAATTGGCATCTGCGCATCGGTTCAGAAAGGATGCAACGCCGTCTTTTAAAAGGATTTCCCTCGAGTATGCTTGGTAGGCCATGGCGCGCCACTCCTGCATGATTTCGTCTTCTGTTTCGGTCAGTCGGCAGAACGCTTTGGTAAAGCGAGCGGCAGTGGGAAATGTAGCGTGAATGACGCCCTGATGGTAGGCTTCTGTCCAAGGGATACTGCGTTTTGCCAAGAAATCCACGTCAATCTGCTGCCAGATGCCGTTCGAGTCAAGAAGGGTTCCGTCTAAATCGAAGAGCAGTGTCATAAGTGTACCTCAATCTGTCACAAAGAAGCGCCATGGGAAATCAACGGCTTCTTCTGCGTAGTCAATTCCAATGCGCTTGCCCACATGGAGGCTGGGAGGGGCATCAAGTTTTTCTGATGGAAGTCCGATATCTGAGAGAGAGTCACAGACGAATAGAGTGTCGCCGGTTAAGGGAAGGCCGTTTTGCAGCCGGGACAGCGCAAAGCCCTTGCACAACTTCCCAGGGCCATTTAGGAAATTTTTGCGCTGGTAGGGAGATAGCTGGTCAAGGGACTTGCCAAAGCGCAGCTGTGATACGGTTTCGCTGCCGTGGCACATTGATCCACCCCGAATTAGAACGGCGCAAGGCTCTTCCGCTGGTTCCGTCACAAAGTTCAGACAGTGATACATCCCGTAAATCAGGTAAATGTACGCAGTGCCGGGAGACGCAAACAGAGTTTCGGTTCGATTGGTTCGACGGTAATTGTAGGCGTGACACGCTTTATCACAGCGGCCGATATATGCTTCGGTCTCTGTGATGCGGCAGACAAGGAGCTGGCAGTCAAGTCTGCGAACCAGATATTTACCAATGAGCTCCCGCGCAACTTGAACCGTATCGCGGTTATAAAAAGAAGCGGTTAACTTCGCCAAATGACTCACCTCGTGGTAAGATTATAGCATAAAACGATTGAATTGGAAAGGGAACTTGTCATGTTTTGGAGTGGAAAATTAGGAGAATGGGAGCCACTACTGGAGCCGATGCGCTGCGAAGACTGGTGGCGGAAGCTAGAGGAACGGGTGGAAGCAGCATACGAAAAAGGAGAACCGGAGGTTTATCCGCCGAAAGAAACACTGTTCTCTGCTTTGCAGGTGACTGCTCCGTCACAGGTGAAATGCGTGATCTTGGGGCAAGATCCCTATCACGAACCGGGACAGGCACATGGATTAGCGTTTTCTGTGTCCCGAGGGCAGAAGATTCCGCCCAGTTTACGAAATATTTACCGTGAATTAAGTGACGACCTAGGGTGTATAACGCCAAATCACGGATGCCTTCAGGAGTGGGGAGAGCGGGGCGTATTGCTCCTAAACAATGTATTGACGGTATATCGCGGGGCGGCAAATAGTCATAAAACTTGGGGGTGGCAGAAGTTTACCACTGGACTGTTAGAGGTGGTGAATCAACTCCCTCAGCCCATTGCCTATTTGCTCTGGGGAAAGGAAGCACAAAGCAAAGTGGAGCAGGCTGCGTTGGCCCAAGGTGCGGCGCCGCGTTTGATTCTCACCTCCAGCCATCCCAGCCCATTATCAGCCTATCGCGGCTTCTTGGGGAGTCGCCCATTCAGTCAGGTTAATAACTTTTTGAAGGAGCAGGGGAGACAGGAGATTGCGTGGGAAATCAGCAAAAATTAATGTAGAATTAAGCAAATTCGAAACCTGTTTCGAGCAAATTATAAGATTCTTAAGAACATTTGTAATGACATTTTAATATTTCTATGTTAAGCTTATAGCGTTGTTCAAAATTCAAGATTGGAGAAAGGGTAAAAAGATATCTGGATTATATCAAAAACTATTAGAAAGCTGCATGGATGATATGTATTGACGTAGTATCCATTTTATGAGGATTTAGTATCGCTTTGTCTATGAACGCAAGTAAATTGTTTCGTGCGGGCAACAAGATTGTGCCGCCATATGCAGTGCTGCCACTGATCTTGTGTCCCGCAATCAACATGATTGTTTATTCTGGGTCACAGCTTTTAGTGACAGGGAAGCAGCACTATGATTTTACCAGCACCTGGGATAATATGATTCCTCTGATGCCGGCTTGGACCCTAGTGTACTTGGGTTGCTTTTTTATATGGATCGTCAACTACATTTTAGTTTGCCGGGAAAGCAAGGAAATATGCTATGAGTTTCTCTCCGCAGAGGCGCTGTCTAAGCTGATTTGTGGGATATTCTTTCTCACTTTGCCGACGACCAACATTCGTCCGGAGCTGGTAGGGAACGATTGCTTTACGCAGCTGCTGCGCTTTGTCTACACAGTTGACCGGCCGGTAAATCTCTTCCCGTCGATTCACTGTCTAGCGATTTGGTTCTCCTGGCGTGGACTGCTGAAATGCAAAAAAGTTCCTAAATGGTATAAATACCTCTCATTCGTGTTCGTTTGGCTGGTATTCTTATCCGTGCTGTATACCAAACAGCATATTTTGATTGATATTATTGGGGGCATAGTGGTGGCAGAAATTGGTTGGTATTTGTCTAGAAGACTCCATTTGGGTAATGTATACAAGTGGATGAACGCCCGCATAAAGATAAAATGAAAAAGAAAAAAACAATTGCCAGTTTGCTCTTTCTGGCAGTATTGATGATTGCCACCTATTTTGTGTTGGCAAAATGCGGAAGAGAGTTAAACTTTACGCAAATGGCGCAATTTGTTGCGCAGGGAAATAAACTCTGCCTAGCTGCGGCATTGCTGTGTATGGGGTTATTTATTCTGTTAGAAGCAGTGAGTCTGCGGTGTATTTACCGGCATTTAGGACAAGATACCGGACTCTGGGCCTCTATTATTTATTCAGCGTCAGATATCTACTACTCCGCTATCACGCCGTCTGCGGCAGGGGGTCAACCGGCCTCAGCCTTCTATATGGTACGGGATGGTATGCCGGTTTCTGTGGCAACGTCCACTCTGTTGCTCAATATTGTGTGCTACACGGCGTCGCTGGATATCACTGGGGTTTTTACCCTGGCCTGCAATATGGAACTGTTTTTGAGTTTCCCGCTGAGCATTCAACTGCTGATTGTATTTGGAATCGGAATTCAGTTCGTGCTGCTGATCTTTTTCCTGTTATGTATGTATAGAAGTGCAGTAGTATACAAAATTGCTGTAGCGGCACTGGGATTGTTGGCACGTCTGCACATTGTGCATAACAAAGCAGAGTTGGATCAAAAGCTGCGGCAGACCATTGACCAGTACGCTCTCTGTATTTCTATGATCTCGGAAAGCAAGTGGTTGTTTCTTAAAGTACTCTTGCTGAACCTGTCCCAGCGGATCACGCAGATTTTGATCACCTGCTTTGTCTGCTTGAGCGCATCTACTGGCGGCTCCTTTTTAAGTGTAATGGCAAAACAGGCGTTTTGTATGACAGGTTCTAACTCAGTTCCGTTGCCAGGTGCAGTAGGTGCGTTTGAGTTTTTATACATCGGCATTTTTGGCAGCGCCCTGAGCGATTCTATGCTGATCACGTCCATGATGACCGCACGAGGAATTTCCTACTATCTTTGTTTTATAATCTGTGGGATTATGACTTGGGTCTATCATATTCATACTTCGAAAAGGTGAGTCGTTATGCTTGGTTTTTATAATTACGGAGTCATTCTTACATATTTGTCCCTGGCCGCTTCGGTTTGTGGCATCATGACAACGATAGATGGGCACCATGTTACGCTGGCCATTGTCTGCCTAATGGTTTCCGGTTTTTTGGACGCTTTTGATGGCAGAGTTGCACGGACCCGAAAGCTGGCAACAGATCAGGAGAAATCCTTTGGCATTCAGATTGATTCCCTCTGCGATATGGTTTGTTTTGGTGTGCTGCCAGCTTCGATTGGGCGTGCCTGCGGGATGAACTATTTGTGGCAGAGTGCAATATTAGTTTTGTTTGTTCTGGCAGCCTTAATTCGATTGGCGTATTATAACGTGCTGGAGATGGAGAACAAGAATGTTGATGAAGGCGGTCAACGCTTTTTCCGGGGGCTGCCGGTTACTTCCGTTGCAATTGTCTTGCCCATTTTTTACGGCATTATGATGTATTGTAAGCTGTTCAAGTGGGCTGGAATCATTCTTCCGGTGATGTTCATAGGGATCGGCGTGGGTTATGTCAGCAAGATCAAAATTAAAAAACCTTCTCTGGGACAAACGGTTGCATTGATAGTTTTTGGTGCCTTTGTAATGGCTGCAATTTTGTTCTTCCGCTTTTCGATCCTGAAGCGGTGACTGCTGTGCGTGTGAAAGTGGCAGAGGAGCAGCCGAGCAGAATGCTCCGGTTCCTGTACCATAATCCAATCGGAAGAGGGGTACTGCAGCTGTTGACCCATCCAGCTGTATCCAAAGTAGTCGGTGCTTTTTTGTATACCCGGTGCTCGGTGTTTCTTATCCAACCTTACATTCGAAGGTATCAGATTGATCTGTCCTTTTACGAACAAAAGACGTACCATTCTTTTAACGATTTCTTTACCCGAAAGATAAGAAAAGAGTTCCGTCCTTTTGTGATGGAAGAGCAAGTGCTGGTCAGTCCATGTGACGGTAAGTTATCTGTCTATCCGATTGCGTCTGATTCCGTATTCCCGGTAAAGGGGCGCGGCTATACCATTGATCAGCTGCTTCAAGATGCAACACTGGCGAAACAGTTTTACGGAGGATTTTGCCTTGTGTTCCGGCTGACGGTAGATGATTACCATCGCTACTTCTACTTTGACAGTGGGCGAAAGAGTGAAAATATTTTTATCCCGGGACGATTGCATACCGTGAGGCCCATTGCACTGGCAAAAGAAAAAGTTTTTTGCGAAAATAGTCGGGAATACACGTTGTTGGAGACTGAGCATTTTGGAAGGGCTGTCCAAATGGAGGTAGGAGCTTTGCTTGTGGGACGAATTTGCAACTACCACCAGATCAAGGATGTCCAGCGTGGAGAAGAAAAAGGAAAGTTTGAGTTCGGCGGCTCTACGGTTATTCTGTTGCTCCAGAAGGACGCGGCAAACCCGGATCAAGAGTTGCTGTCTAACACAGCTCAGGGATGGGAAACAGAAGTCCGCTGCGGAGAACAAATCGGCCGGTGTGCTGATCAAGGTATAAATTAAAATAAGACATCCCTGTTGTGAGAGGTTAGCAACAGGGGTGTCTTATTATGTATGGAGAGAAAATGTTCGTTAAGGTTAGTGGTTTACCTTACGATTGTCCAAGGCGGTGAGATAGTGCAAAATCAAATCCACGGAACTGTCAATCCCTAGCTTACTGGTATCAAAAGAGAGATCATAGTTTTTGGCGTTTCCCCCATGTTGATCTGTGTAGTAGTTGTAATAGCCTGCCCGCGCCTTATCTCGTTTGCGGATCATATCCTTGGCTTTGGCTTCATCTACCTGATTGCGGCGGCAAATTCGCTGGATGCGGTCAGGTAGGGGGGCGTGAACGAAAATTTTGATTACATTTTTATGGTCACGCAGCACGTAGTCTGAACAGCGTCCGATAAAGACGCAGGATTCCTTTTCGGCAATCTCGCGGATGGTGTTAAATTGTTCCAGGTACAGTTGGACGGAGAGGGGCTGAAAGTTCGCCGTGGAGGAGCAGCCTAGTCCGGTGACCAGTGAATACAACAGGCTGTTGTGTGCGGTTTCATCGTGTGCCTCAAAGATCTGCTCTGTAAACCCACTTTTCTGCGCAGAGGCGGAAAGAATTTCCTTGTCATACCATTTGATGCCCAGCCTTTTCGCCACCTTTTCGCCGATTTCTCGCCCTCCGCTGCCGTATTCTCTGCCGACAGTAATAACATAACCATTATTCATTGTGAGAACCTCCTTTTCAGCAATAGGGATAGGGATGGTACTGCTTTTATCTTTTACATTTACCGGTATGGCGTTTGTTTCGCACAGGTGTTTCCCAAAACTGTCTTATTACTATTATGACACAACGCACTGAAACCTTCAAAGTTTTTTGTGTTTAGTAGAAGAACGGGTGGGTAGTTGGAGATATGGAAGTAAGCACAGCGGATGGTGATCGAATTTTGCTGCGGGAAGAGACGATTCGCAAGCTGGTAAAAATGAAGGCGGAGTGGCTCTACGGAGCGTAGGTTGTCTATTTGCGATCCAGCGGGTATGCTGTTACTGTAGATTGTGAAAGGAGCATCAATACTATGACACACTATGTTACAGGAAACACCATCAAGTTCCTGCGTGAGAAAAAGCGGTACACCCAAAAACAACTGGCTGATCTGTTAGCGGTCAGCGATAAGACGGTTTCAAAATGGGAGACACAGAAAGGCTTCCCGGATATTTCTTTGCTGGAACCCCTTGCAAGGCAGCTGGGCGTATCTGTGGCGGAGCTGTTGTCTGGAGAGTGCATCATCAACCGAAATCGAGCAGGAAATATGATGCGAACCAAGTTCTATGTTTGCCCGGTTTGCGGAAATGTAATCCATGCGGTGGGTGAGGGCGTGTTTAGTTGCTGTGGCATTACCCTGCCAGTGCAGGAGTCAGAGGCACCGGACGAAATCCACGAAATTCAGATCCAACCCATGGAAAATGACTACTATATTACTATGGATCATCCTATGACAAAGGAACACTATGTATCCTTCTTTGCCTATATTACGTCAGATCGCGTGCAGCTTCTTAAACTCTATCCAGAACAGACTTGTGCAGCACGCTTTCTGCGGCAGGGGATGGGCACCATTTACGCCTACTGTAACCGACATGGGCTGTTTCAGGTGAAGGCGTTGAAAATAAGACCGTGAAAGCAAACGAAAGAGGCTGTGCCCCGGTGCGATGACCGGAGGGCACAGCCTTTTGTGTTTTGTGGTGGAGTTGCAACCATATTGAATTAGTTTAGATGACGGCTCCACTTTTTCAGGAGCTTGTCGAGATCCTTGGCAAATGCACTGACATCACGATTGGGATGACCGGCGTACTGTTGCATGACAGCGGGTAATTGATTACCCACATCCAGCAAATGCTGAAAGGCGACGGAAGTCGATTCCGCCTTGGTCTTCTTTTTTGCCACGGGGATGCCTTCGGGACAGGACAGGAATGCTCCAGTAGCAATATCGAACCCAGTGCCGCTAAAGGGAGCGAATGCCTTGTAGCCTAGATCATTTTCCAGATGTGCTACAAAGTTGTCGCAGACGGTATTTTCCCCATGGTTGACAAACACTAGCTGAGGCTTCTGTTCAAATCCGCTGAGCCATGCAGTCAGACCATCTCGGTCTGCGTGGCCGCTTTTGCCCGGGAGGGTAGCAATTTCTGCATTGACTAGGATTTCCTCTCCGAACAGCTTTACCTTTTCAGCTCCATCATGGAGTAAGCGACCGAGCGTTCCAACGGCCTGATATCCAACGAAGAGTATGGTACACTCCTCCCGCCAAAGATTGTGCTTTAGATGGTGCCGGATGCGGCCTGCTTCACACATACCGCTGGCGGACAAAATTACCTTGGGGTTTGGATCTAGATTGATGGCGCGGGAGTCGGCAGTGGTGACAGAGGTTCTCAAACCGCGGAACATCAGGGGATTGATACCGGCTCTGACCAGTGCTTTGGCCCGATCATTCAGGCACTCGGTGCCGCATTGCAGATAGACACCGGTGGCTTCGTTGGCCATGGGACTATCGACATACACGGAGAAGTTAGGGTGACCGGTAACCAAACCGCGCTCTTTAATCTCACGAATGAAGTAGAGCATTTCTTGGGTTCTGCCTACTGCAAAGGAAGGGATAATTAGGTTACCGCCCCGATCCAGCGTCCGTTGAACCATATCAGCTAGCAGTGCCACAGGATCCTTGGGATGCTCGTGAAGACGGTCGCCATAAGTGGATTCGCACACCACATAGTCTGCGTCAGCAATGGTAGAAGGAACGTCTTTAATAATTGGTTGGTTGAGGTTGCCAATGTCCCCGGAGAAAACAAGCTTCTTTTCTGTCTCACCTTCCGAAAGCCAGATTTCCGCGCAAGCAGAGCCTAGCAGATGGCCAATATCGGAAAATCGAACAGAAAATCCTTCTCCGATTTGGCGTGTAGAGCCATAGTGCACCGGGTGGAGCCTGGCGATGGCACCTTCGGCATCGTTCATGTCGTAGAGGGGGACATAGGCGTCGGCACCAGATCGCTTGGCCTTTCTGTTGCGCCACTCCGCTTCCTGTTCCTGAATGTGCGCACTGTCTCGGAGCATAATGCGGCATAGGTTACAGGTTTCTTCGGTTGCGTAGATGCTGCCTTGGAAGCCGTTTTTGTACAGCAACGGCAGGTTGCCGGAGTGGTCAATGTGTGCATGGGTCAGCAGTACAAAATCAATCTCTGCCGGGTTAACCGGAATCTCCTGATTTTCAAAGATGTCTTTGCCCTGCTCCATGCCGCAGTCCACGAGTCCGTATTGACCGCAGCACTCGATGAGGGTACAGCTGCCGGTTACTTCATGGGCTGCGCCTAAAAATGTCATCTTCATAGGGTGCATCATCTCCTTTCTTGGATTATACCATGGGGGGTCATATTTGTCGATTGCCACCTTTGATGAGAGGGTTTCAAAAAGAAGAAATGGGTTGCATATAGGTAACCACCTATGATAAGATAAAATAAAATGTTAGGTATGCTTCTCTGGTGAAATCGCATCCTAAAGAGGAGGATTATTCCAATAAAGTCAAGTTGGTAGGTGAGACTATGGAAAAGTTTACAGTAACTGGTATGAGTTGTGCAGCCTGTAGTGCCCACTTGGAAAAAGCGGTTGCGGTGGTGCAAGGGGTGACCGATGTGTCAGTCAGCCTCTTAACTAATCAAATGAGGGTGGCGTATACTGCTCCGGCAACTGCGCAGGACATCTGTGCTGCGGTGACTGCGGCCGGATACGGTGCGGAACCCGTAGAGCATCAGGAACAGCGGCGCACTGTTCCTGATGCGAAAGTGTTAGAGGATCGTGAAACGCCTGCCCTGATCCGCAGGTTGATTGCTAGTATATGCGTCTTACTTCCGTTGATGTACGTTTCAATGGGGCATATGCTCTGGAATTGGCCACTCCCGGCCTTTTTGGCGGGAAATCATGTTTCTATGGGTCTATTTGAGCTACTGTTGACCAGTGTCATTATGGTAATCAATCAACGATTTTTTGTCAGCGGCACACAGGGGTTACTCCACCGGGCACCCAATATGGATACACTGGTGGCATTGGGCGCCTCTGCTGCTTTTCTGTACAGTACGGTGGCACTTTTCCTCGCCAGCTCTGCGGCAATGCACAGCGGCATGGCCGGAGCCGCAGGTTATATGGACGAGTATTATTTCGAGAGTGCTGCGATGATTCTCACCCTGATCACAGTGGGGAAAACGCTGGAGGCGTATAGCAAGGGGAAAACAACCAATGCAATCCGAAGCCTTATGAATTTGACTCCGAAGACGGCCACGATTCTCCGAAATGGGCAGGAGGAAAAGGTGCCAATATCAGAAGTTGAAATTGGCGATACGTTTTTGGTGCGCCCTGGCGAGAGCATCCCTGTGGATGGAATCGTTTTGGATGGGGAGGGTGCGGTCAATGAATCCATGCTGACAGGGGAAAGCCTGCCCGTGGACAAAGGAACGGGGAACCATGTTTCCGCAGCCACAGGAAACCAGAGCGGTTTCTTGACCTGCCAGGCGACTCGTGTGGGCGAAGATACCACGGTGGGACAGATGATTCGTCTGGTGGAGGATTCCGCCGCCACCAAAGCCCCTATCGCAAAAATCGCAGATCGCGTTTCTGCTGTTTTTGTGCCGTCGGTGATGATTCTTGCTTTGATTACGGGGGGGGCTTGGCTGTTGCTAGGACAGTCGATTGGATTTGCTCTGGCGCGAGCCATCAGCGTTCTGGTTATTAGCTGCCCTTGTGCCTTAGGGTTGGCTACGCCTGTAGCCATTATGGTAGGCAGCGGCGTAGGCGCAAAATCCGGCATTCTGTTTAAAACCGCAGCATCATTAGAGACGGCCGGAAAAGTAACCACTGTGGTGCTGGATAAGACGGGAACAGTTACGGAGGGAAAACCCCATGTGACCGATTTGGTGCCGGCGAAAGATCTGAGCGCCCAGACGCTTTTGATGATAGCTGGGTCTTTGGAGTCCAAAAGTGAGCATCCGCTGGCTGGCGCGGTGATGGAACTGGTGATGAATGAGAACGTAGAACAGGAAGTGGTATCCGGGTTTAACGCCCTTCCGGGTCATGGAGTCAGTGGACGCATTGGCGAAAAAGAAGCCATGGGAGGAACGTTGTCCTTGCTCCGAGAACGGAAAATAGATCCTGCGGAATTGGCAGAGAGAGGCGAGCGGCTGGCGGCAGAGGGCAAGACTCCGTTGTATTTTGCCTGGGATGGAAAACCCCTTGGGATCATCGCTGTAGCGGATAAGATTAAAGAAGACAGCGCAGCGGCCATACAGGGAATCCATGGACTTGGAATTCAAACGGTTCTGTTGACAGGAGATCATCCGCAGACCGCTGAGGCAGTCGGAAGAGCAGTTGGAATTGATCAGGTACGGGCAGGAGTTCTGCCGGAAGGAAAGGAAGCGGAAATTCAGCGGCTTTCCCAGTTGGGCAACGTTGCAATGGTAGGAGACGGTATCAACGATGCGCCGGCGCTGACCCGTGCGACAGTGGGCATTGCGATCGGAGCTGGATCGGATATCGCTTTGGATGCAGCGGATATTGTTCTGATGAAATCCACACTTCGTGATGTGGTCGGAGCCATCAGCTTGTCACGGAAGGTGGTCAAAAACATCCATGAAAACCTGTTTTGGGCATTCATTTATAACGTGATCGGGATTCCCATTGCTGCAGGTGTGTTCAGCGGATTGGGAATTACTCTTAGCCCTATGTTTGGTGCGGCAGCAATGTCCCTGTCCAGCGTGTGCGTAGTATGCAATGCACTGCGGCTCAACGGATTTCGAATGCACTGGAACAATGGAAAAGGAAAGGGGTCTTTGCGCCCAAAGCATCAGATGGTGACAGAGGAGGATAAAACGATGAAAAAAACAATGGAAATTGAAGGCATGATGTGTGCCCACTGTAAGGCACATGTGGAGCAGGCGCTGAATGCGCTGCCTGGCGTTCAGGGGACTGTGAATCTGGAGGCAGGGACAGCAGTAGTGACAGCACAAGAGTCCGTTGATGATGCGAGTTTGACCAAGGCGGTTGTGGACGCCGGATATACGGTCAAAGCGATTCGCACATAAAAAGGTCAGCAGAAAAGTACAGTGTCGGAGAAAAAACCGGCACTGTACTTTTTCTTTTTAATACTGGTTGGGAAAGGAGGGGGAGATGTGAGACAAAACGCAAAATATAAGATACAATGACAGTTTGTTTATTGTGGTTTTGCAGCGTTGTTCCCCTATAGCCCTGATTTGTGACAGAAATCGGCTCTTTGCGGAAAAGAGAGTGGAGCCAACAGGAGGAGGAGGGACTAAATGTCTATAGCTGTCATTCCTGCGGCGCGGAGCCTATCTGTGATGAGACTGCCGTGGCAACTGCCTATCCCTACTGCGGCAACCCTACGGTAGTACCCAGTCAATTGAGCGGGAATCTGAAGCTAGGTTATGTAATCCCCTTCAAGTTGGAGAAAAAATAAGCTGTTGCTGCACTAAACCAGTATTGCAAAGGGAAACGCTTCCTGCCAAAATCCTTTAAGGATAAAAACCACATCCAAGAAATTCAGGGAGTTTAGGTAACGCAGCGAGGAAACGTACAGTTCGAAAAGGTTCCGGTGGACGGCTCCAAAAAGATGCCGGACGCTCATACGGATGCTATTGAACCCTTCGACTATTCTCAATTGAAGCCGTTTTCTACGGCCAATCTTCCGGGCCACCTGGCGGACAAATATGATGTGGATGCGCATGCGGGTATCCAGCGTGCAGATGATCTCAGAACAGTATGAGTGCAATGTCTATCTTTATCTGATCGAAGATATGGGCAGCGATGACGCCTTATGAGTATGCGAAAAGCGTTTATCAGGAGAACGCGCTGGGATACGGCACAGAGAAAAGCGGGATTATACTAATGCTGAGTATGACAGATCGGAACTATGCGTTGATTGCTTATGGGTATGGCAACACAGTGTTTACCGATCATGGCAGGGATATCCTTTAAACGGTCTAACAAACTATTTGGAAATGGTCAGAAGAAGTACGCCATTTGACATGGATACAGATGAGGCATATCTGGAAGAAGAGGTGCATAATCATTTTTAATTAAACTGGCTGCCTGTATCTTTATTCCTCCATTGGTTACGGTGGTTTTCTGCGGAGTCTCTTACTCTAAGCTGAAAACAGCGTGTCCACAGCGTGCTGCGAATTGCTACATTCCGGAAGATGGATGTCAGATTACCTATCATGATGACCGATTCCTTTATCAGACGGAAAGTCGCGTACTAATTCGGAGCGATGGCTCTGATAGCGGCGGCACCACAGTTAACTCTGACAGTTTCTTCGGCAGCAGTGGCAATTTCTGATATTTGATAAAACGCACAAAAGAACGGTGCAATCGAAAGATTACACCGTTCTTGCAGTAATATCCAATTTGCTGATATGCAGTAAAATGCTGGAAGAATAATCCTGAATTTTCATATTATCCTGGGAATTAGGTAACTTTTCAGAATAATGAGAAGGGAACTGTGGTGAAGAGGCGGGAAATGTGGTATGATAAGCAAAATTATAATATTGAAAACGAAAGCGTTTTATCAGCGAGGAAAGATGGTATGAAAAAGAAAAAAATAATAATCCTTTCTGCTTTCGCACTGATTTTGTGTGTTGCCGCCGTTGTCATATATTGCGTTGGCGATCATGAGCCGCCACAGATGCAAGCGGTGGCAGCTTATCAGGCAGACTGTGGAACTTTAGTTACGGTAGATGAGTTGGTGACAGAGGTGCGGGATCAGAGCCATTATACCCTCTCGCTTTCTGGCGAAGGGGAAGTGACAGAGGATGGGCGGAGTATTTGCTTTGCCAAAGCAGGAACATTTACGGTTTTGGTAGAGGCTACCGATGCCAGAGGAAAGAGCACAAGGGTAGAGGTGCCAGTGACAACGCAGGATGTAACAGCACCGGAGCTGTATGTAAAAGATATTATCGTGCAGTTAGGGGAAGAGACTGACTACCAAAGTGCGGTGCGTGCAGAGGATGCGTCGGACGGGGATATCAGTGAAAAGGTTCAGGTGGATGCCGAACAGGTAAATTTGGAGAAGGAAGGAACGTATACTGTTCTGTATACAGTAGCAGATCAGGCTGGTAACACGTGGGCTGGTCATCATACAGCCGGTAGAGGCGACTAAGATCACATTGGATCAAAGTGAGATTTCTTTGCGCGGAAATCAGTATGCAAATTTACAGGCTGTTATTACCCCTAAAAACTGGGCGGGTAAGGTGGAGTGGAGCTCAAACGATCCTGCGGTAGCCACTGTTTCTGATGGATTGGTGGCTTGGGCAGGAAAAGGGAGCTGCGTAATTACCGCAAGTGCAGATGGGCAAACGGCTGTGTGCAAGGTGACTTGCAGCGGTGTTGCGGCGACGTCAGTGCGATTGGATCGTTACGCAGTAAAGCTGAAAGAGGGGGATATCACAATCCTG
>ENA-UOOI01001238-UOOI01001238.1-fermentation-metagenome-genome-assembly--contig:-NODE-1238-length-27594-cov-6.866117_pt1 | contig 27594 bp, 29 predicted proteins | sample MGYA00245779_ERZ724027 | MGnify/ENA primary metagenome ERZ724027 (study PRJEB28704, sample SAMN03018318) | fermentation metagenome | biome: anthropogenic terrestrial biome; feature: soil; material...
GGGAAGAATGTACTTGCGGATTTTATCTGTCCTCACGCGCCGCCTCCTTTACCCGTTCACGCTTACGGGGCCGCTTCTTGGTAAGCTGATCCGCCGCCCGTTTGAGCTGTTCCCGGATGGGGACGCGCCGGGATTTGGATTTACTCAGCACCCGCTTGGAATATTCTGCAAAGCAAGCGGTGAGGGCGTCGGCCTGTTGTGACTTGAAGAACAGCAGATATTTGTCCGGCCCGGTCTGATAAAAGGCGTAGTCAACATTCCACTTCCGAGCCACCCTATCAAAGAGCCTTGTCTCCTGGTTGTCCCCGGAGAGCTCGATGCTGTTCTTTTCCCCGCTGTGGGCCATGAGCTTTTTTACGCTCTGCTTGCCGTGGGGCGTCTGCTTGGCTCGGTATTCTTTGGCGATTTTTCTGCCCACGGCCCGGAGCACATACGCGAGGCCCCGAGCCGTGAGCTTGGACGCTTTCACAGAAATTGCAATCGTGCGCCGAGAAACATCTTCATCAATCAGTCAAACCACCTCCTCGGGACAAAATGTCTCGAAGTGTCAGCGCCCGGAGCTCCTGCGGCCCTGCCCTTTGACCGTAAGGATGCCCTCCAGCGTGGTCGCGGTGATCCCCAGCCGCTGGGCCACGGCGATGTCGTTTTTCATGGACTCGGTGACGGTATGGCCGCACACCACCAGCACATGAGAACGCCGAAGCAGATCGCGGCCCATGTCGATGCCGTTCTTATGCTCCTCGGGGATCGCGTCGTCCAAAATCAAGGGCAGATACAGCGCCGGGCAGATAGGGGAGAAACCCGCCTCATACACGGCCCGTCAAGAGCAAGCCGCCGCAAGCGGCGGTGCATACGCACTCTTGACAGGCAACTCCCGGCTGTGCCGTGGGATATGCGGCGACGGGGGATATGCCACCCGAGCCATGTATAAGGGGCGCGGCCCTCCTCGGGACAAAGTGTCTCGAAGTCGGGGCCCGGTTACTTTTCCAGATCAGCCTTTTTCTCGGGCTTTGCAAGCTCGGGCGGCTGTTTGGCTTTCCAATCGTCCAACAGGGCGATGATCTGATCCTTCATTTCCCGAGGGGTGGCCTCCTTGCCAAAATAATTGTTGAGTTCCGCAGTAGAAATGATCACCTTGTCTACCTCCTTTTTCTCCTGGCTTAAAATACCGTCGATCACGTCGCCGTTGAGCTTGCCATCCTTATCCAGTTCCCGGAGCTTCTGTGCCTGGGACAGCGAGGGCGTAGTCTGCTCTCCCTCGATAGAAACGGCGATAAGCCGCTGATTTTTGGGCCTGATGAACGAGAGCTCCACAGCGGGCATAAATCCCATCTTTTTATCGTCCACCATATTCAGGAGCTCCGGGACAAGCGAATTGAGCCGGATATACCGCATGACCTTTTTGTAGTTCATGCCGTTGTTTTCACCGACGATCTCCGCAGAGCGTTTCCCCGCGTCCTTTTCGTCCATATCGGCGGGGCGGGCTCCCTGATGCTTGATGGCCTCCATTTCCAAATCCAGTAGTTTCGCAAGCTCGCTGGGCAGGGGATCGCCGCGCTGCTTGTTGCTGATCTTCATTTCCCGGACAGCCTCAAGGTCGGTCATGTTGCGGACGATACAGGGGATTTCATCAAGACCGGCAAGCTCACCACCACGGCGGCGGCGGTGCCCCGCGATGATCTCATAGCCGTTTCCGTCCTTTTCGGGCCGGACGGTGGCGGGGGTCATAATGCCGTGTACCTTGATCGTCCCCACCAGTTCCGTCATTTTCGCGTCATCCTGCACCTTGTAGGGGTGATCGCGGAATGTATGGAACGGATGCAGTTCGGCCATTTTCAGATAGACAATCTTGCCTTCCTCAACAGGACGGGGCGGGATTGCGGGTTCCGGGGGCATTTCCGGCCACTGTGCGGGAGCCTCCCCCTTGGCGGGGGCAGGCTTCTCGGCGGCTTTTTTACTTTGGGACGTTTTGTCCCGCTTGGGCGGCTTGGCCCCGTCGGGGGCCGCCTTGTCAACCTGAGACGGGCGGCCCCTGCGGGGCCTTGCCGCCTCCTGCGTTTTTTCTTTACTCGGCGCAGCGGGCTCCGCTTTATCCGCTTTCGGGGAGCGGCCCCGGCGCGGCGTAGGCTTTTCAGCCTCCAAATCCGCAAGCGGCCTTTCCCATTCCGGCTTTTGCGCTTCGGGAATAGGGCCCGGCATATCCGGCGCGGTGGCCTCGGGGGTGATATGTTCATCGGGGCCCGTGGGCTGTTTGTTGTCTGCCATTCAGTTTTACCTCCTTTTTCATGGCATAAAAAAAGACCAAACCTCTCGCTTGGCCACGGCAAGAATCCCTCCTTCCGCTATGCGGTTTTATATAGAAACGCCGCCCGGAGTCTCCTTTGGGCGGCACCTATATCTGGATGGCAGTCTATTTTTTGTTTTTTATCTTCTGTACCGATATGAACGATCCTATCTCTGTCATTTAGAAACGCTTTAATTACAACTTATTTTAAACAGACGCCGCGAACAAACAAACAATTTAAAGCCCAATATCAGTAGATAATAGAGAATTTGTTTTTTGTGAGTTGATTTTCGTCGCATTTAAATTCATTTTCCTTTTAATAATCGCCATAATATAGCCATATGGATTGGTAAAATTGAATAAAACGAAAAAAATGCACAACCGCAGCAACAAAATATATTTACAAATCTTTGATCACGATATATAATCCAAATATGGAGGTGTGAATATATGGAAGATCAAAACAAGACTTTAATAGCCCTTGCGGAACGTATCCTTTCGGAATTGGAGTTGCTTACTTCGACAATAAAAGCAACGGCGTTGGTGAAATTTCAGTCTGAAATTCTTGGTACGGATCAGCGACGTAGTATCTATGAGGCTATCGACGGGGAAAAGGACTCTCAAGCGTTGGCAGATGCCGTGGGATGTTCGGCTCGCACAGTGCAACTCCTTATCAAGGAATTACAGGAAAAAGATTTGATTGATGTAAGTAAACGGTCAAAATCTTTTATTCCATGCAAATCCGTATCAAAAATCGCTACATATTATGCTCGGCTCGATATTATTAATGCAGGAGGTGGAGTCAATGGGTGACAATGATCGGCTTCAGGAAATGTTTGCTGAATTTCTAAAAATATATAAATTCATTAACCATCCTCAAATTATGGCTGCTCTTAATACAGAACTCAGTGACAAGACGAGGAAAATTGTTTATGAGTTGTCTAACGGAGAAAACACTACACGTGATATAGCAAAAGTGGCCGGAATATCCATATCGACAATAACGAGTTATTGGAAGCAATGGGCCCTGAAAGGAATAGTAGTACCTGCCCAACGAAAAGGTAGATTTAAGGCAGCATTTGATCCTGCCGAGTATGGTCTATCTGTAATTAGTGTCGATGAACAAGGAGGTGAGGGATAATGGACGATTACATTGCAAAGCAAATACTTGATGAACTCACGCAGGTTCGTAAACTTTTGACTATTCTTTCGCAGGACAAGCTCCAGAGTTTCAATGAAAATATTGAAAGAACGTATCTTACGACTGACCAAAGACGACAAATGTATGATATGTTTGACGGAGAAAACCCTTATAAGGTTATTGCCGATACTGTTAAAGTGTCCTCTGAGGCCGTCAGGAAGTTTGCCGTACAGCTTGAAAAAGTTGGTCTTATTGAATTCGTAGAGCTTAATGGTAAGGCAAAGAATCCAAAACGAGTATTTTAGTAAGGAGGTGTTTGCATGGCAGAATCAGATGAACTCAGCGCCGCAATCGGCCATATAAAATATAAAGTTGATTCTATGGATAGAACACTGGAACGGTTGCTTAGAGTAAATGGTAAAGCTATGCTTGCCGATTACCTTGAGCAGTTAGGCCTTGATCCAGTTTTAAAGCAGGTATATCTTGAAGTTGATGGATCGAAAACCCAACAACAAATTGCAGAAGCAATCGGAAAAAGTAATGCTACTGTTACTGGTAAAACCAAGCGGCTTGAAGAACTCGATTTAATTGAGTTAGTCAGATATAATAATAGTGGCAAAATATTTCAACATACAAAGATGGAAACGATTTTTAAGATTTCACGGCAGCTAAAAAAGGAAACTTCAAAATGAGGGATAACACGAAGTTTCTTATTAGTTTAGTGCAGGACTATTGCAATAAGAGAGGCTATGTGTTTGAAAGCGAAAAATTCGCTTTAGCTTTTGGCTCGCAATGTGCGAAAATGCTTCAGGATAATACTCTATCTGTTGATGCTATAAAGAAAGCCCTCAAGAAGTACAAATCATTTATGGCGGGTAATGACCTTAATGAGGAAAAATTGGCGGTTAATATAATAACTGAAATATGCGATAATGAAGCATACATACCTGCAAAACCTGATATATATACCGCAATATCTAACTTTAAGGTATTTGTTGAGGGTAGTGTTTATCCGGCCTTTCAGGTGTCGAAAAATCCTCAAGAGGAAACAGGACGATCTCTTGTACAAACTTATCTACGCCCTAGGGGCTTTCGTGAAGCTCAGATGTCCGGTGGCAATTCAGATTTAATATATCCAACAGAAGAAACGATTATCGAAACAAAGATATGGCATGATCAAGAGCGTTATCACGACGGCATAGTCGAGTTGTCATCCTATCTTGATTCACAAGGCTATAACGCAGGTTATTATCTTATTTTTGATAATACTCAGAGAGATAATATTGTTGTCGCAGCCCAAGGCACGGAGATATATGACATACATAATAATGGTCATTTGATCCATTGCTTTTTTATAAAAATTAATCCGATTGCTCCATCCAAAAAGCGTAAAACACTTAAACGTTCCGAAGAATAATCATATTTGAATGATAAGGTTATCTATGTATTGATGCGTATTTCTGCGGCCTATTATATTTACGTAGGTATGTGACCGATGGGCTCGGGGACCCAACATAATCGTTTACACAATATTTTAGTTTATAAAGTCTATATAGAAACGCCGCCCATAGTCTCTCCTTTGGGCGGCGTCTATGCTCAAATTAGATTTTTAATGGAAATACCACTTGCCGATTGCCTGCAAACCATTGATATTACTGTGTTTTTTCAAGTCCTATAATTCCACTCCGAACATTAATATTTTTATATGATAAAATCAATACATGGAAAATGCGGATCACACTATTGTCAGTAAAGATAGGTGATTTTTTTTGTCAAAATAGGGCATAAATAGATAAGACTTGTTGATATGATGCGTCCCATTGTTTATATCGCTCATTATGCAGAGGAAGGGATATATATGAAAAAGACGATGGGTCTATGGGATATAGTTTTGATGAACGTGACGGCAATAATCGGCCTGAGATGGCTGCCGATCGCAGCGAGTTACGGCCCGTCGGCCGTTATATTCTGGATATTTGCCGCAGCCATGTTTTTCATTCCATCCGGGCTTGTATCCGCGGAGCTTGCGGCGGCCTGGCCTGAGGAGGGCGGCCTGTATGTGTGGGCCGAGAGGGCGTACGGAGAAAAATGGGGCTTTATTACGTCGTGGTTTTACTGGACAAATAATTTGTTTTATTATCCCTCTTTACTTACATTTATCGCGGTCACCGGTTCCTATTTGATCAATCCCGATTTACAGAATAATAAGCTTTACATTTCGGCTGTCATACTGATAATTTTTTGGGGTGTCACGCTGCTTAATCTTAACGGTATGAACATCAGCAAGTGGCTTTCAGATTTAAGTGGCATATTCGGGACCATACTTCCCGGGTTAGTCCTGATAATACTGTCTTTTGTGGCCGTATTTGTTTGGAAAAAGCCGATGCCGGTAAGATATTCCCTGCCAAATATGATGCCTAACTTTGGATCAATGGCAAACGTGTCATTTTTATCAACGATAATGTTCGCAATGGCCGGTATGGAATTGACTCCCACACTGGCGGGCGAGACTAAAAACCCGCAAAGGACGTTTCCCTTGGCTATGTTCATATCGGGAGCTATCATATCTGTCATCTATATCGTGGGGACCATGTCGATCACGTTCATGGTTTCTCCCGATAAAATCGGTGCGGCAAGCGGAATAATGCAGGCTATCGAAGTGATCGGCAGAGAACTTGATTTGCCCGCTTTAGTTCCTGCGATAGTGATCATGCTCTTTATAGGAAATCTTGGAGGGGTCAGCGTTTGGTCCGTGGGACCGATAAAAATGTTTTTTGAAAGTACTAAAAGTGGAATCATGCCGGAGTATTTTACCAGACTGAATAAAGACGGGATGCCGCAGAACGCAATGATCATCCAGGCGTTATTGGTAAGTGCGATAGTGGTATTCACAAGCTTTTTGCCGTCGGTGGAAAATATATATGAGGTATTAGTAATGATGACGACCATTACATATTTTATTCCCTATTTATTTATGTTTGGCGCATTTATTACTTTAAGAAGGAAATACAAAGATATAAAAAGGCCGTTTACCGTACCGGGCGGCATGGCGGGTGCTTATTTGGTGGCGGCATTGGGCTTCATATCGGTAATACTGGCTATAGTCCTTCCACTGATACCCTTGGCAGGCCTCGGCACAAGGGACATAGTGATCTATGAGTCGGAGGTTGCGGGAGGGCCGATCATATTCGGATTGATAGGCAATGCGATCTTTACACGCTATAAAAAGAGGAAAATTGCCGGCTAAGATTTAAAAGGCCCAATGTCCCGCTTGTCCTCCATATGTCATTCATTCCCCAGGCTGTTCAGCAGATAGGGGTATATATCCTTTGCCTTGTTCTTCCACACCTTGCATATCTGTGCCGCCTGTTCCGAGGTAGGTACGTTTAGATTCAGCTCTATCAATACCATTTCGTTTTCTATCACCTTAAGATTGGCTATATACTGTTTATCGGATATCTTATAGAACTCTGCAAATATTTCCGTATCCCTTTTGAAGGATTCACGGTGTTGGGCGACATATTCGTCTATATCCCTCATGGTCGGTTTAGGCAGCCTGTTTGTAAACATATTTAAGATCTGCGTGCCTCTGAGGGTGATCTTATACATTTGGCTGATCTTCTCCACGTAAAGCCCTTCTATTAGTTCATTCAGGCTTTGTACAAATATGAAGTAGTTCATGTAGCCGCCGTTTTGAATTATCTCGGTCAGCTGATCCTGTGTAAGCGGTCTCTTTGCCCTGTTCAGCATATATAAAATGATGAGCTTGTTTTCGGCTATCTCGTGCATATTTGACATGCTATCACCTCTTCTTTATTATATACTATATACAGCATTAGCGTAAGGATATAAAAGGGCTTCGCAGCGTACGATTTAGGCGTTTCTCCTTTTAAATAATTTTTTAAACAAAGAGTTTAAAAATAGATATAAAATAAATAATGATTGGGCCGATATATATATTCAGAATGTTATAAGGGGTTGTTATTATGGCTATAAGTATGGCTTGTGACGTTTCCATGATAAAAAATAATCCCGTTCAATTTAAAAATAAGCCTCTCAATGATGAGATGGCGGATAATGCGGCCAATAAAAATATTTGTTGTGTGAAGAGGGAACTCGTCAGCGAGGATCAATACAAGAAGAATGTGGAAAAGGCGAGGGAAGAGCTGATCGGGCACAGCACCCATCTGGAATTTTCCGTGCACAAGTTTACCCATGAGATAATGGTCAAGGTAGTTGACGATGAGACCAATGAGGTTCTAAAGGAAATACCGCCGGAAAAAATTCTGGATCTGGTCGCCGAGATATGGAAGATCGCCGGCCTGGTCATGGATAACTATATATAGTGAAGAGGGGGCTTTAAGTATGAGCAGCACATTGGATTCAATCAATTTTAACCGGATCAGCGGCCTGGCCTCCGGCATAGATTATGAAACCATAATCAAAAACCTTATGAAGGCGCAGAGCGCACCGCTGGACAGACTCAATCAGAATAAGACGCTCTTGCAGTGGAAACAGCAGGATTATACTGATCTGGCAAAGAAGATATATGCCTTTAAACAGAAAGTTTTCAATATGGAGCTTTCTTCCTCTTACAAGGCAAAAACCGTAAGCGTAAGCAACAATACCGTCGCAGGCGTAACGGCAGGCTCGTCTGCGGTCAACGGGACATATGCCATAAACGTATCGCAGCTGGCCTCGGCGGCTTATATGACCGGAACCGATGATTTGCCCAGTGCCTATAAATCAGACGGGACCGTGATGACGCTGGCTGAACAGTTCGGTATAACCGACGAAACGGGTGAGTTCGCCATTTCAAATGGGACAAGCAGCAAAGATATTTCGGTGAATTTCTCTACCGACACCGTATTTACGCTGGCTTCCAAGATAAACAAGGCCGGCATTGGCGTGACGGCTTCATATGACGAAAATATACACCGCTTCTCCATAATGTCCAATACCACGGGGAGCTCGAACGTGCTCAGTTATACCGACGCTTCCGTCGACACGAGCGACGGGGCAAAGGACTTTCTTAGCCAGATTATGAATCTTCCTGAGTCATCAACGGGAAAGGATGCTGTCTTTGAATTCAACGGCGCCACGCTTACCCAGTCAAATAATTCATTTCAGATAAACGGTCTGAGTATCTCATTGAGCAGTACGGGCTCAACTACGTTAACGGTAAATGACGATAACGGTCATATATACGATCAGATCAAGAGTATATTAAACGACTATAACGACCTTATAGCCGAGATAAATTCAAAGATCTCGGAGAAAAAGGACAATGATTGTATGCCTCTGACAGACGATCAGAGGGAGCAGCTTTCAGATAAGCAGCAGGAGGAGTGGGAGGAAAAAGCAAAAGCCGGCCTTTTAAATAACGACTCCATACTGTCAAATCTGCTCACTTCCATGAGGAAATCCATATATTCGAAGGTAGACGGGGCGGATCCGGCATACGACAGGCTGACGGACTTAGGCGTCACGACGGGTCAGTGGTATGAGAACGGCAAGCTATACATAGACGATGATAAACTCAAGAATGCGGTCGAAAGCGACCCCGATGCAGCTATAAGCCTCATGAAGAACATTATGAGCGGTCTGAATACGCAGATAGACGACGGCCTGAGCAAGATAAAAAAGAATTCGGGCGACTATCTTGGCACTGATCTATATGATCAGAGTTACATGGCCAACCAGATAAGGGATCTAAACGACAGAATTTTAGATACGCAGGACAGACTCAAAGATATCGAGGATAGGTATTACAGCCAGTTTACACAAATGGAACAAATGATAAGCCAGATGAACGCACAGAGCGCGTGGCTTAGTCAACAGTTTCAATAACGGCCGATAGGGGGGCACCATGCTTAATTATTACAATGAGTATATGAATAATTCGGTCATGACAGCCACGCCGCAAGAGTTGATATTAATGCTGTATGACGGATGTATAAAATTTATCAACAGGGCTGCTGCATCGATCGACAATATGGATTTTGAGGAATCCAATATGGACATATTGAAAGCGGAGAATATAATAACCGAACTTCGCTCAAGTTTGGATATGAGTTACAAGATATCAGAGGATCTGGATAAATTGTACGGCTTTTTTACAGATATGTTGGTACAGGCAAATATTTCAAAAGATAAAGAGAAGTTACTGCAGATACTGCCGTTGATTAAAGATTTAAGAGGTACGTGGGCTGAGGCGCAAAAAAAGGTATGATTGGAGGAATACCGGTGGAGGGAAATATGACGACGGATACCAAGGCGGATCTGTTTGAGGAACTTTATTCGCTCTCGAAGAAACAGGAAGAAGCTATTGACAATTCAGATTTTGATTCGTTGACTGCCCTTATAGGAGAGAAACAGAAAGTAATAAATAAAATAGACCTATTGAATGTGCAGGATGTCGTTGATAAGACTACGCATGCCACGGATGATCTGAGGGATCTGCAGAAAAAGATCATGACCGTAGATGAAAGAAACCGGAACAAGCTTATGGATATGGCTGATATGCTGAATAAAAAAATCAGCCTGATAAAGACGGAAAAGCGTCAGATGAAGTCTTTATATGTAGACATGGGAGACAGGGGCAACTATCTTGATAAAAGGGGTTAGCCCCTTTTTTATTTTTACCGTCATTGCCTGTCAATTAAATTTGTGCTAAACTAAAGACAAAATCTGCTGCAGGGGTGTTTGCAACATGAAGGAAAAAAATAAAGACAAAAAATTTAATGAGTATTTCGCGGAGGACATATCGGCTGCAAATAACGTAAATAGAAAATTTATCGGTGCGGTCGATGTTGTCGCCTCGGTAGAACTATTTGAGGAATATGTATATGCCAAGCGCAATTTGAGGGTATTGGAAAATGTCCGTATGGAAGATGAGCTTACCGATAGGTTTTTATATATCGACGATATAGTAATGAATTTTAAACATATCTTGAACATGGAAGGCGCACTGAAGAGCAAAAAAATATATGAACTTTACCAGATAAAGAGGACACTGCTCAATTACTATGAGGAATACAGGTTCTTATCCGCGTATTCCAATCATATATTCCGCCTGTATTCGTATTGGTGCAATAAAAATGACCGCTATCGGCATAAGTATGATCTAAAGATGTTTTACAGCGGCCTTTATAATTCGCTCAGGAACAGGGAAGGAAAAACAATAAAGAGTATGCAGCGGGAGATTTTATCTGTCATTCCAACGAGGGTGACTAAAGACTTTTTCCTGAGTTATATACAGGATTCCCTGTCGGGCAGGATAGAAGAGGATCCCGACGGGGTGTTGGAGGAAATATCGGATATATATGGTATAGTAAACGAAGATTATTATGAGGGCGAGAGTTTATCGGGCAATCCGAACTTCGAGCGCCTTAAGGCATATGCCGGGAATGATTATAGAAGGATGACCGGCAGGAAATTGCGCAGATACTGTAAGGAATTGAATCATTTTACGCTTATACTGAACACGGTCTGTGAAGTAATATGGCCGTATATAATGGCGTTAAATCGGATCATGATAATTTTGCTTGATTTCGATATGGATTATGCGGCGCTTATTGAGCTGGAGCCGCTCGTGTACACTTCACACAGATATGTCGTGGATCTGGATGATAAACAGCAGGATACGGAGGGAAAAGCTATTCTTCATGAGATAAGACCGGCCGCGCGCAAATGGTATGACATACTGAAAAGATACTCCCTTAAAATCGAGAACATGAGCAATTCGGAACTGGAGGAGGGGGATTTCTTCACGGATGAGTTGGTCGACTTTATCAACTATTTTTATTATCTTAACATAGTCGCGTTAGAAAACGAGGATCTTAATGCCGGCGATTATTATGACGTAACGTCGGATGATCTTTATGACGTTCTGGACAGTATAATACGGGACGTTGATGTGAAGCTGGACATATTAAAGCCTGACGAAAAGAAGATAATGATAAGCGACGTGATGTCAAGCGTTGCTCCCGATTTTAGCAGCCTGAGCGATTTTGTGAGCTTTGTAAAAAAATCTATAGAGTTTGATACAAACGATGCTGAGAAAGCCGTTGCCATAAAAGGTATTAATAGTATTCTGGATCATTATAGATACCTTGATTGAAATAGTATATATGAATGTGATATAATCAACGTATATATTATCTCATGGGGAGGAAAAAATGTTCAAGGGCATAAAGTTGTATGTGGTGGTTATTGTAGCGGTCGTATTGTTGGCTGCGCTCATGTTAGGCTTTAATCTTTATATGAAATATACAGACAGCGGTCTTGAGAAGAACATCAAGGACATAGACGGCGTGAAATCTGTGAAAATAATCAAGGATAAAGTTTCTCAAAAGATATATGTCGGTATAGAGAAGGACACAGACCTTAAGAATTTGTACCTTGAAATGGAGAAGGAGATAAACAAGCAGTCTCCGCAGTCCGTAATCATCATTCAGGATGTAAAGGGCAAATCCTATACAAAGTTGGAGAACGCATATGACGGGATTTCGTATTATTTATATGAATCAATGATCAAAGGGGATTTCCCCGAAATGATAAGCAGCATTCAGGATAAGTTGAAATCAAGCGGGATAAATTATACAATTAAGGTTGATGAGAAGAATATCTATGTGACTATGTCTTATAGTGACAGTACGCTGTATAAGGTTATAAACTACTCACAGGCATTAAGGGGGGAACATAATGATTAGGGAGGTATTGATAGGCTCTGCGGTAGCCGTAACTGTATTTCTAGCTATATTGGGTTTCGATATTACCCCTTTAATATTCATTGGGGCTATGCTGTTTATGCTTAACTATTTGCTGGACGGTAAGGTCGGCGGTAACCTCAAGACTGTAAATGATGTGGGTACGGTTAAGTTTGAAGATATCGGGGGGCAGAACTCTGCCATCAGGGAATTGAAAGAAGCGCTGGATTTTATCATACATGATAAGGAGATCGAAAAGCTGGGTATAAGACCTCTCAAGGGAATACTGCTATGGGGACCTCCTGGAACTGGGAAGACGCTGCTGGCTAAGGCGGCGGCGTCATATACCGATTCGGCGTTTGTGGCTTCCTCGGGCAGTGAATTCATAGAGGTATATGCCGGAGTAGGTGCTCAAAGGGTAAGAAAGCTGTTCGAGTCGGCAAAGGCAGAAGCGGCCAGACAGGGGAAAAAGGGCGTTGTGGTCTTCATCGACGAGATCGAGATAATCGGCGTAAAGAGGGGAAGCAATGAGAGTCATATGGAGTATGATCAGACTTTAAATCAGCTTCTCGTAGAGATGGACGGGGCAAATCAGGAGGATGACATAAAGTTACTGGTGATCGCGGCGACCAACAGAATGGATATGCTGGACGAAGCGCTGCTGCGGCCCGGCCGTTTTGACAGACAGGTAAGGGTCGACCTGCCGGATAAAAAGGGAAGGCTTGAAATACTCAATATTCATACCAAGGGAAAGCCGCTGGCTCCCGATGTGGATCTGGAAGCCATAGCGCAGGATACGTTCGGGTTTTCCGGCGCGCATTTGGAGTCGCTGACAAATGAAGCGGCCATATTGGCGCTGCGTGATAAATCGGAGATCATTATGCAAAAATATCTTACGGAAGCAGTCGATAAGGTCATCATGGGTGAAAAATTGGATAGAAAGCCGACGCCCGATGAACTTAAACGGGTCGCCATACATGAGACCGGGCACGCCGTGGTCATTGAAACGCTTATGCCTGGCAGCGTGGCTAACGTCACCATTGCTCCCAGGGGCAATGCCCTCGGATTCGTAAGGCAGACGGAGAAAGATGATCATTATCTTTACACTAAGGAAGAACTGGAAAAGGAAATAAAGGTATGCCTTGGCGGAGCCATGGCCGAAGAAATTATATTGAGTGACAGAAGTACGGGTGCATCCAATGATTTCGAACAGGCAATAAAATATGCCAAGGATATCATATACTCGGGCATGTCGAAGCTGGGGATAATCAGCAAGAACGATATACCGAAAAGAGATTTGAGCATGGCGGTATCGGAGATCATAAAGAATCTTGAAGAAGATGTGCACTGCATAATTGAAAGCAACAGGGATGCAATTTTATACCTGTCCGATATAATTTTAAAGGAAGAGAGCATAACCGGGGACATGCTGAGAAATTCTTTAAAGAGCGTGGCCGCGTAAATATGTAAATGAATCAATAAGGAGCGATTGAAATATCGCTCCTTATATTGTATACAAACCGGCAGACTGCAAAGATGTGCAAGGCAAAGCGGCAGGCCTGAACGATGCAAAATTAAGCAAGATAAGTTTTTAATTTAAAAATATTTATTAATAACATCCAGCGCATCCTTATTTATCAAGAGTTTTCCATGCTCATTCAATACGCCGGCAGAGGTATTTACCTTCATTCCGTACTCTTCCAATGTGGCCTGTGCTTTTTTGGTAAGGAATCCGCTCAGGGAAAGAACGTACCATTGCTGATATTTATACAGACTGCTTTCTCCCGAGAACAGCCCGTCAATTTCTTTAGAGAGCTCCAGAAATTCATCGAAGGACTCAAACTGAAAATAGTTGTTCAGATAGCTTTTGGGAGGTTTACCGGTGAACAATACCGGCTTGGTATTGGGAATGCGCGTGACTATGATCACAAAGCTGTCATATGCCACCGGAGCGACTTCCACGATCAATTTTGAATTTTCCACATCAAAACTTTCCTCCATATACGCCTCGTACAGGAGCTCCCAGAATAGGGACTGTGCCTTTGTATTGTCATAATAGAGGTCGTCTATTTCGATGTTTTTTTTCTTTAAATCTGCGGCGGTGATCAAAATCCTTATTTTATTCTCGCTGATTTTTTCTATTTTCATCCCGCCCACCTCTCTCTTTAATGATTATTAAATTTTATGCCATTCACCTTGGTATTATTAATTATACCATAAAGAGATACCTTTTCATAGGATGACACAGATACTGCTTTTTGAGTTGGAAGACGGATTATGTTTGGATTTCACCCAACGCAGCAGCGAGCTAAAATACTGTGTAATTTAGCGCTTGCGCGATTTTGGCATCGGTCTGAGGAGGAGAAATGACGCCCCTCCTCAGGTAGCAGATACCATGACCTTATGCTCTTTGATTATGTTTTCGATCTCCCCGCCGTTCAATGAATCCTTTTCGAGGAGCTTTTTTACTATCATTTCCAGTGGTCCCTTATTTATGCGGAGCGCTTCCATTGTTTCATCATAGCATTGGTCCATGATCTTGTTTATCTCCCGGTTTACAGTCTCATTGTCGTTTACGTCTTGAATTTCGTATACCCTTTTGCCTATGTCGCTCATACCGTATGAGGTGATCATGGTCAATGCTATTTGAGTGGCCTCTTTAAGGTCGTTGAGCGCGCCCGATGTCACATCGCCGAATATGAGCTCTTCTGCGGCTCTGCCGCCTAAAAGCACTTTGATCCTGTTCAGCAGCTGAGTTTTTGTTTGAAGGAAGTTATCCTCGTTGGGAAGGTTCAGGACATAGCCCAGGGCCTGGCCCCGGGGCTTTATGGATATCTTCCCCACCGAGTTGACTTCAAGCAGGCTGGAGATCAATGCATGACCGGCCTCATGGTATGCCACCATGAGTTTTTCCTTCTCGATTATGTCCGCATTCTTCTTTTCTATACCCGCTATTACCCTTTCTATTGCCTCATCAAATTCATCGTTGCCTATGTGCATCTTGTTCCTTCTCACGGCCAATATGGCTGCCTCATTGGCTATAGATGCAAGGTGGGCGCCCGTCATGCCGTATGTCCGGGAGGCCAGCTTCTTAAGATCTACGGCGGGCTCCAAGGGTTTGTTCTTGGTATGGACGCGCAGTATCTCCTCCCGAGCTCTGAGGTTGGGATGGCCGATATATATCTGCCGATCAAAACGGCCCGGCCGCAGCAGCGCCTCATCGAGCAGATCCAGCCGGTTGGTTGCTCCGATGACTATTACGGTATCCTCATTGGAATTAAAACCATCCATCTCAACAAGGAGCTGATTTAATGTCTGGTCCTTTTCAGAGTTGTTGTCTATGTTTCTGCGGCTGCCTACGGCGTCGATCTCATCGATAAATATCACGCTGGGAGCGCTCTTCCGCGCCTTTTGAAACAGGGCCCTTATTCTGCTGGCGCCTACGCCTACGTATTTTTCCACAAACTCCGAGCCGCTTACCGGGTAAAATACGGCTTTTGTTTCGCCGGCCAGCGCGCTGGCAAGCAGGGTTTTACCGGTGCCGGGAGGCCCATAGAATATTATCCCTTTTGGAAATTTTGCACCAAGGGCTTTGTACTTTTGAGTATTGTTCATATAGTCGACCAGATCATGCAGTTCCTCTATTACTTCATCCAGACCTGCCACGTCCTTAAAAGTGGTGGGAGGTCTGTTCTGGTCCTTTTCCTTGTTCTTGGATGCAGGCACGGCGACAGGCGACAGCTCCTTGTCGTCATAAAACTTCAGGTATAGGAAGCAAACTGCAAATAGCACCAACAAAATCAAAACCCAGGCCATAACTATTACCTACTTTCAAATACTGTTTGCATATGTATTTTTTAAATATGTCCATGTTTATATTCATTAAATAAAATGTAATTTATGGTTAAAAAGTATAATAAAGCGTATTAAAGAATAAATTAATTAAAGAACAGGGGGGATATTATGCATATGTTCTTCATCAGCTGGGACAGATTCATCAAGGTATGCGCTGTATTTATACTGGTGGGAATATCTCTCATCTATTATAATGGAGGATATCCGGGCAATATATCTGTTTTCGCCCCACAGCGGGAACTCCCTATATACAATGTAGAGACAAAGGAAAAAAATGTGGCGATAACGTTTGATGCAAGCTGGGGTGCGGAAAATACGCAAAAGATATTGGATATACTGGACAAATACGACGCGAAAGCCACGTTTTTCCTGGTGGGAATATGGGTTGACGACTATCCCGATATGGTAAAGCAAATAAGCGCTGCCGGACACGAGATAGGCAACCATTCTTCCACCCATCCACATATGAATAGCCTCTCTGAGGCTGAAATAGAGAAAGAGCTGTCGACGACGTCGGAAAAAATAAAGAAATTGACAGGCAAGGATGTAAGGCTGTTTCGGCCGCCGTACGGCGAATACAACAACAGGGTGGTGGTCACGGCAAGGAGTCTTGGCTACCAGGTCATACAGTGGGACGTGGACTCGCTGGACTGGAAGGATCTATCGGCCGACGTCATGGCCCAAAGAATACTGCCTAAGGCAAAGGAGGGTTCTATTATCCTCTTTCATAATGATGGAAAGTATACCCCTGAGGTATTGCCTACAATACTTGGAGAGCTTAAAAGCAGAGGCTATAAATTTGTCAGGGTTTCAGACCTGATATATAAGGACAACTATTATATAGATCATAAGGGCACCCAAATATTGCAAAGTGACAACCTGCAATAATATATGAAATTGTTGGTATCGTACAGCATTTCTAAGGATATTTTCTTATATTTATCGGTTTCTAATGCCATTAAGGATAGAAACATATAGGGCCTTAATAGGCAAATCGACAAAAAACGACTAATTAAATATAATCATGTTATCGCTTCAACCATTAAAGAAAAGGGTGATAACATGAAAAAATTAGCTACACTTATTGCCGTTCTCGCATTCGTATTAGTCACCGGTTTCGTTTCGGCGCCCGGTACTGCGTTTGCAGCCGGCAAAGTTCATGTGGTGAGTAAGGGAGAGAGCCTGTACAAGATTGCAAGCTGGTATGGCACTACGGTCGGTTCAATTAAGAAGGCTAACAACTACTGGAGCGATTATATAAAACCCGGACAGAGGTTGACCATTCCGTCTAAATCTTCAAGTTCAACGGGCTGTAAGGTCCATGTGGTGAGCAAAGGAGAGAGCCTGTACAAGATTGCAAGCTGGTATGGCACTTCAGTCGGTGCAATAAAGCAGGCCAATAATAATTGGAGCGATAGTATAATGCCTGGGCAGAAGTTGATAATACCTTCGGGCAAGACGACTGTAAAAGCAACCGTCAATAAGACGTCTGTTGCTTCTGCATCTACTGCCGGTTCTGCTTCTTCCGCAGCATTACCTTCGAGGGGTGTGTCTACCAGATTTAGCAGAGATGAAATATACCTTCTTGCAAAACTAATAAACGCGGAGGCTCGCGGAGAAAGCTATGAAGGCCAGGTCGCGGTAGGGGCGGTCGTACTTAATAGGATTACGAATTCTAATTTTCCCAATACATTAGCCGGCGTGATCTATCAACCGCTTGCTTTTACTGCCGTAAGCGACGGGCAGATGTATCTTGAACCTAATGCAACGGCACTGAAGGCGGCGGAGGCTGCGGCCGGAGGATGGGATCCCAGCGGAGGAGCGATATATTATTACAACCCCGCAAAGACCAATTCAAAGTGGATGTTTTCACGACCGATAATTACCAGAATCGGAAACCACGTTTTTGCCAAATAGGAGGCTGCCTAGTGCAGCCCTTTTTTACATATTAAAGCCTTTTAATGTGCAACATAATAAAAGGAACATTTATATGGACTCCAGAATATGTTTGAGAAAGGATATTGATATCCTATGACTGCTGTTTCTATAATAGGACGTGGGGGTAAGACCACGATAAAGACTATGCTGCAGGGAGCGCTGCATGACGTGGAGATATGGGAAGGCGCATCCGGCGGGGAGTGTGAGGTGATAGCCCTTGCCGGCCTTGCCAGACCCTATAGGAAGGAATTGCAGTATTTTTCGGATGCATCGGCGGTGATCGCCAACGCCGACGCCAACTACAGTATGAAGATGCCCTATGAATGTGCCATCGTTGATTATGGTCTCAGCAGTAAGGCGACCGTAACCGCATCCAGTATAATTCAGGAAGAGAGATGCCAAACCTTTACATGCTGTGTGCAGAGGGATATTAGGACTCTTTCAGGAAAGCTGATACTGCCCAGAGAATTTCCGGTCAGGATAGATGTACCGGGAAAATATAACATATATAATGCCCTGGCATCAATATCCGTTCTTCTGATTTTTGACATCGGGGAATGGGAGATCTCAAAGGTCTTGACAGGACTGAAATTCGGCGGCAATATGGAGAGGATATATGACGGAGGCTTTAGCGTAATATATAATAAGATTAGCAACCCATATCAGTTTTTTTCTGTCTTGGAAAGCCAAAGTGAGAACGAGTATAAAAACATATACATAGTATTGGATGACTTTGCCGGTCTTGAACCGGGGGTGTTAAAGAAGATCGCGGATATACTTCAGGAATGGCTTCCCGTATATAACTATACTATTTATATGGAAAATGACGGAAGCAGGACATCATATCTTATGAAACAGTTGGAAATGAGGAAGGTTGAGTATAGAGCGAATAAGGTGTACAATACGATCAAAGATATCATGCATACTGCGGCAAAGGGCGATAACGTCTTTTTACTCGGCAGTGAAAGGATCAAAACCGTCTGGTCTGACTATTTAAATATTACCAAAGAATAAGGTATATTTGCCTGCTCCCTTTAATATGATTATCAATAGAAAACTTACGATTGAAAGGGAGAGTGAAAATGCTAGGGAATATAATAAATACAAATGTTGCCGACCTGATAGGCACAATCTCTTCGGACATGAGTTTCAGCCATGAGATCTATGGGGAGCAGTTCTACAATTTTCTGATCGACGTTCCGAGACTATCCGATACATATGACCGTTTGCCTATAACCATTTCAGAGAGACTGCTCAATGACATTGATCTGAACATAGGGGAGAATGTATTTGTAACCGGCCAAATACGGTCATACAACAGGATGAACAATAATGGAAAGAGCAGACTGCTGCTTTCGGTATTTTGCAGGGATATCAGAAATACCGGTGAGGAGGATGATATCAAAAACCCCAATGACATATTTCTGGATGGATTTTTGTGCAAAAAACCTGTCTATCGGACAACGCCCTTCGGAAGAGAGATATGCGACTTACTCCTTGCAGTGAACAGAATGTATAACAAATCTGACTACATACCGTGTATAGCATGGGGAAGAAACGCGAGATTCTGTGATAAATTCACGGTGGGGGCACATATAAGGCTATGGGGGAGATTCCAAAGCAGGGAGTATCAAAAAAAGCTCGACGAAGAGAACATAATAACAAGGACAGCCTATGAGGTATCTATTTCCAAAATGGAGAAATTGGATTAATATAATTATATAATAGTAAGCGATTTAAAATAAAGGGGTGAAACGAATGAAGAACGGTATTATAGAGGTATATACGGGAGATGGAAAGGGAAAGACCACGGCGGCTGTCGGACTGGGAATCCGTGCGGTAGGCGACGGCTTCAAAGTTGCCATGATACAATTTTTAAAGGCCACGCCGACGGGGGAATTGAAATCCTTGGAGAAATTTGCCGGGAATTTCAAGGTATACCGTTTTGAGGAGAGCAAAAAGTTCTTCTGGGAGGCAAATGATGAGGAAAAAGAGCTGATGAAAAGGTGCGAGCACAGGGCCTTTGATTTTGCCAAGGAGCTATGTAGAAACGGCGATGTCGATATAATCATTCTGGACGAAATAATGCTTGCCCTATATAATAAGCTTTTGAGCGTTGAAGAGGTATGCGATTTCCTCAAAAACAAGCCGGAGAATGTGGAGCTGATACTTACGGGGAGGTATGCGCCGCAGCAGATCCTGGATGCGGCGGACCTGGTCACGGAGATGAAGATGATCAAGCATCCCTTTGAAAAGGGGTTGCCTGCAAGAAAGGGAATAGAATTTTAAAAATAGGCCGGTTTTCGGCCTATTTTCTTAAATCATTCATTATCTTTGTCTTATCCCTTGTCTTTCGGTCTACATCCTTTATGATTACGGCCGGGCTGCCTGCAACGACGGTATGGGGAGGTACGTCTTTTGTGACGACGGAGCCTGCGGCCACCACGGCGCCCTCGCCAATGCCGATGCCTTCCAGTACGACGGCATTGGCCCCTATGAGGACGTTATTACCTATGATGACCGGTGAGGCACTGGGAGGTTCTAGCACGCCGGCGATCACAGCACCGGCGCCTATATGACAGCTTGCTCCTATTTCTGCCCGCGCTCCTATCACGGCGTTCATATCTATCATGGTGCCGCCGCCTATCACCGCTCCTATATTTATCACTGCTCCCATCATGATCACTGAATTTTTTCCTATGGATACCTGTTCCCTGATAACTGCGCCCGGTTCGATGCGGGCGTCAAGTCCCGCCGTGTCGAGGAGGGGCAGGGCGGAATTTCGTCTGTCCGTCTCTATATATACGTCGGATATCCTATACCTGTGGCCTTCGATAAAGGCACTGATATCGCTATGTTCTCCGATCATCAGCCAAAAGTTTCCGCTGCCGAACGTTCTTATCCCGCCAAAATCGAGACCATTTAAATCTCCGCTTATATATGCTTTGGCCGGCGTTTTCTTTTTGGCCCGGCCGATATATTTTGCCAGTTCATAGGCATCCGTTATCATATTATGCGTCCTCCCTTATAAGGTCTTTTACTCCGTATAGGCCCGGCGGCCTGCCGACAATAAATTCTGCGGCTGCTATTGCGCCCCGCGCAAAAATATCCCGCGACAGTGCCGTATGTTTTATCTCAACGATCTCTCCGTCTCCTGCGAATATCACCGAATGTTCACCGGCGATACTTCCTCCCCTTATGGAATGAATGCCTATTTCATCCTTGGCTCTCTTTTCATGACCATGTCTGCCATATTTTATGATATCCCTTTCAGGGGTATTTTCCATTATCGTATTTGCCAACATTACGGCCGTACCGCTGGGTGAATCCTGCTTTTGATTATGATGCGCCTCAATTATTTCAACATCATAATCTTTAAGCAGTTTAGAGGCTGCCGCTACAAGGGAGTCCATGACGGCAACGCCGATGGAAGTATTGTACGACTGAAATACCGGTATTATAGCCGAGGCCTTTTTTATTTCGGTAATCTCCTCATCTGAAAAACCGGTGGTACATATTACGAGGGGCATCCTTTTGTCTATAGCTCCATGCAGCAGACTATGTACGGCGGCATGATTGGAGAAGTCTATGCATACGTCTGCAGCCTCTGCCGTGTCATTCAATGAGCTATAGACAGGTATGCCGTTCGGCGTTTCCGTATTCCTGCTTATTCCAGCCACTACCTCATGTTTTTGACTGCCCTCAAGCATTTCGAGGAGGGCCTTACCCATTTTACCGTTTATTCCCTGTATTATTATCTTCAGCATATCTGCACCTCGAAAATTAACCTTTTATTTTAAAACCATATTCGGATAATCTTGATTTTAAAATATTTAAATTTGTAGGTTCCATATCGGTCAAAGGCAGCCTGAGCGGCCCCGCGTCCATTCCTATCAGGTTCATTGCCGTCTTTACGGGTATCGGGTTTACCTCTATAAACATTGCTTTGTTTAACGGATTGAGTTTCAGCTGAAGTTCACAACTTCTCTTTACATCGCCTTCAAGGAAAGCGGCGGCTATTCCATGTACCTCTTTGGGCATTATGTTGGCGGTGACGGAGATAACTCCCAGTCCGCCCAGCGACATGATCGGCACCACCTGGTCGTCGTTTCCCGAATATATGGCAAAATCATTTCCACACAGTCGCGCTACTTCTGCGATCTGGCTTATATCGCCGCTTGCCTCTTTAACACCCGCTATATTGGGATGCTTTTTGAGCTCCGCTAAGGTCTGAGGCAGCACATTGAGTCCCGTCCTGCCCGGCACATTGTATATAATTATCGGGATGTTTACCGAGTCGGCTATCTTTGTAAAATGCTCGATAAGACCCTTCTGCGTCGTCTTGTTATAGTATGGAGTTATCACCAACAGGGCGTTTGCTCCGAGTCTCTCAGCCTCTTTGCTCATTTCTATGCTGTGCTTGGTATCGTTCGAGCCGGTGCCGGCTATGACCGGTATTTTATTTTTTATCTTTTTTACCGTAAACTCAATGACCTTACTCTTTTCCTCATCGGTCATGGTCGATGCCTCGCCGGTAGTACCGCATGCTATTATGGCGTCGGTGGAGTTTTCCAGATGAAAGTCCAGAAGTTTATCCAAAACCTCATAATTGACGCCGCCGGCAGTAAAAGGCGTCACCAGTGCGACGCCAGAACCCTTAAAAATAGCCATTGTCATATCCTCCTTATTAATAATTCTGCTATCTCGACTGCATTGGTTGCGGCTCCTTTTCGTACGTTGTCCGCAACGACAAACATGTTGATCCCGCTGTTTACGGTATCATCTCTTCTAAGCCTTCCCACATATACCTCGTCATGACCGGATGCGGCCGTTGCCAGCGGATATATATTGTTCCCCGGGTCGTCTCTCAGCACAACGCCCGATGCTTCAGACAACAGTATGCGCACATCTTTCAAATCAAACTCTTTTTCAAATTCCACGTTTATGGATTCGCTGTGACAGTTTTCAACCGGTACCCTGACTGTAGTTGCAGTCACCTTGATATCTTCATCATGGAATATCTTTCTGGTTTCATTTACCATTTTCATTTCTTCCTTAGTATAACCGTTGTCTAAAAAATCATCGATGTGAGGCAGGCAATTATTGTATATGGGATAAGGGAATTGCTTGGGCTGCTCGCCGCACGCCGTTCTCTTAAGATCATCGACCCCATTTTTTCCTGCGCCGGACACCGCCTGATATGTAGATACTACTATCCTCTTTATTCCGTAATGGTCGTGAAGCGGTTTTAACGGAACTACCATCTGGATGGTAGAGCAGTTGGGATTGGCGATTATACCGTGATGCCAGTCGGTGTCCTGAGGATTTACCTCCGGGACTATCAGCGGGACCGATTCATCCATTCTCCAATAGCTGCTGTTATCTATGACCGTGCATCTCTTGGCAGCCGCTATCGGTGCAAATTTCTTGCTGACGGCGGCACCGGCCGAAAACAATGCTATATCTATCCCACTGTCAAAGGAATCCTCTCTCAATTCCTTCACTTTATAAGGTTTGCCCTTGAATTCGAGATTTGTACCCTCGGATTTTTTGGATGCAAAAAGTAAAAGATTTTTAATGGGGAAGTTCCTCTCTTCCAGGACCTTGATAAAGGTCCTGCCGACCATACCGGTTGCCCCTACCACAGCTACATTGTACAATGACATTCCTCCTTAAATAAAAATAACTACCCTTGAGCCGGCAGGTAGTTTGCTGAAAATTATATACGGCGGCGAAAGCGCCTGAATAACCACCGGATAGCTCTCCATCATAATAGAATATGATGACAGTGCCGGGACTGTTGATCCCGGTTCCAGGAGCCGGGTTGAGGATTTCCGGTCCTTCGGCACCGGCTCCTTTCAATATCCTTCATAGTTTTCCTCTTCCTTGGGATATTTACTCTTAGACGGTGCAGCCTCTATCGTATCTTCTATTTACTAATATATTATCGTTTATGTTAATCTGTGTCAAATATATTTGATTGGCTGTATTGTCAGGTGTTAGTAAGTAAATTGCAAAAAGGCATGCATTTTTTAAAATATTCAATGAAAACTTTTGATGAATATTTATTATTTGTCATATTTTGACGAGGATAGTATAATTATGTTGGGTTGGGAGGAATAGGAGAGGAGATCATATGATTCAAAACATTCGTAACAGATTGGTCGTTTTTATCACTTTGCTTGTTGTTGTCAGTATAGGCGCCTCAAGCTATTACAATTATTATTTGAGCAGCAGGAGTATGGCAGAACAGGTAAAGAACGAAGAAGATGCGGTTTTGAATGTATCCGGTCATTATATAGATACACTGCTTACCAACTACGAAAATCAATTAAACCAGTTTGCATCTTCCGAGGCTATTTCAAGCGTAATAGGTTCCGGTGAAGCAGAGGGTAAGATACAGAATTATCTCGGTAAATTTATAAAGACTATGCCGAACGCCGTAAACCTATATATTGCCACCACTGACGGCAGGTTTTATCTTTATCCGCAGCAGGAACTGCCGGCAGGTTATGATCCCAGGGGTAAGGATTGGTACAAGAAGGCTGATTCTGCCGCAGGCAAGACAATTTGGACCGACGTTTATAAGGATGCCGCCAGCAATAAGAATGAAGTTACCGTAGCTAAACAGGTAACGGATGATGCGGGCAACGTTATCGGTGTGGCCGGTATTGATGTAGATCTTACATATCTTTCAAAGGAATTGAGCAATATAAAGGTCGGAGATACGGGCTATGTGTTTTTAATGGACAGCAAGGGCATAACGTTGGCTCACTCTGATACGAGCAAACTGGGTATGGACATGAAACAGTATGACTGGGGCAAAAAAATTATCAATGGTGATAAAACCGGTTCACTCGATTACAACTTTGAAGGTATGGATAAATATGCGACATATGGTACTATTGACCGACTGGGATGGAAAATAGTGGCCACACTGCCCAACAGCGAAATAGCTGCTTTCTCCGACAGCATATTTAAAGGTACTGCGGCATCGGGAGCAGCAGCTATTTTGATAGGCGTGCTTATTGCTTTCTTCATAGCAAAGGGTATAGTAAGCCCGATAAATAAGCTAAAGGAATCGCTTTCATATGTGAAATCGGGAGACTTTTCACAGTTGACTGATCTCAAGACAAAGGACGAAATAGGTCAGCTTGCGTCATATTTCAATGATGCCATGGACGGTATCAGAGGATTGATCAATGATGCCCATGGTGTGGCAGAAAAGGTAAAGCAGGAAACCGACGCGCTTACGTCTTCTGTGTCTCAGACATCGGCGGCTACCGAAGAGATAGCCAGGGCGGTACAGGATGTGGCATCGGGGGCGTCTGCCCAGGCCGCTGAAGTACAGGAAATAAGCGGAGTGGTGGAGGATCTGTCCAATAGCATAGGCAATGTCAAGGAAGCGGCCGAGAACGTGTCCGTAATGTCTAATGATTCCCTTTTATTGAGTCAGGAAGGCAAAAATATTGTCAATACGCTTGTCGAGAAAAACGAGGAAAACGTGGAGGCAAACAGAAACGTGATAGATGCTATAAACGAACTCAACGACAGGTCTAAGCAGATAGGAGACATTGTGGAGACGATAAACGCCATCGCCGATCAGACAAATCTGCTGGCACTGAACGCCGCTATAGAGGCGGCAAGGGCGGGAGAGGCAGGAAGAGGGTTTGCGGTTGTGGCCGATGAGATACGCAAGTTGGCCGAGCAATCTTCGCAGGCTGTTTTACAGGTCCAAGAGCTTATAGGAGGTATAGAAAAGAACGTCAGCGACAGTGTTTTGAGTGCCGAGAAGTCGAGTAAGATAAATGCAGAGCTTACCGAAAGCGTAAAGAGTACCTCCGATGCTTTTTCAATGATCACTGATTCACTGGGTACGGCAATGGACTCCACCCAAAATGTTATGAGCTTGATGGATGATATGGATAAACTGAGGGAAAAAGCGGTCGAGGGTACGGATAATATTTCAGCCGTTGCCGAAGAGACTGCCGCATCTACCGAAGAGGTATCTGCATCCACGGAAGAGCAGAATGCCGCATTGGAGGAAATAAGAAGATCATTAGAGGAACTGCAGACAATGACCGGAAGATTGTTTGAAGACGTTTCCAAGTTTAAAGTTTAAAATATATATGGATTGTATATGTATGTTTACTTGACCATGTTTACTTGTTGTGCTATTATAAGTATGTCGATAGAAATCGATTAATTTATAAGTTGGAGGTAAAAAAATGAAGGGCAAGGTAAAGTGGTTTAATTCTGAGAAGGGTTATGGCTTCATAGAAAGAGAAGGAGGACCGGATGTCTTTGTACACTTCTCAGCGATAACAATGGATGGTTTTAAGACGCTGGAAGAGGGACAAACAGTGGAGTTTGAGATAGTTGAAGGTGCAAAGGGGCCGCAGGCTACTAATGTTACTGTTGTAAACGCCTAAACTTCCGAAAATCCAACCCTAACACTTAAGGTGTTAGGGTTTTTAGTATGTGGAGGGAAATAACTTGAATGACTATATTGTAAGGGCAGTAGCCATGGGAGGAACACTTCTTGCATATGCGTCGACTACTAAAAATACGGTGGAAGAGGCACGAAGGATACACGGCTTAAGTCCGCTTGCCTGTGCGGCATTAGGAAGGTGCCTTACAATGGCGGGGATGATGGGCGCTATGATTAAATCAGACAAGGACAGCGTGACGATACAGATAAACGGGAACGGACCGCTGGGCAAAATAGTAGCATGTTCCGATTCGCGGGCTAAAGTAAAGGGGTATTTAAGCAACCCCGATATATATCTGCCTCCGCGTTCCGACGGGAAATTGGATGTCGGAAGTGCCGTGGGCAGAGAAGGGACTCTTACCGTCATACGCGATATGGGACTGAAACAGCCGTATATCGGTAAGGTACAACTTATTACGGGTGAAATTGCGGAGGATTTTACAAACTACTATGCCAGATCGGAGCAGATACCATCATCGGTAGGTCTGGGTGTGTTGGTGGGTGTCGACGGGTCATGCAAGGCTGCCGGAGGTTTTGTCATTCAGCTCATGCCCGGTTTTCCGCAGGAAAAGATAGGGATGATAGAGGAGCGGGTGGGTAAATTATCTGCCGTAACAAAGCATCTTGGATCTGGCAAAAACCCGGAGTATATATTAAATTTATTGCTTGGCGACATGGAGCTTGCAATACTGGACAGAATCGAGACCACGTACGAATGCGACTGTAATATGGAACGTGTGGAAAAGGCCATATGTAGTCTTGGAAAGACTGAGATTGAAAAACTTGTGCAGGATAACGAGCCGTTGGAGATCATTTGTGAGTTTTGCGGAAAGAGATATAGGGTCGAGTCCGATAAAATGTATGAAATGCTTGAGTAAAAGGATAGTTTCAGGTAAGAACGAAAATAAGAGGATTATTGAGATAATCCATATAATATATGAATAATCTGCTATAAACGGTATTTTGTATTTTTGACTTAATCCTGAATCTCGTTTATACTATTTTATGTTAAATGGCCCGGTAGTTCAGCTGGTTTAGAACGCTAGCCTGTCACGCTAGAGGTCAAGGGTTCGATCCCCTTCCGGGTCGCCATTTTATGCCCAGATAGCTCAGATGGTAGAGCAGGGGACTGAAAATCCCCGTGTCGGTGGTTCGATTCCACCTTTGGGCACCA
>ENA-UOOI01001239-UOOI01001239.1-fermentation-metagenome-genome-assembly--contig:-NODE-1239-length-27592-cov-9.548099_pt1 | contig 27592 bp, 29 predicted proteins | sample MGYA00245779_ERZ724027 | MGnify/ENA primary metagenome ERZ724027 (study PRJEB28704, sample SAMN03018318) | fermentation metagenome | biome: anthropogenic terrestrial biome; feature: soil; material...
TACGGTGGTGTGAGAGGACGATAAATAAATTAATTATTTATCTCCTACTCGATTGCATCAACAATAATTTCTTCGGGCCAATTATTTTCATCATGTTCTTTGGAAGAGGCCGGGGTGCAGGGCGCGTAGCCACGTAAAACTTCCGATAACCGCTGCATAAGTGAAGCCGTTTTTGCCGTAAAATGAAGCGGATGAAAAATGCTGGTTGTTTGGGGCGGGGGATTATGGTACAATGGTATATATCTTTAGTTCACCTTTGATATAGCAGGTCAAATTATATGGCTCACAAAAGACAAATATTGCGAAAGAAGGACTGTTGTGGAAACATCTGAACAAAAAATCCGGAACTACAGGAAGCGTAGATGCGGGAGTAGTATATTATAAAGAATATAATGCATGGAGAATATTTATGTCTAATGGGAAACCTGATGGATGGTATGATGGTATATATGAAACTGACATAAGCAAGGGCTCAAATGTCTATTTGGACTTGAGATGCGCAGGCAATTATGCTCAAATTATTGCACGAGACACCATTTATTGGAATATTATTGATGAACAAAGCCTTTATATGGGAAGCGGTTTTACTACCAATCCAACTAATTTGGAATTAGTCAGGGAAAATACTTTAGCACAAAAAAATGAAAGAGTTGATGATGGAAGTTATCTTAGAAACGTACGCTGGTCAGATGTATATCTTTACAGCCTTACCCAAAATACGCCGGCTGCAATGAGCCATATGAAGTCATCAAGATCCGGGTTTTATGTTTATTCCGGCAGGTATATGTATGGGGAAACACAGTCCGCAAACCAATATATATCAGCAAGCGGCCTCAATTATAATGGGGAAACATCATCACTTGAGTATTAAAATATAAGGTAATTAATTGCTATAGGCAGTCCTCCGAAAATTCAGGAGAACTGTTTATGGCATCAATCAGGAGGGGACAAAATGAATAGATGCAAAATAAAACAGGTGCTTATATTTTTATTGATATTGCTGTTTATTTCTGCTGGCGGCCATGCTGCTTACGGGGAAACGGCGGCTTATACCGAACTGAATATGCCGCTGCCGAAAGATTACAGTTCAACAGATTTTAATTTGGACTATGGCGTCAAGGTCAACGGGAAAGACTATGTAATAAAGGGAAGCCCGTTCCTTTACAGAGATTTAACTTATATACCCGTCAGGGATGTTTCAGAAATATTCAATATCAATGTAACATTCAATGAAGCGGACAGAACGGTATCGCTGGCAAGCACAGAAAAAGAAATCATAATATCCCCGCTTATGAGTGTATATGGAGAGAGGGGAGCCGTAATAAAAACAGGGGATCAGGCTGCGATTGAATCGGGTGTTGCGTATATGCTCGTAAATGACCGCAGTTATGTTCCCATACGTTTTATAACGGAAACATTCGGGTTCAGTGTGAATTATGACGATGTCAATAAACAGATTGCCATAAAAGGAGCAGAGCAGATTCCGGGAACTGCCGGCAGTTTTTATACGGAGGAACAGCAGGCGGTCATAGATGCCGTTGCTGCTTATGAATCAAATCCGTCGATGCAATTGAAAGGGACAACGGATTTTGACGGGGACAAAGATATACAGGCTGATGTCAAAAAAGAAATTACAAAGGATGTTATAACCGAAACAATAACTGTAAAAGAAAGCAGCGGGGAACAATATAAAGGTGTGCGCAAATCAAGGTTTAACGGAAGCAATTCCAGAGGAGTGTCCGAAGTGTTTCCCGACGGAACAGAAGAGTCAGTAGATATGATGCCATATGCAGGCCTGCATCCTTATAATCAGCTTACAGACCTAAAGTTAAGCGGGCTGAATAAGTACTGCAATATGAATATACAGAAAATTGATGATACGGATACGTCCGTTACCTATAAAATTACGGAATTGAATGGTGAAGAGGTTGATATATTGGTGTTTATTAACAAGAATGACAAAAAAATGATACGCTACGAGGAAACAACAGAATTCAGCAAAAAGAAATTTGACATTGATTAGAACAGTACTGCCCCACGGCACACGCGTTAAAGACAGCCTTACGTGGCTGGAGTTTGCAAAAGCCGGTGTGATTTCCGGAGAAGGGCCGCAGTGGCGGAACGCGGAAGACAAAAGGACGTTTTCTAAAGTGTCAAAGCTCCATGAAACTGAAAATATTATGAAAGATGTGTGCAAATTATTTTTGTAGGCTGAGCTGAAAAGGATAGCCGAAGCAAGGCGACAGGAGCAAACGAAGTACTAACCAGTTACTTACATTTTCAATTTTCGGATTGATATTATTACCCATCTGACATATAATATAATCAAGTAAGAAATGTAAGAATGAAGCGAAAGGTAAGGGAGTTTTAAATATGGAAATTGCGAGAATTACAGCAAAGGGCCAAATAACGATACCGATTGAAATCAGAAAAAAGCTTAATCTAAAAGAAGGCGATAAGATAATATTTTTAGAACAAGACGGCCGGATATATTTTGAAAACGCTGCATTATTGGCGTTTAATAGGATACAGGATGCAATGGCAGGAGAGGCGCAAAAAGCGGGTTATAATTCTCCTGAAGAAATGAATGAGCTTGTTAAAGAAGTAAGAAAAGAAATATGGGAAGAACGATATGAGAATAATGATTGATACTAATGTACTGATTTCAATTATCTTCTTTCCATCAGTACAAATGAATGAACTCAAAACAAAGCTTTGTAATGAATATACAATAGTATTATGCTCCCATATTGTAGAGGAGCTCATTAGGGTTACAAAACGCAAATTTGTTCATAAATTAAAGGATTTGGATGACTTTTTGACAGAATTACCTTATGAGCTTGTTTATACACCTGCTTTTCTTGAAAAGGACAAGTTTCCAGCGATGCGCGATGAATATGATTATCCTATTCTTGCAACGGCAATATTGGAAAACGTTGACGTTCTAATAACAGGTGACAAGGATTTTGCTGCGATTGATATTGAGCATCCTGAAATATTAACGCCAACAGAATTTTTGTCAAAATACTAAAGCATGTTTAGGATAAAGAAGCAAATCAAGGCGCGCAACGCGCCTTTTTTGGGTTTGACGGGCATGTCATATGTCTAAGGTGGAAGTCCTAAGGGGCGTAGTTACCGACGAACCCGATAGCAACTTGCAAGTTTCACATCGTGAGGTGTGGGAGAGAGGAAGCAATAGCGAAATCGTGGCTTGACGAACAGAAACAGGATACAAGGCGAGTTAGGTGGATAAGTTGGCCTAAGACAACAAAGTCCAAAAGGTAACCGTAACCCTAATGCGTAAATCCTGCAAGTAAACGAGGAAAGATATATGGCTTAACCCGTGAGGTCTCATGAGCGATACATCAGTGGTTGTCAGCAAAATTAACAAAAAAATGACGCGATACGAGGAAACAACGGAATTCAGCAAAAAATCATTTTACATTTATTAGATTATTCTGCTGATGTTCGTTTTGAAATAATTTGCTTTTGATTGCTAAAAATTTGGAAATAGTATATAATTATACTATAATAAGTAAAAGTACAGAAAATCATAAGTGAGGTGAAAAATGTGATTATAATAGAACAAATAAAGCGCGAAGTTCAAGAGGCTGCCAAAGAATATCTAATAAAAAAAGTTGAATTATTTGGTTCATATGCTGAAGGAACACATACTGATAAAAGTGACATTGACATATTAGTCGAATTTTCAACTCCTGCTGTATCATTACTTACATTAGCCGCATTGAAATATAGCCTTGAAGAAAAATTCAAGAAAGAAGTTGATGTTGTTCATGGGCCTTTAGAGAAAGATTCTATATTGGATATAAAGAAAGTGATTCCTGTATATGAACAATAGAGATTATCAAATAATGAAAAAGATTTTGAAGGAGATAACGATAGCATTAGAAATGTTTCAGGGCATATCTCAAACGGATTTTTTAAGGGATGAAAAGTTATAAATGAATTTTATGGTATTTCTGAGGCGCGCAACGCGCCTTTTTTATAAGCTGCTGCTTTTTCGCTTGCCCGGCAGGCACGAATTAATCAGTAATTGATTATTTGATTAATTGATGTTAGGATATAAATAAAAGTAAAGGAAAATTTTGCTTAAAGCTTAAATAGCCTAACACTTATGAGGAGATTGGAATGATTTTGACACTTGAAAATATTACAAAAAGCTTCAACGAAAAAAAGATATTGGATAACGTGAATTTTTATATAAATAACAATGATAAAATCGGCCTTGTCGGCGTTAACGGAACCGGTAAATCAACATTGCTTAAAATTGCGGCGAGAACAGAAGAGCCGGATGCCGGCAAAGTTGTTTGCAGCAATGGAGTGAGAATTTCCTATCTGCCCCAGACCCCGGAATTTAAAGAGAATACAACTGTAATGGAACAGCTTTTCATTAACGCGGCGCCGGAAGCCAAGGCGTTAATGGAGTATGAAGCCAAGGCTATTTTAAACAAGTTAAACATCACCGAGGTTGACAAGTGTGTCGGCCTGCTTTCTGCCGGTCAAAGAAAAAGAGTTGCAATAGCATGTGCGCTGGTTGTTCCTTGTGAACTTTTAATTTTTGATGAACCCACCAACCATTTGGACAATGATATGATTCTTTGGCTGGAGAACTATCTTACACGGTATAAGGGCTCTATATTGATGGTAACCCACGACAGGTATTTCCTGGATAGGATTTCAAACAGGATTGCGGAGCTGGACAAAGGGAAAATATACTCTTATGAAGGAAACTATTCACGTTTTTTGGAGCTAAAGACCTTGCGTGAAGAAAATGAGCAAAGCAGCGAAAGAAAGAGCCAGGCACTTTATAAAAAAGAGCTTGCGTGGATTCAAAGAGGAGCTAAGGCCCGCGGTACGAAAGCAAAGGGCAGAATACAGGAATTTGAAAAGCTCAAAGAGAAATTAGGAACAGAAACGGAGGAGAAATTGGAATTAAGCTCTGTTTCATCGAGGCTTGGGAAAAAAACAATAGAAATAAATGATATATCAAAAAAGTTTGGCGGAAAGGTCATTGTTAAAGACTTTGAATATACGGTTACAAGAAATGCCAGGATAGGAATAGTAGGGAATAACGGCGTGGGTAAATCAACCCTGCTGAATATAATAGCAGGCAGGATTCAGCCTGATAACGGCAGCATAGATGTGGGAAGTACGGTGAAATTCGGATATTTTTCACAAGAAACCGGGGAAGTTGATGTTTCATTAAGAGCGATTGATTATATAAAGGGAATTGCAGAAATAATAGAGACAAGGGATGGAAAGATAACCGCATCCCAGATGCTTGAGAAATTTTTGTTTTCTCCTGAAATCCAATACAATACAATTGACAAATTATCCGGCGGGGAGAGGAGAAGACTGCTTTTGCTGGGTGTCCTTATGAAGGCCCCGAACATATTGCTGCTGGATGAGCCTACAAATGATTTGGATATTGAAACGCTGACAATATTGGAGGATTATCTGGAAAGCTTTGACGGGGCGGTTATAACCGTTTCTCATGACAGGTACTTTTTAGATAAGGTTGTCAGTACGATTTTAGAATTGTCTGGGAACGGAACAGGGTTGATAAAAGAGTATAACGGCGGTTATTCTGATTATATTGCGGCAAGGAAAGCTGATCAGAGTGACTGCCCCAAGAATAAACCAAAAGCTTCAAAGAACAAAGACAGAGAAACAAGAGTAAAACCCCGAAAGCTTAAATTTACCTATAAGGAACAGAAGGAATACGAAGAAATTGATAATGATATCGCAAATTTGGAAATAAAGATAGCTGATTTGAAAAATCAAATGGAAAAGTATGCAACGGATTATGTAAAGCTTCAGGAATTAATGGAAGAAAAACAGAAGGCGGAAGATCAGATGGAAGAAAAAATGAACAGATGGGTTTACCTGAATGACCTGGCCGAACAGATTGAAAGCCAGAAGTGAAATGATACGCCTTGTCCCTGAGATGTAGTCAAAACAGTATCATATTGATATAAGTTTTATGTGGTAAATATAGTAAAAATGTGCAATAATGCATTATGATTGCAACAGTTCAATATAATAATTAAAGGTGGCGGTTTGGGAACGGCCGCATACATGATTTTGGTGCAGGTTATTTTTGTATAGAGTATGCCTATTGACGTATTATTGTGCTTTATTCGGATTTAAGCGTTGTTGACATCAGGTCTTTACCAACCCTTACGTTTGGAAAAATATCTGAGGCATATTTTATAAAGTCCCCGGGCTTCATCATTGAAGGGCTAAAATGGGTCAGCCACAGTTCCTTAACGCCGGCTTCTTTTGCAATGGAAGCTGCCTCTGAAAATATCATATGCATTTTTTCAACAGCATTATCATGCTGCTCATCCTCTCCGTACATTCCTTCGCATATGAACAAATCAGAATTTTTAACTATGTCCTTTATACGTTTTACCGGCCTTGTATCAGTTACATAGGAGATTTTAATAGGTTTTCTTGGCTCTCCTAAAACCATGTCGGGAGTATAAGTATTGCCATCAACTTTAATGTTATTTCCGCTGTGCAGAGTTCTCCAAAATTTAACGGGAATATTGAGCTTTTTGGCTATATCCGGCTGGAAATGTGGCCTAAGCGCCAGTTCCAAGCTGTATCCCAGACAATTTATATGATGCTTCAGAGGAATTGAAGTTATTTTAAGCCCTATTTGTTCAAACTCCTGAGGTTTAGTATCATGAAGCTCAGCTATCCTCACTTCATATGGGAGGTATCCGCACACAACCAGCAGGGAATTAATATACTTGGTGCTTCCTCTGGGAGCTATAATATTCAAAGGCTCCGTTCGTCCTTGGTTGCCTATTGTCAGCAAAAGCCCCGGAAGCCCTGAAACATGGTCTGCATGGCAGTGAGTAATTAAAATAGTATCAATTTTGCTCATGCTTAACCTGCCTTTGTGAAGAGAAATTTGTGTTCCTTCTCCACAATCAATTAGAATTGATTTTCCATTATATTCAATTAGACACGAAGCCAGGAATCTTTCAGGAAGAGGAACCATTCCGCCGGTGCCTATTAGTGTAACATTTATCATTTTATCACCTGTATAGTTTATTTATTTTTATTATAACTGCTGTTTATGTTTATATCAATAAAAGTTTAAGTGAAAATCAACATTATTATGCAAAGAAGGGATGAAAAAATACCGTGAACCAACTTGAGCAATATATAATTTTTAATATCTAAATCAAATTTGTCGGTTATTGCAATAGTTTGAAATATAACTGACATGCCAGAAAAGCTTATAATAAAATTAATTATTATCAATTTTATTTCTAAAGGAACAACGGGTGAAGAAGCCATTATGTTGCACCCGTTTGTCATTTCCAATAATCCTACAAGTAAAGAATATATTATATTTGTCATCTGAGTGCTTAAAGAAAACGCATTTGCCAAAGAGAGCAGGCTGTCTTTCAGAAAATTTGAAAAAACCGAAAAAGTTACTATTACGCCGCCTACAGTCAAAATTCCAGTTACAGATTTATATATTGAAGAACTGAAGTTTTTATGAAAAGGAACAGGCTTTAATTGTATGATTTTAGAAGGACTTAATTTTGATTTTCCGGTATTTATCAAAAAACTTAGTAAAACTGCACCGACAAAATGGGGGAGAGCTATGTATTTAAGAAGATGAAAATTATCAAGCATGGAGAAAGAAACAGCTCCTGCTATAAATTGAAAACTGCAGTTATTTGCAAATATGGTAAGATAATTTGCTTCTCTGTTGCTGATTTTTCCGCTTTCAGCCATGGTGTTGACCGTCATTGCTCCTGAAGGGTAACCTGATACAAAACTTATAAAAAAGGGTATCAGTCCATAATCTGTTTTTAATATTTTACCGGATATAAAAGATAATCTTCCAGACATACTGTACAAAAAGTTATATTGAAGCAATATGTTGGACAGTACGGACATTGGAAATAAAAACGGCACTATGTTGTTAACCCATATTTTCAGTCCTATAGCAGCGCCTTCTGACACAATATCCGGCTTAGACAAAAACAAGCCTATTATAAGCATGATTGTTGCAGGTATAAAGTTTCTTCTGAGCATAATACAACCCCCATAAACCATTTTATTTACCATAGAGTAGTATTATGAGTATATATTATAATTTTACATGAATTGCATTCAAAAGGTGTTCTTCATTTAACCTTTTATTTTTTAAAGGAATATTGTAGATGTTCGTTGCTTTTGCCGTAAGGTCAAATAATCGAAGTTTTCGGGCATCAATATGGTTCTTTTTGTAGTCGGAGTAACGATTAATTACGATAGTTCCTTTATTTCTTGATTCTTTTATGATCTGTTTCCCTACGTCATTAAACGCTAAAATCTTAATATAACTGTTGTTTTTATAAGTTGACATAAAGTATTTTATGTCGTAATTTGTTATATTCAGTAATATATTTAGAAGCATTCTTCTCAGTTTAGAATAAGTGTATCTTTTGGATTTAAGAGACATAATGTATTCGTCAATGCTGCTATATTTAAAAACATTTGAATATATTTTATTGTTCAGTCCTTCAGTTACTTCGTAAATGCTGTTCAGCCTATTTGGTCCTAATTCGATTATTTTATAGTATAGTAGTTCAAGATAATTTTCAAGGCTGTTGAAACATTCATGTTCCTGATAAAACCTGGAAAGCTGCTGTCTGCTGTTTTGCGGAACAGACACAATATGTTCCGGACCGCAGTTTAATATTTCTTTTCTGATTGACGCTCCGCTATTATAATAGCCATCGGCCGAAGTGTCATCGTGTAACTTGCCAATTCGTTTCACGGGCACAAGGCTCCAGTTCAGATTATTTTTCATAATGCTTTTGATGTATTCTATTGCAAGAATATTGTTTGGGAAGATTGCTGCATTGGAGGATTCTTCACCTAAAGAAGAGCTTATAACGTTTGACAGAGCTTTTGTATATGGCAGTCCTTTTTTTATTTCTTTCTTGATTTTATTGTTGAATTCAGGATTAAGCTGCATCAGGGCAATATTTTTAAGTAAATTTGTATCAGTGCTTTCACATCCGAAACTTAGTGCACTCACAGGAAGTTTTTTTAATTCACTTATGGCTCCATTAGCAAACATCTCAGCATTTTGGCATGAAAAGGGCATAGGAAGTTCTATTACAAGATCTGCGCCTCCGTAAACCGCAGACTCAGCTCGTTTAAACTTGTCAATTATTGCAGGTTCGCCGCGTTGTACATAGTTGCCGCTCATGACTACTACTGTACCATCTGCAAAGGAAAGTTCTTTTGCCTTTTTTAGTTGAAGTTCGTGGCCCATGTGAAATGGATTATATTCGGCCACAATACCTGTTATTTTCATAATCTCACCATTTATATAATTTACCTTATAATAATTATATTTCTTATCATTGTCAAATATTTATTTACGAAAACCAGGTATATATTTGATTTATTGGAATAGTATGAAATTAAAAATTAATTACTTTGAAAGTAGCCGGAGATTTTACACGGACCTGCAACAATATCCCTGGCCACCTTCAGCATTCCTTTTTCATCTGGTTTGACGCTCCACTTGACAAGTGTTATGTTTCCTTTGGCTATTTCTATCCCTGTAATACACCTTGTATGTACACAGCACCCGTCATTAAAATATGGGGGATCGTCGTATTCGGGGAATGTGGGTCTGTGATTATGGCCTGCAATGATCATCTTGTTTTCTTTGACTACCCAGTCAGTGAGTTTTTGGGCAACGTCGTTTTTCTTTTTGTAATTTTTGGCTGTTCTTGTTCGGTCTTTAATGCTGAGGTTTTCAAGAGGCTTCCATAAATATCTCACCATGAATCGTGATATTTTCCACATGCTGCCGTTTAAAAAGTCTACCTGGTGACCGTGCAGCAGCAAAATTTTATTTCCGGTCTTTTTGTAATTTAATATTATACCTTCATGTATTTTTATTCCTTTAAAAAGGTCATAATATTTATTATCCCTTTCGCTGAAATACCTGTATAAATTTTTTTCTACGAACTCCGGGTGTTTTTTTACCATATCATGATTGCCGTAGATTAAGTACAATCTGTTTTTTTCGTAAAATTTTCTCATGATCCAGAAAACGTCGCTATGCTCGTATAAAACATCTGTCATCTTCCTATTTTCCCAAAGTTCGTCTCCGTCCCCAATTTCTATATATGTATAATTTCTATTAAAATAGTGGGTTAAAGCGGCAAAATATATATTTTGGTTCCTGGAAAAAGAATCAGCCCAGCTGCCGTCTCCTCTGTGGCAGTCACTCATCAGCACAAATTTTGAGTAATCGTCAAAGTCAATTTCTTCCGCCGATTCAAATACCTTTGATACCCTACTTAAATAATCCATATGGCGCACATCCTTTTCCCATCATATTATTCATTCTTTCATCAGATGTGTGGAATGGAATATTCACCTTATTATGTTAATTAATAACGTATTATTAATTTGATGTTATTCATTGATTATTGATTAATGTTGTTATTTTCTTGAGATGATCATTGATATGAGAAGCAGTAACCCTATTACAACGGCAATCCCATACCCTGCCAGGGCAATTGCGGATATTCCATAAATCCTGGGGCCGACATCATTTCCTGCCATTATTGATGATCCCATGATCAACGAAGATATAATAATTGCGTATATCAGCCTGTTGGCTATATTGTCCAGGCGCTTTACGGAACCTTTAAAATTAATGGGTTCCATTTGAATTTTTAACCTTCCGGAAGAAGCGTTATTTATAAGTTTTGTAAAGGTTTTTATTGTTTCAGGGGCGGACTTTGCCAGAAAATACAAATTTGTGGCAATATCATTGATTTCTTTTTTTATATCTGCTTTTTTTATTACTTGCTCTTTTACATAAGGCAGCAGCATTTCTGTGATCTTAACTTCAGGGGACAGTTTTTCTAAAACACCTTCAATAGTTATTATTCCTCTTAAAAGCATAGTTATTTCTTTCGGGACTTTCAATTCATTTTTTCTGCATGCACTAAGGATATCATTTATAAGAGTGTTTAAATCTACGTTACTTAAGGATGTTTCTATGTATTTTCCATATATTTTTTCAACATCCTTTTTGAATTCTTTTATGTCTACTTCATCTTTTCCATTACATATTTCCAGAACCGCTTGGGACATTTCATCAATGTCTCCGAAAATTATACCCAATAAAAAATTGTTGAAGCTTTCTCTTAATGAGCTGTCCAATTCACCCACTATGCCGAAATCAATATATGTAATTTTGTTTTCTTTGATTATAAGATTTCCGGGATGAGGGTCAGCATGAAAAAAACCGTCCCCAAAAATTTGTTTTAAATAATTGTTTGTCAGCTTTAAACCTATATCTTCTAAATAATATCCTTCATCAGATAATTTTTCAGTATCTGAAATTTTAATCCCTTCAATATAATCCATTACCAAAACACTATCTGTTGTGTAATCATTATATACTTTAGGGACTGTTACATAACGTACATCCTTGTTATATTCGCTGAATTTTTTGATGTTTTCTGCTTCAATAAGAAAATTCATTTCTTTGTTTGCTGAAATTTTAAGTTCTTCAATGATTTCCGATAAATTCAATGTTTTGCTTTGGGGTACGTACTTTGTGTGTTTTGCCAGCCTTTTTAGGACGGCTATATCGCCTGCCATTTCCTCTCTGACCTCAGGGCGCAGAATTTTTACAGCAACTTTTGTTCCATCCTTCAAATATGCCATATGTACCTGTGCAACGGATGCACTTGCATGTGCTTCATGGCAGAATTCTGAAAAAATCTGTTCTACAGGTTTTTTCAGACTGTTCTCCATAACATTTTTTATTTTCTCATATGGCTCAGGTTCCACATTGTCCTGAAGTTTTCTAAATTCCTTTATATATTCTTCAGGAAGAATATCCGAGCTAGTGGACAAAATTTGGCCAATTTTAATAAAGGTGGGTCCAAGCTGCTCAAATGATTTCCGCAGTTCAGGCGCAACATTTTTACCTTGAAATATTTTTTTAATTCCGTTGTTAGAAAATACTGAAATTATTTCACGCATTCGTTCATTTTCATTTTTTATGCCCATAATTTTCAGATCATTCCTCAGTTATTTTTCTTCAAGTGCTCTAATTCGGTTTTCCAGTTGTTTTATGTCATCTTTAGTTGCTAAATTTAAGTCTGCAAGCATTTTATTTAGTTGCTCAATAGTTATATTATCAGATTCTACGTTGCTTTTATTACTGCAATTTTTACGTTTTAACTCTTCATTTAATTGTTTTCCTTGATTTACGGTTATTTCGCCTCTTTCAATAAGGCTCTTTACAATTTCTTCACCTTTCTCATAGGAATACGAAACTGATCCTATTCCTGCCAGCAGTAGATTTTTTAGAGAAATATCCATTAAATTCACCTCGTTATTATTATTTCATTAACATTATAAATATATCCCACAAACATATATTTAATCATATTTTAACTGATTAACCTGTAGAAAATCTTTATTTATTATGGGAAGAGGCTGCAGCTATTTTGCATTTTAGTCTTGTGCCATTGTGAAAATATGATATAATACTTAAGGTTATTCAATAATTGGGCAAGGTGATGATAATGAGTATTACATTTGTAATAGGTGGTGCAAGAAGCGGTAAAAGCACATTTGCTGAAAAAAAGGCAAAAGAATACGGCAGTAATGTGCTTTACATTGCAACTGCAGTGGTTACAGACCAGGCTATGGCTGACAGGGTCAGGAAGCACAGAAACCAGAGGCCGGATTCATGGTATACTCTGGAAATGTATTCAAACTTCAAGGATTTAACAAACCATAAAGAGTTTAATGAATGTGAAGTCGTTTTATTGGACTGCATAACTACTTTAATAGGAAATTTTATGTATGACAGCGGGGTTGATTTTGATACCTGCAGGATTGAAGATGTTGGATCTCTTGAAAAAAAAATCAAAAATGAACTTATTTCTTTGATAGATGTTTGCAATAATAACAACAAGAAATTGGTTTTGGTGTCCAACGAAACAGGCATGGGTGTTGTTCCATCCTACTACATGGGAAATTATTTCAGAGACATGAATGGAAGAATTAACAGAGAAATAGGATCAAGGGCAGATTTCATGTATTTTATGTTTTCAGGCATACCGATTAAACTTAAACACAAAGGTGGGGCAGTAGAATGGCCAAAGGATTTTTAACTCTTATCTCTTTTTTTACACGTATTCCGGTGGGAAGGAAAATTGAATATAAGGAAGAAAATTTTTTAAAGGCTTTAAACCTTTACTCCCTGTTAGGAGCTGTAATTGGGTTTTTATTGGTGATTGTTTATTTAATATTCAACAATACATATATAAACTTATTGAGAGGGCTTATTCTTACTTTGTCATATATAGCCATAACGGGTGGAATACATCTTGACGGTACTGCAGATACGTCAGACGGTATTTTTTCGGGAAGGACCGGAGAAAGAATTTTTGAAATAATGAGCGATTCACATACAGGTACTTTTGGAGTCCTGAGCTTGATTATTGTTGTACTTTCCCAGTTTGTTTTATTTTCTTATGTTGACATATATTCCTGTTTTATGATGCCTATTGTAGGCAGGTCGTGTGTGGTCTTTGCATGCCGAAATAAAAAATATGCCAAGAAAGAAAAAGGCATGGGAACCTTGTTTATAGAATCGATAGATTCCAAAATATTGCTTACAAACATATTTATTTTGTTTTTTTTCGCTATTTTAATGCCTGACAGGCTTACTATTATAGTATCGTGTTTTGCGGCACTGATGGTTTCTTATTTCATATCATGCAAAATAGAGGACAAAATAGGGGGTATGACAGGTGATACTTGCGGCCTTGTACTTGAAGTCAGCCAAGTGGTGTTTATGGTTTTAATACTTTTTTTAAAGGGGTAATTATGATATACTTAGTACGTCATGGAGAATCAGACGCAAATATACAAAAAAGGTATTGCGGAATAACGGATGCAAAGTTGTCTCAAAAAGGAAGAGATCAGGCTGCAGCAGCCGGTCAGAACTTACGGCATGAAACAATCTGCCGTGTATATTCAAGCCCGCTGGAAAGAGCCGTTGATACTGCAAAAATTATATGTAGTAAAAATAATATCTGTGAAAATAAAATTATAAAGGAAAACTGCTTATTAGAAGTCAACTTTGGCATGTTCGAAAATATGACATGGGATGAGATAAGTTCTGACTACAAGGAAGAAACTGAAAAATGGATATCTGAAAAAAACAAGTACAGATTTCCTAAAGGTGAGAGCTACGATGATATAATAGAAAGGGTTGCGCCGTTTATTGACAAAGTACCTGATAATTCAGTTGTTGTTACTCATTTTGGCGTAATACAGTCGGTACTTTTGTATCTTGGTGTTGCTGACAGTACAAACTTATGGGATTTTATGATTTCAAACTGCGACATAGTTGTATTGAACTATAAAAACTATAAAAACATCAAAAAATTTGAAAAAATAATTAAGTGTAAGGAATAATTAAGTGTAAGGAATAATTAAAATAAAAATTTTTAATTTTATTATAAATATTTATATTATTAACTATGGAGGAACAAAATGAACGTATTAGTAATTAACTGCGGCAGTTCATCATTGAAATATCAATTGATAAACATGGATGATGAAAGTGTATTGGCTAAGGGCCTTGTTGAAAGAATAGGAATTGAAGGCAGCGTTTTAAAGCATCAAAAGGCGGGGCAGGATAAAGTTGTAATCAAAGAAGTAATGAAAAACCACAAGGATGCGATTAATTTTGTATTAAAAGCATTGGTTGATCCTAAGCACGGAGCTGTGAAATCATTGAAGGAAGTCGATGCCGTAGGGCACAGAGTCGTACATGGCGGAGAAAAATTTGCCAATTCGGTTTTGATTAACGATGATGTTATAAAAGCTATCAATGAATGTATTTCTCTGGCACCGCTGCATAATCCGCCAAATATTATAGGCATAGAAGCATGCAAGGAATTGCTGCCGGATGTACCTATGGTAGGAGTGTTCGATACGGCTTTCCATCAAACAATGCCTCCTGTGTCATATATTTATCCACTTCCTTATGAGCTATATAAAGAACTTGGAGTAAGAAGGTACGGATTTCATGGCACATCCCATAAATATGTTTCACAAAGGGCTGAAGAACTACTGGGCAGAAGTTTGAAGGGTATAAATTTAATAACCTGCCATCTGGGAAATGGAGCCAGTGTAACTGCCATAAAAGACGGAAAATCATTTGACACCAGCATGGGAATGACTCCTCTTGAAGGTCTTGTAATGGGTACAAGATGCGGAAACATTGATCCTGCCATAGTAACATTCTTAATGAACAAAAAAAATATGACTACGGACCAGATTGATAATTTAATGAATAAAAAATCAGGTGTTCTCGGTATATCCGGAGTAAGCAGTGATTTTAGAGATATTGAATCAGCTGCTTCCAAGGGAAACAAAAGAGCACAGCTGGCATTGGATAAGTTCGTGTACATGGTTAAAAGGTACATCGGTTCATATACAGCTATAATGGGAGGATTAGACGTATTGGTATTTACAGCAGGTTTAGGTGAAAACTCAGCTCCCGAAAGGCTGCATATATGTAAAGGGTTGGAATTCTTGGGAATTGATATTGATGAAAACAAAAATAATATACATGGAAAAGAAGCTGAAATTTCCAAAGACGGATCAAAGGTAAAAATATTTGTTGTTCCTACAAATGAAGAGTTAATGATAGCAAGGGATACAAAGGAGCTTGTTGGAAAAAGTCTGTAAAATAAATTGCTTGACAAAAGATTTCTTTTTTCATATAATTAACTCTGTTAAAATAGGTAAAACAGGTATTCAAATCTCTGATTTGATGCTGGTTGCTTATTCCCAAAACGAATGTAGGGGACAGTAAAAAGGGTGATTATATGTTAATTCGGTTAAATAAGTTTTTGTCATCTGATCAGATTTCTTTAAAAATAGATAAGAATTTTACAATAGATGATGAGGCCTTTTTATCAGATACACATCTTCATAAGAACATAAACTTTAAGGGTGAAGCATTTAAAGTCGACGGTAGTATTTTATTGAACGGTATAATTAAATATACATTTTCTGACCAATGTGCCCGATGCTTAACTCATTTTGACAATACGATTGAAACTGAATTTAAAGCTGTGTTGTCGGATTGTCCGAAAGAAAATGAGAAAGACAATGAGTCTGATGAAATACAGTTGAAAATTACGGACGGATGTATTGATCCGGAGGAAGATATTAAGCAGATGATTTATTTATCAATGCCTATGAAGTCGTTGTGCAAACCGGACTGCAAAGGTATATGCCCTAATTGTGGAGTTAATTTAAATTATGAAGAATGTAAGTGTAAAGATAATTTAATAGATCCAAGGTTTGAAAAATTAAAGGATTTATTAAATGATTAAGGAGGTGTTAAAATGGCAGTACCTAAGAGAAAAACTTCCAAGGCTAGAAGAGATAGAAGAAGAACGTCAAAATCAAGATTAGTGGTTCCAAATATCATCGAATGCCCGCAATGTCATGAGTCAAAGCTTCCTCACAGAGTGTGCCCAGCTTGCGGATATTATGACGGAAAAGAAGTTATAAACGTTGAATAACGAAAATAGAAATAATATTCGTTATACGTTATATATGAAAAATTGGTAATTGATAAAAGATAAAAATAGTGTTTCGGCACTATTTTTTTATTGCAAAACATATATTACTAAGCTATACTATTTTATGTATTTAAAAATACAAAGTGTCAGGCTGTATAACAAAACAACTGAACAGAGGTGCATAAATGAAGATTGCTGTAGACGCAATGGGTGGAGACAATGCTCCGGAGTCTGTTGTCAAAGGCGGCATACTTGCCAGGGACGAATACAATGTAAGTATAATTTTTTCAGGACAAGAGGATAAGATTAAAAAAATACTTGAAAACAGTACGTCAGACTTCAACAACATTGATATTTTAAATGCAAAAGAAGTTATATCCAATGAAGATAAACCTGTGATGGCCATAAGGCGTAAAAAGGATTCTTCACTTGTCAAAGCTTTAAATGTTGTAAAAAATAAGGAAGCCGATGCAATTGTATCGGCGGGAAGTACCGGTGCATTGTTAGGCGGCGCTACTTTAATGATAGGGAGAATCAGCGGAATTGAAAGACCGGCAATAGGTGCTTTGATACCAAATTTGAGCGGAGGTTTTGCCCTATTGATTGATTCGGGAGCCAATGTAGACTCTAAACCTGAATTTCTTTATGACTTTGCAATTATGGGGGATATTTATTTAAAAAAGGTAATGAACGTTGTTTCTCCCAGGACGGCGCTTGCCAATATAGGAACAGAAAAGGCAAAAGGCAATAAGCTTACGGTTGAAACGTACGACCTTCTTGAAAACACACCGCTGCCTATAAACTTTATCGGAAATATAGAAGCAAGGGATGTACTTCAGGACAAAGCGGATATAATAGTTTGTGACGGCTTTGTTGGAAACATGATTTTAAAAACCCTTGAAGGAACTATTTCCGAACTTATGAAGGGCCTGAAACATGAGCTTATGTCCACCACAAGAACCAAAATAGGCGGAGCTCTTATCAAACCAGCATTGTCCGAATTCAAAAGCAGGTTTGACTATTCTGAGCATGGAGGAGCACCAATTTTGGGAGTTAAAGAAACGGTAATAAAGGCTCATGGAAGTTCCAATTCAAAAGCAATGAAAAATGCAATCCGCCAGGCAAAAATATGCTGTGACAGTAGAGTAAATGATTTAATAGAAGAAAGTGTAATGAGGAGGTGAGTGAATTGTTTGAAAGAGTCAGAGACATAATAGCGGAAAAATTAGATGTTAAACCGGAAGAAATTACGATGGAATCATCTTTTGCCGATGATTTGGAGGCTGATTCAATAACGTTGTTTGAATTGGTAATGGCGCTGGAGGATGAGTTTGACATTGAAATTGATGATGAAAGTATTGAGCAAATCACTACAGTTGGAGATATAGTTAATTATTTGGAAGACAGTATTAATATGTAAAATTTGGGACGCAGCAATGCGTCCCGTATATTAAATTAAATTTTATAATTATTTATTGTGCTTATGAAACTATTCACAGGTTCAATAAGCAATTATAATCCAGGAGGAATTGTGATTATAGATATTAAAGAACTTAAAGAATTTGAAAATAAAATAAAATATGAATTTAACAATATAGAAATTTTGGAAAAATCACTTACACATAGTTCTTATTCAAATGAGGACAAAATATGCAGCAAAGCAAATAACGAAAGGCTGGAATTTCTTGGAGATGCTGTTTTGAGTGTTGTAGTCAGCCGATTTATATTTGATAAATTCCCTGAATACCCTGAAGGTGACCTGACAAAACTAAGGGCTCAGGTGGTATGTGAAGATACTCTGAGTTTAGTTGCGGCAAATTTAAATTTGGGCAAATACCTTTTAATGGGCAAAGGTGAGGAAGCGTCAGGAGGAAGGGAGCGTAAATCCATTCTGGCAGATGCAGTTGAGGCTGTTATTGCAGCAATTTATATTGACGGAGGATATAAAAAGGCCCAGGAATTCGTATTAAACAATTTGATAAATTATATTCATCTTGCTGTAAAGGGAAAAGTTGTAACAGATTATAAGTCACATCTTCAGGAATATTATCAAAGTAAGAAGCAGAACTGCAAAATTCGTTATGTAGTAACAAAAGAAGAAGGACCTGATCACGAAAAAACTTTTCATGTAAACGTGCTTGTGAATAAAGTTGTCCTTGGAAGGGGAGAAGGCAAAAGTAAGAAATTGGCTGAGCAGGATGCTGCAAAAAATGCACTGATAGCGGAGGATCAAATAAACGTATAAAACTAAAATAATTTCTGTTTGCATTCTGTATAAATTCCAGGAATAATTTTCTGCAAAGACATGAAAATTTACTTGATATATACCGGACAAAAATCAAACGGTTTTGAATAGAAATAATATTTCAAAATTAGATTAAGGGGGAAACATGTATTTAAAAAAAGTATATATTAACGGCTTTAAATCCTTTGCCGAAAAGACGGAAATTATTGTGGAGAAAGGAATTACGGCAATTGTTGGACCTAATGGCAGCGGAAAAAGCAATATATCCGATGCCATTAAATGGGTGCTGGGTGAACAAAGTGCAAAATCCCTCAGGGGAGTTAAAATGGACGATGTTATATTTGCCGGTACAGAAAAAAGGCTGCCTTTGGGCTATGCAGAAGTTAACCTTATTTTTGACAATGAATCAGGTGATATACCTGTTGCATATAAAGAAGTAAGCATAAAAAGGAAACTGTACAAGACAGGTGAAAGTGAATATTACATAAATAAGCAGCAGTGCAGGCTCAAAGATATTAGAGAGATTTTTATGGATACAGGCATCGGAAGAGACGGATATTCATTTATAGGGCAAGGCCGGGTGGAGGACATTTTAAGCCCCAACTCAGAAACAAGGAGACAGGTTTTTGAGGAAGCCTGCGGAATAGTCAAATATAAAATCAGAAAGGAAGAATCTGAAAGAAAACTCGAAAAAACCAGCGACAACCTTGATAGGGCGGAAGACATCGTTCATGAGCTTGAGGATAGAATAGAACCATTGAAAGAACAAAGCCTGAAAGCTAAGAAATACATTGAAACGAAAGAAAGTTTAAAAAAATATGAATTGAACTACCTTACTCGAGAGTATGAAAAACACAGTGAACAGTGCAAGGCTTTAAAAAATCAAAAAGATATTGCATCAGAGCAGAAGATTAAACTTCAAAAAAAAATAGATGGTATTACACAGTCAGTTGAAGAACAAAAAAAACAGATAAATGAAATCAAGGAAACAATCAGGAATCTTGAGGCAGAGCGGAATTCCAAAAACAGAGAATTAGAAAACTGCAGCAGCCTTTGCAAAGTTCATGAAGAAAAAAAAATTTTATACAATGACAATGCTGTAGACGTGAGAAATGAAATAACAATTCTTGAGAAAAGAAACAACGAACTCAATGAAAATGCCAAAAATCTCACTGAAGAAAAAGAACAGCTTGAGGATGGCTTGCGCAAAGACATGGAAAAATTCAATCTAATGAATAAAGAAGTCGAAGCGTATAAAGGTGAAATGGACAAGGCATTTAAAGCTATTGAAGAACAAAAAAACAGCCTCTTTGAGCTTCATAAAGAAATAAACAAGCAGAACAGCGAAAAAAGTACCATAGAATCATTTATATCAAATAACAATGAAAGAATCGAAATCCTGAGTGCTGAAATTTCATCAGAAGAAACAGAAAAGCAAAATAAGCTTGATATAATAAAAATGCTGGAAAATGAGCAGTCAGAAATAAATAAGGTGCTGTCTGAGAAAAAGAAAGAAATGGAGGACTCGACGAATGCCTTAAACTCTGCGGAAAAGGAAAAAACACTATTGGCCGGTGAAATCGCAGAAATAAGCGAAAAATTAAGCGGCACAAAATCAAAAATGAAAATTCTTTCAAATATGGAATCATATTATGACGGGTATTATAAAAGTGTTAAGACTGTCATGAACAATAAAGAAAGAGAACCGGTACTTAAAAGCTCTATATTAGGGACCGTTGCTGATATAATCAAGACGGACAAGGAGTATGAAACTGCTGTGGAGGTAGCTTTGGGCTCTTCCATTCAAAATATTATTGTAAATACGGAAAATGAAGCCGAAAATATAATCAAATATCTAAAGAAAAACAAAATAGGGAGAATTACTTTCCTTCCTATCAACATGCTTCAGGAAAGAAGCCTCAATAGGGCAGAGCAGGAGGTCCTGAAAGACCCAAGTGTTGTTAATACAGGAGACATGCTCGTAAAAACAGATACGAGATTTAGGCCTGTAATAAAGCATTTGTTGGGAAGAATTATTGTAGTGGATAATCTAAACAACGGATTTAAAATATCAAAGCGTTTGAGAAGTTCGGTCAAGATAGTCACACTTCATGGAGATGTTATAAATGCCGGAGGTTCTGTAACAGGCGGGCATATGGTTGGTAATCAGAACCTACTGGGGAGAAAAAGAGAAATTGAAGAATGCAAAAAAATTGTTGATAAATCAATAGAAATATTAGATCAGAAAAAGAATCTGTTAAATGAAATATTATTAAAAATTAAGGAATATAACGAAGTAATTTCAGGAATAAAAAATGAAATTAACGAAAAGAACAGCCTTTACAGCATGAATAGTTCCAAGATAAGTATGCTCAAGGAACAGGCTGAAAAAGTATCATCCTTTATAAACAAATATACTGAAGAGCTTAAGTTTATCAAGGAAGAAAACAAAAACCACGAGAGGGAATTTAAAAGTATTACGGATAAGATAGAAAACTTAAAAAAATCAATCCGGGAAAATGAACAAAGCATTGAGCAGGCTGCATCAAAAAATGATGCAAATAGAAATATATATGAGGAATACAGCGGTAAAGTTATGGAACAAAAAGACATTGCCGCTCAAATAATGCAGGATATCAAGCTTAAAGAGGAAAAAATAAAAAATATTGAAGACGAACTTGAAAGAAACGACGAATTAAAGGTATTTAAGGAAGAAACTCTTAAAAATATAGGTGTTCAAATCAATAAGGCAATATCCGTCATTGAAGAATGCGGAAAAAAGTCTGAAACTTTCGTACAAGAAATAAGGAAAATAAATGAAAAGCATTCAGAAGAAAATGAAGCTCTTGAAATTGCTCAAAATGAAATTTATGACTGCCAAAATAAAATAAATAATGCAAACAAAACTATAACCGAATTTCTTGATGATGAAAACAAAATGAATGTTAAAATTGAAAGAGAAAATTCAAAAATCGAAGAAATTTCGGCGAAGCTTTGGGAAGACTATGAATTAAATTATGCCATGGCCTTAAAATATAAAGACGAAAGCATAAGCCAGACAAAACTGTACAATGAAGTCAACACTCTTAAAAGGTCAGTCAAAGAATTAGGCAGTGTTAACTTAAATTCCATAGATGAATTCCGAGAAGTCAAGGAAAGATATGATTTCCTTAAAAAACAGCAAAAGGACCTAATTGATGCAAGAAAACAGCTTAATGAAATTATAAACGAGCTGAATGTAAAGATGAGAGACAAATTTGTTGAAGAATTTGCCAATATAAGAGTTAAGTTCAATGAAGTGTTTAAAATGCTTTTCAGCGGAGGTAAGGCAGATGTCTATCTGGAAGATGAGGCAGATGCATTAAACAGCAACATTGAAATTGCAGTTCAGCCTCCCGGAAAAAAACTCAGCAAAATTTCTCTTTTGTCCGGAGGGGAAAAAGCTCTTACGGCAATAGCGCTTTTATTTGCTATTTTAAAAACAAAACCTACACCTTTCTGCATTCTTGACGAGATTGAAGCTGCTTTGGACGATGCTAACATATTTAGGTTTGCACAGTATCTGAGAGAGTTTTCAAAAGAAACCCAGTTCATTGTAATAACTCACAGAAAAGGGACCATGGAATGTGCAGACATTCTTTACGGTGCTACAATGCAGGAAAAGGGAGTTACAAAGCTTGTATCTTTGAAGTTGTCTGACGCTCTTGAACAATAGAGTTATAATGTTATAATTGTTATAGGAGGAATTATGGATAAAGATAAAAAAGGCTTTTTCTCTAAATTAAAGGAAGGTCTTTCTAAAACGAAAAAAAATTTAACAGATCAAATCGGAAACATAGTATTTAAGCATAAAAAAATTAACGATGAATTCCTTGAAGAATTGGAAGAAATTTTGATCACATCCGACATGGGTGTTGAAACAACAATGAATATCATAGATTATATAAAAGACGAAGCTAAGAAGAGAAAGCTTGAAGATACTGCCGAAATTAAAGATGTTATTAAAGAATATCTTGTTAATATGCTTCAGGAGAATGATAATGAAGAAGACTACAAAGATAAGCAAAGAGTCATATTGGTGGTGGGTGTGAACGGCGTTGGCAAAACAACATCAATAGGCAAAATTGCATACAGGCTGAAACAGTCCGGCAACAGCGTAATTGTAGCCGCTGCCGATACATTCAGGGCAGCGGCCGTTGAACAGCTTAAGGATTGGTGTGAAAAAGCGGATGTAGATATAGTTGCATCTGAGCAAGGTTCGGATCCAGGTGCGGTAGTGTTCGATGCAATACAGTCGGCAAAAGCCCGCAAAGCCGATGTGCTCATATGTGATACGGCAGGAAGACTTCACAACAAGAAAAACTTAATGAACGAACTTAGCAAAATATTTAAAATACTGGATAAAGAATTTTCGGAAGCAAAAATAGACGTATACCTGGTTATTGATGCGACTACAGGTCAGAACGGAATCATCCAGGCAAAATTGTTCTCAGAAACCTGCGGTATTAACGGCCTGATCCTTACAAAATTAGACGGTACTGCCAAGGGAGGCATCGCCTTTCCAATAGTCAACGTACTGAAAATTCCCATTAAATATGTTGGTGTTGGAGAAAAAATCGACGACCTCCAGGACTTCAACCCAGTTGATTTCGTAAATGCAATATTTGAATAGTATGTGAAAAATCAAAAAATTACCTCAAAATGAAACGATAAATGCAGCGATAGACTTATCGCTGCATTTAACCATACATATTTCTTATTGCACTTAAATTTCAGCTTTCTAAAAATTAAGACTCTTTATTTTAACTTGCATTTTAGTGTTTAATACATTATTTCCATAAATAGGTATTGACAAAACCTTTGGTACGAGGTAAAATTCACTGTCAAGCAAAATACTTTACATTAGGTGATTGCATGTCTGAAAAAAAATTTATTTATAGTATCTTATATGATTATTATGGAACTTTGCTGAAAGATAATCAGGCAACAGTGATTGATATGTATTACAATCGGGACTACAGCCTGTCGGAAATTGCAGAAAACATGAATATCAGCAGGCAAGGGGTGTATGATGCTTTAAAAAGGGCAGAAAACAGCTTGACAGAATATGAAGATAAAATAAAGCTTCACTATAAGTACAAAAAATACTTAAAAGCAGCAGAAAATATTGTGAAGCTTGCCTCTAGTATAGAAGACGAAAGATATAATGACATGACAGAGAAAATAAAAGCAGAAGCAGAAAAAATAATTAACGAGGGGTAACAAAATGTTTGAAAATTTATCTGATAAGCTTCAAAATACATTGAGCAAACTAAGAGGCAAGGGCAAGCTTACAGAAAAAGACATTGATGTAGCAATGAAGGAAGTTAAAATGTCATTGCTTGAAGCAGATGTTAATTACAAGGTTGTTAAATTATTTATTAACAATGTAAAGGAGAGAGCTCTTGGCGCTAAAGTAATGGAAAGCCTGACTCCCGGACAGCAGGTTGTTAAAATAGTTCATGAAGAACTTATAAAGATAATGGGTCAGGGAGAAAGCAGCCTTAAAATAAATTCAAACGGCATAACATGTTTTATGATGTGTGGACTACAAGGTGCTGGCAAAACAACTGCTGCAGGGAAGCTTGCCAAAAAGTTAAAAAAAGACGGGAAAAGCCCTCTCTTGGTTGCTTGTGATATATACAGGCCGGCAGCTATCAAGCAGCTTCAGGTTGTAGGCGAAAGCGTTGATGTTCCTGTATTTGAAATGGGAGATAAAACACCTCCTGTTAAAATTGTAAAAGAAGCCATTAAACATGCTATGAAGAATGGAAATGATATAGTGCTTATAGATACTGCCGGGCGGCTTCATATTGACGACCAGCTGATGGATGAGCTTGTTCAGATAAAACAGGCTGTCAATCCGGACGAAATATTGCTTTTATTAGATGCAATGACAGGACAGGATGCCATAAAGGTTGCTGAAACATTTAATCAATACCTGGATATTACAGGCGTAATTCTCACAAAAGTTGACGGTGACGCAAGAGGAGGAGCAGTACTTTCTATTAGAAATGTAGTGGATAGACCTATTAAGTTTCTGTCTGTCGGAGAGAAAATGGATCAGCTGGAAACTTTCCACCCGAACAGGATGGCTTCAAGGATACTGGGGATGGGTGACGTGCTTTCCATTATTGAAAAAGCTCAAGATGCATTTGACGAAAAACAGGCAATAGAACTTCAGAAAAAGTTAAAGGCTCAGGACTTCAACTTAGAAGATTTTTTAGCTCAGCTTCAGCAAATGAAAAACATGGGTCCTCTGGACGAACTGCTTGAAATGATCCCGGGTATAGGCGGAAACAAGAAACTTAAGGGGCTTAAGGTTGATGAAAAAGAGTTCGTTTATATTGAAGCAATCATTCAGTCCATGACCAAGAAAGAGAGACTTAATCCGTCAATTATTAAGGGAAGCAGGAGAAAGAGAATTGCTGCGGGAAGCGGCACATCTGTTCAGAAAGTAAACCAGCTTTTAAAACAGTATGATGAGATGCGCAAAATGATAAAAAAATTCTCATCAATGGGAACAGGCAAGAAAAAAGGCTTAGGTGGTATGGGCAGTTTTAGGATGCCCTTTTAGTTGTCAGTTGTTAATCATGTGGACACATGTACATTAGATATAAACGATAATATCAAGGATTCCGGTAATTCTGTATGTTTAAATTAGATTTTTAATTTAATTATTGTTTATTGTTATTTTGGTTATTAATGTAGATTAAGGATTTTCCTTTTTCATATATAAAAAATACAAGGAGGTGACAATATGTCAGTAAAAATCAGATTAAAAAGGATGGGCTCAAAAAAGAAACCTTTCTATAGGATAGTTGTTGCAGATTCTCGTTCACCATTAGGCGGACGTTTTATTGAAGAAATAGGATATTACAACCCGATTTCCGAACCGAAAGAAGTAAAGATTAACGGCGAAAGTGCTGTGAAATGGCTAAATAATGGAGCAAAGCCTACGGATACTGTTAGCATGTTATTTAAAAATAACGGTATTTATGAAAAAAGAGATGAAAATAAATAAGAGGTGATATTATGGGTGAATTAGTAGAATATATAGCGAAATCATTAGTAGACAATCCAGATCAGGTAACAGTTAATGAAGTAGAAGGCAGTCAATCACTAATATTAGAGTTAAAAGTTGCTCCGGAGGACATGGGTAAGGTAATCGGAAAGCAAGGCAGAATAGCAAAAGCCATAAGGACAGTGGTCAAGGCCGCAGCTACAAAGGAAAACAAGAGAGTTATTGTTGAAATTATTCAATAATAAAACTGGCAGAGATACAGATACAATGAATGAATATATAAAGATCGGTAAAATTGTAAGTACTCACGGTGTCAGGGGCTGCATGAAATGTATGCCGCTTACTGACTATTTAAAAAGATTTGATGAACTTGAGTATGTTTATACGGAAAAAGACAATGCAAAACGTGAAATAAAAAACGTGCGGTATGGAAATAGCATGGTATATATCATGCTTGAAAATATCGACGATATGAGCACTGCAGAATCCTTCAAGGACACATTTATTTCCATAAAAGAGGATCAGCTCAGGGAACTTCCCAAAAATTCATATTATTTATTTGATTTAGAGGGAATGGAAGTTTATTCTACTGAGGGAGAATATTTAGGGAAAATAATTAGCGTCTATCAAACAGGTGCCAATGATGTTTATGAAATATCCGACAACAATAAGTCTTTTTTAATACCTGCTGTTAAGGAAGTTGTAAAAGATGTAAATGTTAAAGATAAAAAAATGATTATAAATGTTATTGAGGGGCTGCTGGAATGAGGTTTGATATTGTTACGTTGTTTCCGGAACTGATTGATGTCTATACCGGCAGCGGCATAATCGGCAGAGCCGTAGAAAACGGAATGTTTGAGCTTGGGTCTGTGAATCTGAGGGATTATTCTGAAGATAAGCAAAAAAAAGTCGATGATTATCCATACGGAGGCGGTCCCGGAATGCTTTTGAAGCCGGAGCCCATGTTTAAAGCTTTGGATGCTATAAAAAAGCATAATTCATATATAATATATTTATCACCAAAAGGCAATTTATTTAATCAAGAAAAGGCAAAAGAACTTACTGAAAAAGAACATATAATACTTATTGCCGGGCATTATGAAGGTATAGACCAAAGAATTATAGACAGGTATGTTAATGAAGAAATATCTGTAGGAGATTTTGTGTTAACAAGCGGAGAGCTTCCGGCTCTCATGATTGTAGATGCAGTAGGGAGGTTGATTCCTGGAGTCTTAGGCTCTGAAGAATCGACTGTTGAAGAATCTTACAGCAATAGTTTGCTGGAATACCCTCAATATACAAGGCCTGAAAGCTATTCAGAATTACAAGTGCCGGAAATATTACTATCCGGCAACCATAAGAAAATCAAAGAATGGCGGCGTTTTAAGGCAATTGAACTTACTTTAAAAAGGCGGCCGGATTTGATTAAAGATGAAAACATAATTGAAGAATACAACAAATTATCAAAATTATACAAATAGTAAATATAAATGTAAATTTTACATTGCAATAGTGCCCTCAAGGGTGCAGAAACGAAGGAACGAAGGGAGGTATACAGATGGATTTAATTAAATCATTCGAAAATCAACAGCTTAAAAGTGAATTAACACCTTTTAACGTTGGAGATACAGTAAAAGTACA
>ENA-UOOI01001241-UOOI01001241.1-fermentation-metagenome-genome-assembly--contig:-NODE-1241-length-27564-cov-255.383584_pt1 | contig 27564 bp, 31 predicted proteins | sample MGYA00245779_ERZ724027 | MGnify/ENA primary metagenome ERZ724027 (study PRJEB28704, sample SAMN03018318) | fermentation metagenome | biome: anthropogenic terrestrial biome; feature: soil...
CGCGCCGGATTCTATGCCGAGGCCGATGTCCACGTACACGTGGTCTTTGGCGAGGTCCTCCAAGCTTGCTGCGGTAGGAACTTTTCCGTCCTTGTCGAGCCCGGTGTCCACGTTCAGGCCGCGGTAGAGCAGGTTGCCGTCCGCGTCCAGCGTGAACGGGGCGGTCCCGGCGTTCGACCCGCCGAACAGGTAGCTGTCGGCATATTTGGAGTTCAGCTCCGAGAGCATCGACTGGCGGATGGAGGCCAGCTCGTTCGCGATGTCCTCGCGGTTCTGGGCGTTTGCGGTGTCGGTCACGACGCTGTTGATTTTCTCCTTCGCGGTGTCTATCTGCGTGGCGATCTGCTGCAGGACGTGGTCCGCCGTGGTGTTCGCGCCCTCCAGATTGCTGATGTTGTTGCGGTAATCCGCGTTCAGGCGGGCCTCCCAGTGCACCTGAAAGGTCTGCGCGGCGGCGAGGGGGCTGTCCGAGGGCTTCTCGAACGCCCGGTAATCGTAGGCCCGCCGCATCGCGATGTTCATCGAGGCGAACGCGTCGCTCACGTCGCTCCGGTAGCGCGACATCATCATCTGTGTGGTGATTCTCATTTTATCATTACCCCCTGCCGGCAACGCCCATGCTGCTGATGATGGTCTGCAGGCACTCGTCCACCGCCGTCATGAAGCGGGCGGCGGCGGTCAGCGCCTGGTTGTACTGCACGAGGCTCACGGCCTCGTCGTCGATGCTCACCGACGAGATGGACTGCCGGCTCGTGTCGATGTCGTCCAGCCGGTTGGCGTTGTCCGCGTCGGTGGATTTGACGCCGGCGACGCTACGCGCCAGCGAGGTCGGCACGTTCATGAACGCCTTCTGGATGGTGCCCGTGAAGAACGGGTCGCTGCCCTCCTCGCCCGGCTTTGTCTCCAGCGTGTATTCGTCCGAGGTCAGCGCCGTAATCATGTTCGTGATGTTGGAGTACGACGTGCTGGTGTCGTCGCCCGCGTTGGCGGAATCCTTGCTCATGGTGAGGTAGACGCTCGTCCAGTCGGACGAAATCTGAAGGTTCCTCGCCGTGATGCCGTCCGCGGAAAAGCCGTTCGACGTGAACAGCGGCTTGTCGGGCTGCGCGTCTGTTGTGGAGTTTAGGCCGTTCATCGTTGTGGCGAAGGTCTGGGCGAGCGTGTCCAGCAGCTTGGAGTAATAGCCGATGCCGCGGAAGGTCGCGGTCGTCTGCGTATCGCTGATGTCGTACTCGCCGTTTTCGTTCAGCAGCTTCAGGTAGCCGGCAAGGCTGCCGGACTGAAGGTCGGCGTTCTGGAATTCTGCTTTGGCTGTATCAAATGTTTCGCCGTCCTCCGTCAGGCCGGAAAGGCGTGCGTGCGTCAGTGCCTTTGCATCCGCATCCTGAAACACGGAAACCTGCGCGTATTTTTTATTGCTGACCAGCGTAAACTCCGGGTTGCCGTCCCCGTCCTCCAGCGCGTTGCCGTCCTTGTCCGCCAGATAGACGTTCAGCTCGTGCACGGTCTTGCCGGAGCCGACGTCCACCTCCGTCTCTTCCACGCGGATGTCCATGTACTGCGAAAGCTCGTCCAGCTTCAGGTTCCGCTGGTCGCGCAGCTCCAGCGCGGAGCCGCCGGAGACCTCGGCATTTTTAATCTGCCCGTTCAGCGCGGCGATGCCGCTCAGCAGCTCGTTCACCTGCGGCACGGCGTGCTCGGAAAGCGCGTCGTACTGCTGCTCGCGCGCCGTTTCCAGCCCTTTGGCGGCGATGTTGAACTTTTTGGCGAGCTGGTCGGCCGCGTCGCGGATCACGCTTTCGGAGGCGTCGCTCTTGCCGGAGGTCAGGTTCTGCATCTGCGAAATCAGGTTGCTCAGCTCGTTGCTCAGCACGTCCACGGTGGAGACCTCGTCCGAGCTGTCGGCCGTGGTGGTGTAGGTGAAGATGTCCTCCAGCGGCTCGAGCGCCGCCGCCAGCGCGGAGCTTTCGCCGCCCAGCGCGTTCTGCAGGCGGTACTCGCCGTCCAGGAACGCGTCGCGCAGCTGGGAGGTGTCGTAGGCGTCCGCGCCCTGCCCGCTCACCGCGCCGCCGGCCCAGCTGTAAAACGAGTTCGTGCTGGGCGGGGTCACGGCGGCCTGGTCCACCCGCTGGCGCGTGTAGCCCGGCGTGGTGGAGTTGGTGATGTTCTGGCCGGTGATGTTCAGGCTGGCGCGCGCGGCGCGGACGCCGCTGCGGGCGATGAACAGGCCGTCAAACGTGGAACTCATGGCTGCACTTCCTTACCTGAATTCTATACCTTTTATAATAAGCGTTTACATGTACTATAGATTGCCGATAGATTCGGGCCTTATACTTTTTCCGAAAAGAAGCCTTCCGGCGGGGGGGCGGCTTTTGCGCTTTCCCCATAAGTCCGCCGCAGCTCCGGATTGTTTTCTATTTTGGAGCGGATGCGCGAAATCTGGTTCAGCCTTATTTGGGTCAGCTTCTGGCAGCGGCCGTTCGCCTTCTGCAGTTCCCCGACCGCGGCGGAAAGGCTGCCGTACAGGCTGTGCGCCCGCTCCCGCTTTTCGGGCGGGAAGGCGGGCAGCACCTCCCGCAGCGTGGCGCGCGGCGCCGGCGTTTCGTCCATCAGCTTCTGGCGCTCGCGGTCCAGGCCCCTGGCCTTCAGCACAAAGGCCTGCTCCCGCTTCATGCAGGCGTCCAGCTTCTCCAGCCGGCCCGCCGCCACGACGCCGTACTTCTCCTGCTCCAGCTTCAGAAACTCCCGGTAAAACCCGAGCGCCTTCTCAAGCAGGGCGTTCAGCCGGTCCGCCAAATCTGCACTCAGCATCGCGTTTCCTCCCTTTCCGCACGTCCTACCGCAGCAGGATGTCCGCCAGTTCGTCCGCCCCGGCGAGGGGCTCCCCCGCCTCGACCTGCTTTTTCAGGCGCTGAATCCGCCCGGCGTCGGCGTCCTGCCCCATGCCGCGCAGAATCTCGTCCCGGAGCCTGCCCACGGCCGGGTCGTCTTTGCCCGGCCGGGTAGAAAGCTCGATGGTATCGGTCTTTCCGCGCACGGCTTCCCGGCGGCCGGCCTTTTCCGTGCGGGAGACGTCGCCGCGGGCGGGTTCCGGCCCAGCCGCCGGCGAAAGGCCGCGCAGGGACTCCATGCCGTACCCCGTGCCCTTGATGATCATTCCGGTTCACCTCTCATTCCGTTTATCGGCCGGCGCGCGCGAAACTTTAGCCGCCGGGAGCGGAAATCTTTGGCCGCCGCCGTGCAAATAGATTTTACAATGATAAGATGTGAAATATAGAGTTCTGTGACTAAATTTACACAACGGGGATAAGAAACCATGCAGTTTGAACAAATAAAATAAAAATCAGTCTTGAATTTGCGGAGAATAGAATACTTTATACGAATATTCCTGCAGGATTTTCCATCGAAAAATGAGGAAAATTGTTGACTTTTTAGAAATTCCGTATAATAATTGAGAAAGATAATTTTTTGTAATAATTTTGATATTTTTCAGGAAAATCATGGCTCTGCGTTCCGCGCTTCCGGCGCGCCCCTGTCTGCGGCGCAGCCGCGGGGCGGAACGGGAAAGGAGAAAGCAAAATGAGCATTCTGGACAGTGTGTCGACGGAGCTCATCGGCAAGGACCTGGACGGCCTGTGGGCGAGGCAGCAGGCGATTTCCGACAACCTCGCCAATTTTGAGACGCCGGGCTACCAGACCAAGAGCGTCTCTTTCGAGAACGCGCTCAAGGCGTGCCTGCCCGACCCCGCGGAGCCCGACGCGGCGCAGGTCACCGACGGGCAGAGGATGGAGGCCGTCCGCTCGGTCGAGCCGCAGACGACGCAGACCAAAGAGCAGAAAGAGCGCGCGGACGGGAACTCGGTGGACCTGGAGCAGCAGGAAATCGAGATGGCCCGCACCGCGCTCAATTATTCCTACTCCCTGCAGGCGATGTCGGACACGTTTTCCCGCCTGAGGACGGCCATCACCGGAAAATAAAACATCCCGGCCTTTCGGGGCCGGGAACGCGAAAAGAGGGGCTTTTGCATGGCTTTTATGAATTTGCTCGACATCAGCGGCTCCGCGCTGACCGCCAGCCGGCTCAGAATGGACGTGATTTCCGAGAATATCGCGAACGCGCAGACGACGCGGACGGAAAACGGCGGCCCCTACCGCCGGAAAATGGTCACGTACGAGTGCGCCGACACGCCCTCGACCTTTCAGTCCATGGTGGATGAAAAGCTGGCCGCCGAGCCGCGCGGCGTGAAGGCGACCGGCATTGTGGAGGACCAGACGCCGTTCCCGGAAAAGTACGACCCCACAAGCCCGGACGCGGACGCGCGGGGCTATGTGCGCCGGCCGAACGTGGACCTGATGAAGGAGACCGTGGACATGATGGCGGTCGCGCGGACCTACAACACCAACCTGACGGCGCTGGAGACCGTGAAGGACATGGCCGCCAAGGCGCTTGAGATGGGGAGGTAACGGAAGATGAATACGATTCAGCCGCTGCAGCGCCTCGCTTCCCCGGCCGAGCTGAACCGGGCCGCCTCTGCGGAAGAGACCCCCGGCTCCGCCGAAATCCCGTTCCGTTCCCTGTTCGAGGACGCCGCCGCGGGCGTGCGGGAGACCGACGCGGGCGTCAGCAACGAAATCTACAAGCTTGCGACGGGGCAGGCGCAGAACCTGCACGACGTGGTCATCGCCTCCCAGAAGGCGAGTCTGTCGGTCAGTCTGATGGTGGAACTCCGCAACAAGGCGCTCGACGCGTACAAAGAACTTATGAACATGAGCGTCTGATAAAATTTTCTTGAAGGGCGGATCGGGCGGCTTCATGAATGAACAGTTGAAGAAATACATTGATCCGGTTCGGAACTTTTTCGGCAAGCTGACCAAGCGGACAAAGGTCATCCTCTGCGCCGTTCTGGGCGGCATTGTGGCGCTGGCTGTGATTCTCGGCCTTTTGATGAACCGCACCCAGTACACGGTGCTGTACGCCGGCCTCGCGAGCGACGAAGCCCAGCAGGTGACGACGGAGCTCAAGAACATGAACGTCGATTTCAAGGATGACAACGGCACCATCTATGTCGATTCCAGCAAGGAAAACTCGGTCAGGATGCAGCTTTCAAACGAAGGCTACCCCAAAACGGCGCCGAACTACAACTTTTTTACGGATCATGTCGGCGTGATGACGACCGACGAAGAGAGAAAAATCATCCAGCAGTACCAGCTGCAGGAGCGCCTGGGCGCCGTGATTAAGACCATGGATCCGGTCGACACCGCCTATGTGACCATCAGCCTGCCGGAGGGCGGCAGCTATGCCTGGGACGACAACAAGCAGGCGGCCTCCGCCTCTGTCTCCGTCAAGCTGCGGCCGGGCAAGACCATGCAGTCCACGCAGGTGGCGGGCATCAAGCAGCTGGTCTCAAAAAGCGTGCCGAACCTTTCGGCCGAAAACGTCGCCGTGGTCGACAGCTCCTCGGGGGAGGAACTGTCCGCCTCCAGCGGCGCTTCGGGAGATTCGCTCCAGATTACCCTTTCCGAATTCAAGCTGAAAATCGAAAGGGAATACGAGAACAACATCCAGCAGAAGATCCTGTCCCTCCTGGCGCAGGCTTACGGCAAAGACCATATCAGCGTGAGCGTCAAGAGCAGGATGGACCTCGACAAAAAAATCCAGGACATCGTCACCTACACCCCCTCCACCAGCGACGGGCGCGGCGTGGTGAGCCACTCCGACGAAGAATATGAGCAGACGGTTCAGGGCGCGTCCTCGGGGGGCGGCGTCGCGGGGGCGCAGCAGAACACCGAGACCACGACGACCTACCCGGGCGTCACCGTGAACGGCAACGTGATCACCACCAGGGACAAAAAGACCTACAGCTACCTCGTCAGCAAGGTGGAAGAGCAGATTCAGAGCGACGCCGCCGCGCTGGACGACCTCACGGTTTCCGTGGTCATCACGACGGACGGCATGACGGACGCCCGCCGGCAGGAACTGACCGGCGTAATCGCCAACGCGGCGGCCGTCGACCCCAGCAAGGTCGCCGTGATGGCCGTGCCCATGGCAGAGAGCCTGCCGGCCTCGCAGGCCGTGCCGACCTTTGCGCAGATGCTTCCCCAGATATTGCGGAACCCCGCCGTGCTGATTGCGGGCGGGCTGCTGCTGGTCCTCGCGGTGCTGCTGATTGTTTTTCTCGTCGCGCGCAGAAGGCGCAGGCAGGCGGACGTGATGTCCCGGCTGGAGCCTGAGGGCGGGCCGATGCCGGAGGAGGGCGAAGGGGAATTCCAGCCCCTTGCGCCTGAAACGGAGCCGCCGCAGCCCGCGGAAGGGGCGGCGGGCGCCGAATCCGCAGAAGGAGCGGAAGGTGAACAGCCGGCGGAGGAAGCCGGAGAAGCGGAGGAAGAAGGGGCAGAGGAGAACGTGAAGCAGCCGCCTCAGGAACCGGAAGAAAAAGAGACCATCGAAGACATCCGGAACGCCCAAAACAGCAAGGAAGACAAAGTGCGGAACGACCTGCAGAGCTTCTCCTCCAAAAACCCCGAAATCGCCGCGCAGCTTATCCGCAGCTGGCTGAAAGGGGAGGATGACCATGGCCACCAGTAAAAAGCCGATTACCAGCGTGCAGAAAGCGGCGGCCGTGATTATTGCCCTCGGCTCGGACACCGCCTCCCAGATTTACAAATACCTGAAAGAGGACGAGGTGGAGCAGCTCACCTATGAGATCGCGCGGATGTCCCACCTGACCTCCGACGAGGTAAACGCCGTTCTCGACGATTTTTACCAGCTCTGCCTCACGCAGAAGGTGATTACGGACGGCGGCCTCGGCTACGCCCGCAACGTGCTTGAAAAAGCCTATGGCAAGGAGGAGGCCACCTCCCTGCTGGACCGCGTGACGAAGAACCTGAAGACGCGCGCGTTCGATTTTCTGCAGAAAGCGGATTATAAGAACATCCTGACCGCGATTCAGAACGAGCACCCCCAGACCATTGCGCTGGTCCTCTCGTATGTGCGGCCGGACCAGTCGGCGGCGGTCATCGCGGAGCTGCCGCCCGAAAAGCGGGTGGACGTCGTCCAGCGCATCGCGAACATGGACCGCACCTCGCCGGACGTCATCAAAATCGTCGAAAACAACCTCGCCGACAAATTCGGCAACGTGCTGGACGTGGAGTTCACCCAGTTCGGCGGCGTCGACTATGTGGCCGACGTGATGAACAACATGGACCGCTCGAACGAAAAGTCGATTTTCGACGAGCTGAACCGCAAGAACGCGGAGCTTTCGGATGAAATCCGGAAAAAGATGTTCGTGTTCGAGGACATCACCACCATGGACGACATCTCCATCCAGCGGGTCCTGCGCGAAGTGGATTCCAAAGACCTTGTCTATGCGCTCAAGGGCGCCAACAAGGAAGTGGCGGATGTCATCTTCCGCAACATGTCGAGCCGCTCGGCCGACACCGTCAAGTCGGACCTCGAGTACACGCACAACGTCCGCCTCAGGGACGTGGAAGAGGCGCAGCAGCGGATTGTCGGCGTGATCCGCCGCCTGGAGAACGAGGGCGAGATCGTGATAGCAAAGGGCGGAGATGAGATCATTGAGTAAAGTGATTAAATCTTATGAGTACGATTCCTCCGCGGTGCGGCATATCGCCGTCGTCCGCGACTGGACGGCCGATTCCCCGCCGGGAGCGGCCGGGCCCGGGGACGGCGCGGAGGAGGCCCGCGGGCTTCCCGCCGCGCAGGCCGGCCCGCAGGCGCCCGAAGCGGAAGACCCGGGGGGCGTTCCCGAGGGCGAGCGGTGCGGCGCGGTGCTCCAGAAAGCGTTCCGGAGCGCGCGGCAGATTGTGGAGGCCGCCCAGAACTACCGCGCGCAGCAGGTCGCGGCGGCGAGGCGCGAAATTGCCAAGGAAGCCGCCGACGAGAAGCGCCGCGGTTACAGCGAGGGCTATGCCGAGGGGCTCAGGCAGGGAAAACAGGCCGGGTTCGCCGCGGGCACGCAGCAGGGGCTGCAGGAAGGCAGAAAGCAGGCCGCGGCCGACAACCGCCGGAAGCTTGAGGAGCTCGGCGCGATGATCGAGGCGGTGGAAAAGTCCAAGACGCGGATTCTTCAGAAATTCGAGGGCGACCTGCAGGAGCTGGCGTTTGCCATGGCGCGCTCCATCCTCAAAAAAGAGCTGGAGATCGACAAGCGCGCCATGCGCTCCATCATCGTCGGCGCCATGGATACCTACCGCAACCAGGAGTGGGTGCGCATCTATGTCTCCGACAACACGGCGAACATCCTCCTCAAGGCCGACGGCGGCATCGTGAAGGCGCTCAAGGAGGTTTCGGACAATGTGAAGGTGGTCGCCTCCAAGGGCATGGACGACAGCGGCTGCATCATCGAGCTGCCGGACCAGGTCATCGACGCGGGGATCGACACCCAGCTCAACAAAATCCGGGACGCGGTCCGCTCCGCCCCCCAGCCGGAGAGCCGGGCCGGCCCCGGCCGGCCCGGGGCCGAAAAGAGACAGAGCGCGGCGAAGGGGGTCCATGCGGGATGAATCTGCGCGCGGCGTGCGAAATCGTATCGAAAATCGATCCGCTGGAATATAAGGGCAAGGTCAAGAACATCACCGGCATGATGATCGAGGCCGCGGGCCTCAAAGCCAAGGTCGGCGACATCTGCACCATCGGCGGCAGCGGGGAGGACCCCGCCGTCTCCGCCGAAGTGGTCGGCTTCCGCAAGGGGAACGTGCTGCTCACGGCCTACGGCGACATCAAAGGCGTGGGGCTGGGCAGCATCGTGGAAAACACCGGCCACAGGCTGCGCGTCCCCGTCGGCGAATGCCTGAAGGGCAGAACGGTGGACGCCGCGGGCCGCCCCATCGACGGCCTCGGCCCCTTTCAGCCGGAGTGCTGGTACGACATCGACACCCCCTGCGCCAACCCGCTCGCGCGGCCCCGCATCACCGAGCGCCTGTGCTACGGCGTCAAGGCGATCGACGGGATGATGACCATCGGAAAAGGGCAGAGAATCGGGATTTTTTCCGGCAGCGGCGTCGGGAAAAGCACCCTGATGGGCATGATTGCGAAAAACGTCGATTCCGACATCAACGTGATTGCGCTGGTCGGCGAGCGCGGCCGCGAGGTCAAGGAGTTCATCGAGAAGGACCTGGGGCGGGAGGGCCTGGCCCGCTCGGTGCTGGTGGTCGCCACGTCGGACCAGCCCGCCATGTTCCGCGCCAAGTGCCCGTTTGTGGCCACCGCCATCGCGGAGTATTTCCGCGACCGGGGCAAGGACGTGCTGCTGATGATGGATTCGCTCACGCGCTTTGCCATGGCGCAGCGTGAAATCGGCCTTGCGGCCGGCGAGCCGCCCATCGCGCGCGGCTACACGCCCTCCCTTTACGCGGAGCTGCCCAAGCTCCTGGAGCGGAGCGGAAACTTCAGCACCGGCTCCATCACGGGCATCTACACCGTCCTGGTCGAGGGGGACGACACCAACGAGCCGATCTCCGACACGGTGCGCGGCATCCTGGACGGGCACATTGTCCTTTCCCGCGCGCTGGCCACGCAGAACCACTACCCCGCCATCGACGTGAACGCCAGCATCTCCCGCCTGATGACGGACATCACGACGCCGGAGCACCAGGCGCTGGCGGCGCGGATACGCAACCTGCTCTCCGTCTATTCCCGGAACTACGACCTGATTTCCATCGGGGCGTACAAGCCGGGCATGAACCGCCGGCTGGACGAAGCGGTCGGAAAAATCGACCAGATCAACCGGTTCCTGACGCAGAAAGTGGACGAAAAATTCACCTATGAAGAGACCGAACGGCTGATGAAAGAGATTTGACATGAAGAAATTTGCTTTTTCACTCGAAAGGGTCCTGGAGTACAAGCGGCAGATGCTCGGGATGCTGAAAAACGAGCTGGCCCGGCTGCGCGCGGAGCAGAAGCGGCTGGAGGGCGAGATTGCGGAGAAGAACCGCGAGTTCGGCGGGCTCAGCCGGGCGCTGGCCGCCAGAATGAGCGGGGGCCTGCAGCCGCACCGCGTCGCCGCGTACAAGGCGTATCTCGGCGAGCTGAACCGCCGCACCAACCTCCTGCTGGAGCAGCGCGGGCAGGTGGCGGCGCGGGCCGAGGCCAAGCAGCGGGAAGTGGTCCGCATGAACAGCGACATCTCCGGCCTGGAGCACCTGCGGGACCGGCAGCTTTCGGCGTACCGCGCCGAGGGCCGGAAACAGCAGGAGACGTTCGTCGAGGAGTTCGTCAGCCACGCCGGGGCCCGGGCGGGCTGAAGCGGAAATCGCCGCGAAAGGAGGTGATACCATGATTCAGCAGATTCAGGTACAACAGACCCGGCGGCCGCAGGTCCGGCAAAGCGCCGGAACCAGGGCGCGGCAGACGGAAAAGGCCGGCGGCTTCGGCTCCATCCTTTCGGCAAAGTCGAAGGAGCGGGCGGAGCAGACCGACCCCGCAGAAGATGAAAAAACGGAGCGGCCCCCGGAGAAACAGCAGAAAGACACGGAGGACCGCCCGGCGGCCGCGATGCTTTCGCAGCTGGCGGCACAGCCGGCGGCTCCGGCGATGCCTGCGGCCCCGGAGGGGGCGGAGGCACTGCCCGCGCTTTCGGCGGCAAAGCTGACGGCCGTCCGGGTGCTGCCGCTGGCGGCGAAGCCGGGCGCGGGGGCTGAAATCCCGTCCGCAGCACCTTCCGCGGGCGCAGAACCGGCGGCGGGACAGGCGGCGCGGCCGCTTCCGCTCACGGTGGAGACTTTGCCGGCGGAGCAGTCCGCACAGCAGGTCCCGCGGCAGGCGGGCGACCTTGACACCCTGCCGCAGGCGGCCGAAGAGCCGCGGCAGAACCCGGAGGCCATGCGGGCGGGGGAGACCCCGTCGGTGCGGAGCGGCGTGCGCGCGTCCGGCCAGACGGCGGCCCGCGCCGGCAGCCTGCCGGCAGGGCAGGCCGCCAGGGCCCGCGCCCCGGAGGAACCCGGGGATGCGGAGGTGCGCGTGCAGGCCGCCCCGGCGCGGAATACGCCGGAAAGCGGCGCGCCGCGTGCGGAGACAGGCCCTTCCGCCGCCCTTTCGGAGGCGGAAAAAGGGAAAAACACGCCGGCGCAGCCGGGCGGCTCGGCGCTCCGGCCGGCGGAGCAGCCCGCCCGTGCGTATGAGAGCGCGGCGGCCGCCGTAAAGCCGGCGGAAGAAGCGCCGGCCGGGGCGGCCGCGGCGCCGCGCCAGGTGGCGCAGGCGGCAGCCGGCGCGCTGAAGGCGGGCAGAAAAGAGTTCAGCATGGACCTTTACCCGCGCTCGCTCGGAAAAGTTTCGGTCAAAATGAGCGCTGAGGACGGCCTGCTCACGGTCGAAATTTCGGCCTCCGACCCGAAGACGCAGAGCCTGCTGCTCTCCAGCGCGGACGAGATTCAGGCGATCCTGCGGCAGGACGCGGGCCGGGCGGCCGCCGCAAAACCGGCCGACCCGCCGTGGAACGAACAGGCCCGGCAGAACGCACGGCAGGGCGGGCAGGACCGTCAGCGACAGGATCAGGATACGGAACAGCGGCGGCGCCGCCTCGCCGGGGACGCCGCGCTGAACCCCGCGGGCGTGGGGACGGGGGATTTTCTCTCCCTCCTCCGGCTTGCGGGCACTTAAACAACAGAAAGGGGCTTTAAAGTGGCAGCGGCAGGCGTGAGCGGCGTCGGCGGCCTGATGCGGTCGGACGCTGCGGACAGAACTTCCGCCAGCAACCAGACAGGGCTGGAGATGGGCGATTTTCTCAAACTGATGGTCGCGCAGTTCCAGAACCAGAGCCTGGACAGCCAGGTGGACAGCACCCAGTACATCACGCAGCTCGCCCAGTTTTCTGCGATTCAGGCCATGAACGCCATGACCCAGAGCATGGGCAAGCAGTACGCGGCCTCGCTGGTCGGCAAAACCGTCGCGGTGGAGACGCCCGGCGGGGACGTGACCGGCAGGGTCGAGGGCGTGAACTATTACTCCGACGGAAGCAGCTGGCTCGTGGTCGGGGACGCGGAATACGCGCTCTCCGACGTGATTCAGGTAATCGACCCCGCGCAGCAGGAAACCGCGGCGGCCGGGGAAACGGAGGAACAGCCTTCCGCCGAAACTTCGGAGAAAGCCTGAGCTTCGGCCGGAAAGGGAAGCGACTATGGAAAACATCCAGTTCAGAAAAAACTATGCCGCCGCGATGGGGCCGGTTCGCCCGGCGCAGGCGCCGCAGCGCAGAGCACCCGCGGCGGCCCGGGCGGAAAAATCCGGCGAAGCGCGGAGCTTCGAGCAGGCCCTGCGGGAGGATATCCGAAAGACCGAGGGGCTGACCTTTTCCAGACACGCGCTGCGGCGCATGGATGAAAGGCAGATCTCCGTGACCCCGCAGCTGATGGAGAAGCTGGACGGCGCGGCCGAAAAGGCCCGCGGCAAGGGCGTGAAAGAAGCCCTGATGCTGGGCGGCGGCGCGGCGTTCATCGTGAACATCCCGAACCGGACGGTCGTCACCACCATGAGCGGCGGGGAGCTCAAACAGAACGTGTTTACCAATATCGACGGAGCCGTGCTTTTATGACCGGACCTTTTACAGGGGGTCAGCGGGCTTGGAACGACGGAAAAGCCCGGGCGGTTCCTTCCGATGCAGAGAAAGGAAGAGAGTACCTATGATGAGAGCAATGTCCTCGGCGGTCGCCGGGCTGAAGGCCCACCAGGACGCGATCGACGTGGTCGGCAACAACATCGCGAACGTGAACACCCATTCCTTCAAAAGCGGCAGCGTCTCGTTCCGCGACGTGATGTACCAGAACATCGTGTCGGCGGCGGGAGGCGATCCCGACACCGGCCTGGCGGGCACGAACCCCTCCCAGATCGGCTACGGCGCGGCGACCGCGTCGGTCGGCGTCGACACCTCCAACGGCGGCAAGGACCAGACCGGCAGGCCGAACGACTGCTATATCGACGGCCAGGGGTATTTCGTGGTCGCCGACGGCGGCCAGGACGGGACGAACAATTATCCCGTCGGCATGAAATACACGCGGGTCGGCTCGCTTCAGTTCGACAGCCAGGGCTACCTGACCGACGGCAACGGGAACTACGTCCTCGGCGTGAACAACGACGCCGGTGAGGACGGCGCAATTCCGACCGTTACGACCGCGATGGACGGCAAACTTGCGACTGACGGCAGCCTGAAAACAGATCAAGGGGATATGGTCCCCCCGGAATATATCCATTACAGCACGGAGGACAATACCCTTTCCAATGTTTCATTCGGGTCGGACGGCACCATCACGGCAACCTCCGGCGGCGAGGTCGTCACGCTCGGAAAGGTAGCGCTTGCCCATTTCAGCAACGCGGCGGGCCTCGAGGACATCGGCAGTTCCTATTACAAGGACACGACCAACTCCGGCGCGGCAGAGTTTTACGTGCCCGGTTCCGGCGCGACGGGCAACCTGGTGACCGGCTCGCTCGAAAACTCGAACGTGGACCTCGCGACGGAATTTTCCAACATGATTCTCTATGAGCGCGGCTACCAGGCCAACACCAAGATCATCTCCGTCGCGGACGAGATGCTCCAGACGCTGGTCAACATGAAGTGAGCGGCCGGCAAAGAGAAGGAACGGCTTTGTTATGATTGAGCTGACGCGGCTGAACGGGGCGAAGTTCACCCTGAACAGCGATTTGATTGAGACCGTCGAGAATATTCCGGAGACCAAGGTCACTCTGACCGACGACAGGCATTTTTTTGTGACGGAATCGCGCGAAGACATCACGCGGAAGGTCGTCGCCTACCGCAGGCAGATTTTAAAGAACGTGATTGCGGCGGCCGCGGCGCCTGCAAAAACCTGAGCGCGGGCGGGGCCCCGGGCCGGGCGTGTATGCTCCGCCCGGAAGGGCCCGCCCCTTCCGTAGAAAATCCGCACCTTGCCCGCACGGGCAAAGCGCCTGAAGATACAAATTCCCCCTTCACTTTTGTGCAAAGATGGTGGTAAATATGGCGGAGGTTTTGTCGCAGCAGCAGATCGACGAGCTTCTCGGCAGGCTGCGAAAGGGAACCACGAACCTGAAACAGATTGAAGAGCAGAGCACCGCCCGGAAAATCAAGGAGTACGATTTTCTCTCGCCCAAGCGCTTCACGCGGGAGCAGATCCGCTTCCTGCAGAATGTTTTCGAGAACTTTTCGCGCCTTTTTTCGCTGCACCTTTCCGGCCTGCTCCGGATGACCTGCCAGACGGAGGTCGTCCAGGTGGAGGAGGAGGAATACCGCGAGTTCGGCAACGCCCTGAGCGACTCCGTGCTCCTGGCCGTGCTGGGGCTGCACAGCAAGAAATACAAGGTCGAGGACAAGCAGATTCTGATGGAGATGTCGCGCCCCATCTCGTTCTGCACCATCGACCGGATGCTCGGCGGCGACGGCTCCGGGTACGACATCGAGCGGGACTACACGGAGATTGAGCTTTCGCTGCTGCAGTACCTGTTCCGCCAGGTTGTGGGCCTGATGGGCAACGCCTGGAGCAGCTATACCGACGTCACGTTCAGCCTGGACGCGCTGGAGACCAGCGCGCAGACGGTGCAGTTCATCCAGCAGGACGAGTCGGTCGCCATCGTGGTCCTGCGGGTCACTCTGAACGACCTTGTGGGGAACGTGAACATCTGCCTTCCGGCCAGCTCCCTGGAGGAGATTTTCAAGAGCTTCGCTTCCAAATACAGCATCAAGCTCCCCAGGCGGGAAGACCCGGACGCCGAAAAGCGCCGCAGGAAGAGCAACCTGGCCCTTCTGGCGGACACGCCCCTCAAGGTCTCCGCCGTTCTGGGCGAGACGCAGATTCCCCTGCAGGACCTGCTGGAGCTTCGCCGGGGCGACATCATCCCGCTGGGCAGCAGGGCCAACGGCAGCTCCATTGTGCTGAAGGTCGAAAAGCTGCCGTGGTTTCTGGGGATGGTCGGCGTGAAAGGGAAAAAATACGCCGTAAAAATCAAGAAAATCCTCCAGTAAAATTTTTTGGAAAAAGGTGATTTCGTTGGGATCAAAAGAGGCGGGGACCCTCTCCAATATGGAGATTGACGCAATCGGGGAAATCCTCAACATCAGCCTTGGCACTTCGGCCACGTCCGTCTCGGAGCTGCTGGGCCAGCCGGTCAAAATCACGACGCCGAAGGTCAAAGTGATGAAGACGAAGAATTTCAACATCAAGACCTACGAGCCGGCCATCGGCGTTGAAATCAACTATGTGAAGGGCCTGGACGGGCAGAACATCCTGATTCTGAAGGAATCCGACGTGAAAGTCATCGTCGGCCTGCTTCTGCAGACGGATTTCTCGGACCGGGAATTCGTGATGGACGAGATGAACATCGGCGCAATCTGCGAGGTCATGAACCAGATGATGGGCGCTTCGGCCACGGCCCTTTCCCAGTTTCTGAACCGCGCCATCAGCATTTCCCCGCCGAATTCCTTTTCCATCGACAACACCGAGCAGTTTAAAAACAAGTATTTCCCGAAGGACGAGGACATCGTCGCGGTCTACTTCAACCTGATGATCGGCAAGCTGGTCAACAGCCAGTTTATCAACGTGATGCGCACCGGCCTGGCAAAAGAGCTGATTTCAAACTTCGGTCTGGAGAGCATGGCGCCGGCCTCCGCCCCGGTTCCGCCGGCCGCGGCGGCCCCCGCGCCGGACCCGAAGCCCGCGTCCGCGCCCGCCGCTCCGACGGCTGCGGCGGCCCCCGCCCCGGGTCCGAAGCCCGCGTCCGCGCCCGCCGCTTCGCCGGCCGCGGCGGTCCCCGCCCCGGGTCCGAAGCCCGCATCCGCGCCGGCCGCTCCGCCGGCTGCGGCGTCTCCCGCGCCGGGCCCGGAGCCCGCATCCGCGCCGGCCGGCGGGTACCGCGTGCGGGGGGCCGTTTACCCGGCCTTCGACCCGCCGAAAAAGAAGCTCAGCCAGGGGGAGACGAGCAACCTGGGCATGATTCTGTCCGTGCCGCTGCAGATTACGGTGGAAATCGGGCGCACAACCAAGCAAATCAAGGAAATCCTCGATTTTTCAGAGGGCACGATTGTGGAGCTGGACCGCCCGGCCGGCTCGAAGGTGGACGTTTATGTGAACGGAAAGGCCATCGCGAAAGGCGATGTGGTTGTCGTGGACGACAACTACGGCGTCCGCATCACGGAGATCCTCAACAACAGCGAAATCATGAAGCTGCTGTAATTTGGCACGGCATACTTTCAGTATTTTAGGAGGTTCAACGATGGACAAGAAAATCATGCTGGTGGATGACGCGGCTTTCATGCGGATGATGATTAAGGACACGCTTGCAAAGAACGGCTACACCAACATTGTGGAAGCCAACAACGGCCAGGTCGCCGTGGCGAACTACCAGGCCGAAAAGCCGGACCTTGTGATTATGGACATCACCATGCCGGTGATGGACGGCCTGGAGGCCCTGCGGCAGATTCGGCAGAAAGACCCGGACGCCAACATCATCATGTGCTCCGCCATGGGGCAGGAGGCCATGGTCGTCGACGCCCTGAAGCAGGGGGCGAGGGACTTCATCGTCAAGCCCTTCAAGGCGGACCGCATCATGAAGACCGTCAAAAGCATCCTGGGATGACGGGGATGGGGCCGCGCCTGATTCCGCTCAGCTTTGGGGCGGACGTGCTCCCGCTCATATTCACGGCCGCGGCGGTCGCGGGGCTGCTGTACCTGTGCTACCGGCTGAGCCGCTTCCTGGCGAAGGGGGCGGGCCGCGCCGGCGGGGGCGGCGGAAAGAACATCCGCATTCTGGAGCGGGTCGCCCTCGGACCTGACAAAGGGCTTGTGATTGCCGAAATCTGCGGGACCTTTTACCTGATCGGCTTTTCGACCGAGCGCGTCGAGATTCTGAAGGAGCTGGACGGCTCGAAGGTCCGGCCCGGGGGGACGGGCGTTCCGCAGAACTTTCTGGGCGCGCTGAATTCCGCCCTGCGGGGAAGATGGGATCTGACGGGAAATGGAAGAAAAAACAAAGGCGGCAGGTCCTGAGAAGGCGGCCGGGAAAAAGCGCAGAATCGCGCGGAAAATCGCGGTGACCTGCGCGGTGGCGCTGGTGGTGCTGCTCTTCATGCCGATGCCGGCCTCCGCGGCGCAGACCGGGGTCAGCGTGAACGGAAAAGACGTCAGCACGCTCGACATCATCGAGATGATGACGATCCTCGCGCTGATTCCGTCCATCCTCATCATGACGAGCTGCTTCACGCGGATTGTGATTGTGCTCTCGTTCCTGAGGAATGCGCTCGGCCTGCAGAGCACGCCGCCGAACCAGGTGCTGATTGGGATTTCGCTTTTTCTGTCGCTGTTCATCATGTCGCCGGTCGTCTCCAAAATCAACACGGAGGCCTACCAGCCGTACAAGGCGCAGCAGATCTCGCAGCAGGAGTTTCTGCACCGGGCCGGCCAGCCGCTCAAGGAGTTCATGCTGAAGAACACCAAAAAGGACGACCTCAACATGTTCATGGGCCTGGCGAAGGTCAAGAGCACCACGCCCGTGCAGAACCTCTCCATCACGGTGGTGACCCCCGCGTTCATGACGAGCGAGCTCAAGCGCGCGTTCATCATCGGGTTCCTGCTCTACATCCCGTTCCTGGTCATCGACATGATTGTGTCGAGCACGCTGATGTCGATGGGCATGGTGATGCTGCCGCCGGCCATGGTCTCGCTCCCGTTCAAGCTGCTGCTGTTCATCCTGATGGACGGGTGGGACCTGCTGTTCAAGACGCTTGTGACGAGCTTTAACCTGTGAGCGCGCCCCTTCGCGGGGGCGGGAAAGGAGGGCCGGGATTTTGTCCGTGTCGCAGATGATGCAGGTCGTGCAGGCCGCGATGATGACGGTCCTCAAGGTGTCGGCGCCCATCCTCCTCATCAGCATGGCGGTGGGCCTGCTGATTTCGGTCATCCAGGCGGCGACCCAGATTCACGAGCAGACGGTGGTCTTCGTGCCGAAGCTGGTCGCCATCGCCGTGATCATCATGGTGATGGGCTCCTGGATGATTGAGAACATGAAGGGCTTTGCGGGCTATATTTTCGGCCTGATTTCCAGCCTGGGGTGAAGGGCGTGGTGGAAGCTTGAATTTCAATTACGACGCGGCCCTGCTGCTGCTGATTTTCGCGCGCATGTCGGGGTGCGTGCTGCTCAACCCCATCCTGGGCAGAAGGAACATCCCGTTCCCGGTGAAGGCGGGCCTCTCGCTGATGCTGAGCTTCTTCACCTACCCGCTGGTCCCGCAGCGGCCCGTCGGCATCTCGTCCCCGCTGGTCCTCGGCCTCTGCGTGATGAAGGAGCTGCTGGTCGGCTTCGCCGTGGGGTTCGTGATTCAGCTTTTCCTGTCGGTCATCGTGATGGGGGGCGAGCAGATGGACATGCAGATGGGCATTTCGATGTCGCGCATCTACGACCCGCAGAGCAATGTCTCGATGCCGCTTTCCGCCTCCGTGCTCAACGCGATGTTCCTGCTGATTTTCTTCGCGTCGAACGCGCACCTGACGCTGGTGCAGGTGTTCGTGCGGCTGGGCGCCGCGGTGCCCTACGGCACCGGCCTGGTTCCGGCGGGGGTGGGGGAGAAGCTGGCGGGCGTTTTCGCCCAGATGCTGATTTACGCCGCAAAGCTGGCGCTGCCCATCATCGCGGTGGAGATGGTCACGGAAATCGGCGTCGGCCTGGTCACGCGGGCCGTCCCCCAGATCGACATCTTCACCGTCGAGATCCAGCTCAAAATCATCATCGGCTTTGTGGCCGTCGTGCTGCTGGTGCCGCCTTTCGCAAATTTTCTGGAGAAGCTCATCGGGCTGATGTTCGACTGCATCAGCGGCGTCTACGCCCTGCTGACGTAGGGGCGGAAGGGAAAAATCCATGGCTGCGATGGAGGGCAAAACTGAAAAGGCAACGCCGAAGCGGCGGGAGGACGAGCGGAAAAAGGGCAACCTGTTCCAGAGCGCGGACGTGGTGAGCTCGCTGTCCATCCTCGCCATCTTCGTCGTGATGCGCGCGGCTCTCCCGTACGCGTACCGGTATTTCGGCAACTTTTTCGTCCGCTGCGTGACGCGGGTCGGCACGCGCGACGCGCTGGACGCCTCCGCCGCGCTGGACGCGCTGAACGGCGGCTGGGCGGCCGCCCTGCTGATTGCCGGGCCGGCGATGCTGGCCTCGGTGCTGGCGGCGGTCGTGACGACGGGCGCGCAGACGCGGTTCAAGTTTTCCCATGAGAAAATCAAGTTCCGGCTCTCGAACATCAGCCCGCTGCAGGGCTTCAAGCGGCTGTTCTCGCTGCGATCGGTGGTGGAGGTCCTCAAGGCGGCCATCAAGATGACCGCCATCGGTTCCCTGCTGTACCTCAAGATCCGGGACATCGCCGGCCAGTGCATCCGCATGATGAACGGCAGCGTGTTCCAGGCCACGGTCGTCATCCTGCAGGATATTTTCGACCTGGTGATTCAGATGTCCGCGGTGTTCCTCGGCATCGCCGCGCTGGACTACTTTTACCAGTGGTGGGAGTACGAGCGCAGCATCCGCATGTCCAAGCAGGAGCTCAAGGAGGAGTATAAGGAGCTGGAGGGCAACCCGGAGACCAAGGGCAGGCAGCGGCAGGAGCAGCGCCGCATCGCGCGCCGGCGCATGATGCAGCAGGTGCCCACGGCGGACGTGGTCGTCCGCAACCCGACCCATGTCGCCGTGGCGCTGCGGTACGACGCGCAGAAGGACAGCGCCCCCGTGGTCGTGGCCAAGGGGCTGGACCTTGTGGCCCGGCGCATCGTGGCCATCGCCGAGCAGAACGGCATCCCCATGAAGGAAGACAAGCCCCTTGCGCGGGCGCTGTACGCCGCGGTGGAGATCGGCATGGAAATCCCCCCGGAGTTCTACACGCCCCTGGCGGAAATCATGGCGTGGGTCTATCGGCAGAAGAAGGAGAGGAAGCGGTAAGTTGAAAGCCTTCAACAGCGTTGTTTCCCTGTTTGTCGTTGTGATTGTCGCACTGATCATCATCCCGCTGCCCCCCTTTGTGCTGGACATCATGTTCATCCTCAACATCTCGCTGTCTACCATCATCCTGCTGATGACCATGTACATCAAGACGGCGCTGGACTTTTCGGTCTTTCCCTCCATCCTGCTGATCTGCACGCTGTTCCGCCTCGCGCTGAACATCTCCTCCACGCGGCTGATTCTGACGAACTCCGGCTCGGCCGGGCAGGTCATCAAGACGTTCGGCACCTTCGTCCTGCAGGGGAACATCGTCGTCGGCTTCATCGTGTTTCTGGTGATTGTGCTGGTCAACTTCCTCGTCATCACCAAGGGCGCCGAGCGCGTGGCGGAGGTCGCCGCCAGGTTCAAGCTGGACGCCATGCCCGGCAAGCAGATGGCCATCGACGCCGACCTGAACTCCGGCCTCATCAACGAGGAGCAGGCCCGCAGGCGGCGCGAGGACATCCAGCGCGAGGCCGAGTTCTACGGCTCCATGGACGGCGCCAGCAAGTTCGTCAAGGGCGACGCCGTGATGTCCATCATCGTCACGTTCATCAACTTCATCGGCGGCATCATCATCGGCATGGCGCAGGGCGGCAAATCCTTCAACGACGTGCTGAACATCTACACCATCGCCACGGTCGGCGACGGGCTGGTTTCGCAGGTGCCGGCGCTGATGATCTCCACGGCGACGGGCATGATCGTGACCCGCGCGGCCTCCAATTCCACCCTGGGCGAGGACGTGACGAGGCAGTTCGCCGCGCAGCCGGAGGCCATCATCCTTTCGGGCTTCATGCTGCTCGGCCTGTGCCTGATTCCGGGGATGCCGGTGTTCCAGCTGGTGCTCGTCGCGGCCCTGCTGCTCTGGCTCGGCTTCACGCTGCTGCGCAAGCAGAAAAGCCTCGCCGCGGGCGAAGAGCCGGCGCCGCAGCGCGCGGGCGCCGCGGCCGGCGCGCCGCCGCAGAACGAAGCCGGCTTTTACCGCGACATCGACAATATCTACAACCTGCTTCCGCTGGACGCGATTGAAATGGAGTTCGGATACAGCCTGATTCCGCTGGTGGACGAGCGCAGCGGCAGCAGCTTCATCGAGAGGATTGTGATGTTCCGCAAGCAGTTCGCGCTGGACATGGGCTTGGTGGTCCCCGCCGTGCGCCTGCGCGACAACGGCACGCTGAACCCCAACCAGTACGTGATTAAAATCAAGGGCGAGGAAGTCGCCCGCGGCGAAATCCTGATGGATTACTACCTTGCCCTGGACCCCGGCAACCTGACCGGGGAAATCGACGGCATCGACACGATTGAGCCGGCCTACGGCATCCCGAGCAAGTGGATTACCCCGGACAAGAAGGACATGGCCGAGATTTACGGCTACACCGTGATAGACCCGCTCTCGGTGGTCGTCACGCACCTTTCGGAGACCGTCCGCGCCCATGCGCACGAGTTGCTTTCCCGGCAGGAGGTGCACCACATCCTCGAAAACCTCAAAAAATACAACGCCCCGCTGGTCAAGGACGTGGTGCCGGACGTGATCAGCGAGGCGAACCTGCAGAAGATCCTCTGCCGGCTGCTCAAGGAAGGCATCCCCATCCGCGACATGGAGACGATTCTGGAGACCGTCTCCAATTACGCGGGCAGCGTGCACGACCCGGAGCTCCTCACAGAATACGTCCGGCAGGCGCTGCGGCGCACCATCACCCGCAAATGGTCCGAGGGCGGGCAGATTCGGGTCATCACGCTCGACAGCGAGGTCGAGAAGGCAATCGTCAACTCCATCAGCAAGAACGAGCACGGCACCTACCTGGCGCTGGATCCGCAGACCACGCAGAAAATCATCACCCGCCTGACCGACTGCATCAAAAAGGTCCGCGACGTGATTACCACGCCGATTATCCTGACCTCGCCCGTCGTGCGGCTGTATTTCAGCAAGCTGCTGCAGCAGTTCTACCCCAAGGCGGTCGTCCTGTCTTTCAACGAGCTGGAGAACAACGTGCAGATCCAGGCCGTCGCCAACGTTACGCTTGAGTAAAACCCCGCGCCCGGGCGCGGCGGAAGGAGGGATGTCGAAATGAACCGGTGCGAAACGGCAAGGCCGCCCCTGCAGGCGCTGTGGGCCCGCTACTGCCGCACGCGGGAGACCGCCCTGCGGGACGAGCTGATTCAGCGGTACGCCTACCTCGTCCGCTGCATCGCCCTTAAAATCGTGGGGCGCTACCAGCATTTCAGCGATATGGAAGACATCGTCAGCGAAGGGCTCATCGCGCTGATGGACGCCGTGCAGCGGTTCGACCTTTCCAAGCACGTCAAATTCGAGACCTACGCCTCCATCCGCATCCGCGGCGCGATGATCGACTATATCCGCCGGCAGGACTGCTTCCCGCGCCGGCTGAAAAAGATGGCCCGGACCCTCAACGACGCCGACGAAGCCCTCAACCAGCGGCTCGGGCGGTCGCCCACGGAGGGCGAGCTGGCGGAGTACCTGAACGTGAGCCGGGGCGAGTACGACAGGATGCTCTCCGAGACCTGCTCGCTCAACATGCTCTCTTTTGAGGAGATCGTCTATGAGAAGGGGATTGAAAACCTGAAGCTGCGGCAGGCCGGCGCGATTGCGGGGCCGGAGCAGGCGGTGGCCGAAAAGGAGCTGCACGCCGTCCTCAGCGAGAGCATCGAGCATCTGGACGACAGGGAGAAAACGGTCATCGCGCTGTACTACAAAGAGCAGCTCAAAATCAAGGAGATCTCCGCCGTTCTCGGCATCAGCGACTCGCGGGTCTCGCAGATCCATTCCAGCGCGCTGCGCAAGCTGAAAAAGAGCCTGGAACGGTACCTGAACCAGTAAACACAAAAAAGGGAAACGGAAACAGGCCGCATCTGCGCGGCGCAAAGGGAAAGGACGGTTTGCAATGGTACACGGCTTTTACACGCTGGCCTCCGGCATGCTGACCCAGGACAGGGTCCTCGAAACGGCCGGGAACAACCTGGCGAACAGCGAGACGAACGGCTTCAAGGCGGACCGGATTGCCTCAAAGACGTTCGGCAGCATGGTGGTGCAGCGGCTGGACGGGCAGGCGACCCCCATCGGGACCGTGACGATGATGGCCGCCGCGGACCGGGAAGAGCCGGATTTTTCGCAGGGAACCCTCCGGAAGACCGGGCGCGCGCTGGATTTCGCGCTGGCCGGGGACGGCTTTTTCGCGGTGCAGACCGCGGGCGGCGTGCTCTACACGCGCCGCGGCGGCTTCAAGCTGGACGCGCAGGGCTACCTTTCCCTGCCGGGGGCCGGGCGCGTGCTCGGCCGCGACGGCGCGCCGATTTTCCTCGGCACCGACGACGTGACCTGCGACAGGCGGGGCAACCTGCTGGCCGCCGGGCGGCCGGCGGGGAGCCTCGGCGTTTTCCGCTTCGGCGGCAACGCGCAGGTGCAGGACGCCGGGGAGGGCTTCTACCGCGGCGCCGGCGCGCAGCCCGCCGCGGCCCCGGACGTGCGGGGCGGATACCTGGAGGATTCCAACACCGACGACGCAAAAGAACTGACCGACGCGATTGCGGCGCAGCGGAGCCTGCAGTCGTGCGCGCAGGCGCTGAAACTGTACGACGCGGCGCTCGACAAAACCACCACGCAGCTCGGCAAGGTCTGAGCCACGGGAAAGGGGAAAAGGACATGAATCTGTTTACATCGCTGTACACGGCCTCCGCGGGGGCCATCGCCCAGCAGCAGGGCCTCGACGTGACGGCCAACAACGCCGCCAACGTCTCCACGCAGGGGTTCCGGCCGGACCGGGCCTCGTTTTCGGACCTGGTGCACACCGGCGTCCGGGCGGGGGAAGACGCGCCGAAGACCGGGAGCGGCGAAAAGCTGGCCGGGACGGAAACCCTCTACGTCCCCGCCGGCGGTCTGCGGCAGACCGGGCGGAAGCTCGACTATGCCCTGACGGACGGCAGACAGTTCTTCGCCGTGCGCACCGCCGACGGAATCCGGTACACGCGGTCCGGCAGCTTCGCGGCCTCGGCGGCGACGAACGGCCGTTTTTACCTGACGGACGCCCAGGGCGGGCTGGTGCTGGACCGGCAGGGGCGGACCATCGAGGTGACCGATGAACACCCGGCGCGCGCCCCGGGCGCGTTCACTTTCCGGAATCTGGACGGCCTGCGCAAGACCGGGGACAACTATTTTGCCCCGACGGCGCTGTCCGGGGCGGCCGCCACGGCGCCGGACGCCGGCCTCCGGCAGGGTTACCTGGAGGATTCGGGCGTGGATCTGGCGGACGTGATGGCGGACCTGATTCAGCAGGAGAGGGCGTTCCAGCTCAATACCAGAATGGTGCAGATGTCGGACGAAGTGGCCCAGACGGTCGACAATCTGCGGTGATGCTTGAGATGATAGAGAAAGGCGCGGTGATACCATGGCAATCCGGGACCTCGGGCAGCTAAACGCGATGCACCTGGACGTTTTGAGGGAAATCGGCAACATCGGCGCGGGCAACGCCGCGACCGCGCTGGCCCAGATGCTGAACCGGGAAATCGGCGTGACGACGCCGAGCGTGAGAATCCTGGACATCGCCGAGGCCGGCGAGGCCCTCGGCGGTCCCGAGACGCCGGCCGCGGCGATTCTGGTGGAACTGTACGGGCAAATCAGCGGCGTGATGATGTTCGTCGTGAACAAATCGACGGCGGAGGCCCTGCTCGAACGCCTGCTCGGCAAAAGCCGGGTGGACTGCCTGCACCTTTCCGAGATGGAGCGCTCGGCTTTTTCAGAGCTGGGCAACATCATGGTCGGCTCCTACACCAGAGCCATCGCGTCGCTTTCCGGCCTGAAAATCAAAATGACCGTGCCCGCGGTCACCTGCGACATGGTGGGGTCGCTCCTGACCGTCCCCGCCGCGGAAATGGGCGCCGATTCCGACAAAATCATCTTCATCGAGGACGATTTCATCAACCCGAACCGGGCGGTCTCGGCCAATATGATGCTGATTCCCCGCCTGGAATCTCTGGATAAACTGATGGACAGCCTGGGAATTTCACTATGAATGAATTGATAACGGTCGATATTTCGGATATGAGAATTTCAGAGAGCCCGGCGATTTTCGTGACGTATGCGCTCGGTTCCTGTGTCGGCGTATGCCTGTACGACCCCGCCGTGCGGGTCGGGGGGCTGGGGCACATCATGCTTCCGCATTTTCCCGACGGCGACCCGGGGGAGCGCGTGAACCGCTATGCCGACTCCTGCCTGCCGGCCATGGTGGCCGAGATGGAGCGGCGCGGATGCCGGCGCACCGGAATCGTCGCCAAGATAGCGGGGGGCGCCAAGATGTTCGAGGTGGCGAACGACAGCGGCTTCGGCAACATCGGCGCGCGGAACATCGCCGCCGTAAAGGAGGAGCTGGAAAAACTTCAGGTCCGTATCACTGCCGAGGATACGGGCCTGAATTTTGGGAGAACGGTCTATTTTTATACGGAAAACGGCGCGATGATAGTCAAATCGTTTGCGCAGGGCGTGAAGAGCTACTGAGCATTTTCGCGCGCGGCACGGATGCGGGCCCGGAGGCGGCCGCACTCCGCGCGTATTTTTTTGCGCGCTTCGCTGTCGGCGGCCAGCGCCGCGCGCAGGACCGCCCGGCACTTTTCGGCGGTCTGCACCAGGCCGCTCTCTTCTTTTCCCCGGGGCGGCCCCGCAAAATTCCCCGCGAGGATCGCCTCCGCGCGGGCTTTTTGCTCCTGCGGAAGCTCCTCCGCGGCGCGGGCGGCGGCCCGGCGGCATTTTTTCAGCCGGTCAATATAGACCTGCCGGCGTTCCGGCAGGTCCTCCAGCCGGATTTCCCGCTGCCGGCTCTGCACCTCGATCTCTTTCGTAAGGTCCGAAATCCGGGTCAGAAGCACCAGCTCCTGCGCCAGAAAATCGGGCAGGCGGCCGTAGGGGGGCGCGGGGGCTTTACGTTCCGACATTCCGTCTTCCTTCCCCGCCGCGGATGCGGATGCTTTTGATGGACTGCGCCCATGCGTCGCGCAGCTCCTCAAGCTGGGGGACGGCCCGCTCCAGCCCCGCGGTGTCCCCCGTGGCGTTTGCCTTGATAATCTGGCCTATGAGGTAGGAGTAAATTCTGCTGAGCGGTTCCGCAAGGCGGTACTTCCGGTCCAGAATCACAATCAGATAATTCAGGATTTTCCGGCATTTTCCGGTGCATTTTTTGGCCGCCTGCGCGTTGCCGTCGCGGAACAGTCTGCACGCGTATTTCAGGTTTTTCAGCACCTCGTCGTACAGGCGGAGAATCAGTTCCCCCTTCGACAGGGTGCGGATGGATTCCTCCTGATATCTTGCAATCAGGCTGCTGCTTTCGTTCATTGAACGGTTCCTCCCGTTTCGCTTGTTTTCGGCTTTCCGAAATTCCGCCCGGCTCAGGACCCGCTGCCCGACAGCACGGAGGACAGGTAGTCGTACTGTGAGGTCAGCGCGCTGAGCTTGGTCTCCATCGTCGTGAACTTTGCGAGCCAGTGGCTTTTTTCGGTCTGAAGCTGGGTCTGCAGCTTTTTGACGTTCGACTCGTAGTCGGAAATCTGGCGGCTGAGCAGGCTGTTGTCCGCGCCGGTCATGTTGTCTTTGCCCGCCACCTCAATCAGGGCGCCGCTGTTGCCGAAAGCGCCGATGTTTTTCTCGATGACCTGCTTGATTCTGCCCGACACGCCGTCGGTGTTGGTAAACAGCTCGGCCACGCGGTCCGGGTCGCTCTGCAGCGCGCTTTCCAGCGCGGTCTTGTCGACCGCGAGCTTGCCGCCGGACAGCACGTCCGACGTGGTGGAGATGCCGATGGCACTCAGCGACAGGCCGGCCGACTGCACGGGCTCCAGAACGGCTTCGCGCAGGTCGGAAAGGATGCTGTTGAGCGTGCCGTCGTTCTGCAGAAGGCCCTGTTTTGCCTTCTCGTTCCACTTCTCGATTTCGTCGTCGGTCATGTCCTCTTTCTGGGCGTCGGTCAGCGGGCCGTACTTCGTGTTCGTCCCGTTTTCGGCGTCCAGCCCGTACGGCATCTCGGAAGTGTACTGGTTGGCCTTGTCAATCAGCTTGTTGTACTCGTCCACAAAGGCGGAGATTTTATCGACGAGGTCGTCCACATTGCCGGAGGACGAAAATTTGATTGGCTCCGCGCCCTCTTCGGTCGTCCCCGTCACGGTCAGGTGAAGGCCGTCCAGGTCGAAGCTGTTGGTGCTGCGGGTGATGTCCTGCGTTTCCCCGCCGCCGAGCACGACGTTCATTTTCAAATCCTGCCCGGCAGCGTAGCCGGCCGCGGCCATTTCATCAGCGTCGCCGAGGCCGAGAATATCCCCGGCGGACTCGCTGTCTTTTGCAAGGCTGAAACTGGAGCCGTCGGTGGAACCGAAGATGAGATGCTTCCCGTCTGTGGAGACGCCGACCTGAATCTTACCGTTCAAGCCGGTGGTGTCAATCGCGGTTTGCGCGGCGTCTTTTAAGCTATTGATTGAATCGTAAGTGCCGCCCGCGATGGTGAATTTGACTTCCTGCTCGTCGCCAACGGAAAGAGATTTGGCTTCCTGCCCACCGCCAACGGAAAGAGAATAAGTAGAATCGCTTTCCGAGGAAAGGTTTGTGATTT